>JADHEE010000566.1_pt1 | contig 13844 bp, 12 predicted proteins | sample 8952401 | NCBI WGS metagenome assembly JADHEE01 (sample SAMN16124438, study PRJNA663242) | bioreactor sludge metagenome | isolation source: sludge (ammonium) | place: India:Bengaluru | collected 2019-02-28
GTGGTGGAGGCGTTCGAGGCGTTGCGCGGCGCGGGCAAGATCCGCGCCTGGGGCGTCTCCAACTTCGACGTCGACGACATGGAGGCGCTGTTCGCGGTTCCCGGCGGCTCCAACTGCGCCACCAACCAAGTTCTTTACAACCCCGGCAGCCGGGGCATCGAATTCGCCCTTTTGCCATGGTGCGCCGCGCACGGCCTGCCGGTGATGGCGTACACGCCGCTCGGCGGCAGCCGCCTGCTGCGCGACGCGACGCTGGGACGCATCGCCGCGCGGCACGGCTGCCCGGTCTCGGCGGTCGTCCTCGCCTGGGCGACGCGGAGCGGCGGGGTGATCGCGATCCCCGAGGCGGGCACCCCCGCCCACGTCGCCGAGAACGCGCAAGCCTTGACCCTCAGCCTCGCCCCCGACGACCTGCTGGCGATCGACGCCGCGTTCCCGCCGCCGCACCGCAAGCCGCCCCTCGACATCCTTTAGCCGACGAGATTGCGCGGCTCGCCCCGGCAGAACGCCTCGATCACGTCGACCAGCTGGTCCGCCAGGCCCTGGATCGCCTCGGCGCTCGCCCAGGCGACGTGGGGGGTGACGATCACGTTTGGCCGCCCGGCGATCCGCCGTAGCGGATGCTCGGCTCCCGGCGGTTCCCGGGTCAGCACGTCGAACCCCGCGCCGGAAATCCGCCCGGCGTCCAGCGCCTCCACCAGCGCCGCCTCGTCCACCAGCCCGCCCCGCCCGGTGTTGATCAGGAGCGGCCGCCGCTGCATCAGGGCGAACTCGCGCGGGCCGATGAGGTTGCGGGTGGTTTCGGTCAGCGGACAGTGCAGGGTGATCACGTCGGCCATGCGCATCACGTCGTCGAAGGGCGCGTAGCCGGGGGCCTCCGCCGCGCCGCCCTTGCGCGCCGCGAACACCGTGCGCATGCCGAACGCCCGGGCGATGCCCGCCACCGCCTGGCCGAGGACGCCGCCGCCGACGATGCCGAGGGTCGATCCGGCGAGGTCGGCAATTGGGAAGTCGAAGTAGCAGAACTGCGCCGCCGCCTCCCACCGCCCGTCGAGCACCGACTGGCGATAGGCGACGAGGCTGCGCCGGAGCGCCAGGATCAGGGCGAAGGTGTGCTCGGGCACGGTGTGGCGGGCATAGTCGCGGATGTTGCACACCGCGACCCCGGCGGCCTTGCAGGCGGCGAGGTCGACGACGTCGGTGCCGGTGGCGGCCACCGCCACCAGCTTCAGCTTCGGCGCGGCGGCGAGCGCCTCGGCGTCGATCCGCACCTTGTTGGTGATCGCCACGTCGGCGTCGGCGATCCGCGCCGCCACCTGTCCCGGGGCGGTACGGCCATGGCAGGTGAGCGCGTGCGGCACGCCGGGCGCGCGCAGCCGGGTTTCGGGAGGCAAGGTGTCGCGGTCGAGGAAGACGATCGAGATCATGGGGAAGCTCCTTGGCGGTCCCCGGGAGCCTAGCACATCCGGCGCACCGGGAACCGCTCCCGCAGCGCCCGCTTCAGTGCCGCGTTCACTCCGCCTCCCGCCCCTCCTCCAGCCGTGCCGCGACGATGCGGCGCAGGGCGTTCTCGACGCGGGTGCGGTAGGGGCTGGCGCGGCAAGCGGCGACCGCCTGGGCGAGCTCGCCGGTCTGGAAGGCGTCGACGACGATGGCCTGGACGTAGCTTTTGCGCACCACCGTCGGCGTGTTGCCGAGCTTTTCCGCCACCTCCTTGATCGCGGCGTTGATCTGGCGGCGGCGCGGGGTTTCCTTCTCCGCCGGTTCGATGGCGGCGAGGCGCTCCGCCGCGATCACGTTGGCGCCGAGCATGCGGAAGTCCTTGGCCGAGAGGCCGATGCCGGAGATCTCGCGCAGGTAGGCGTTGACCTCGGCGGCGGAGATCGGGCGGGGTTTGCCGGTCGGGGCGAGCCATTGCAGCAGGCGGCGGCCCTTGAGCGCGGCGATGCGGCGGAGCGCGGTGGCGAGGGCGCGGTTGCGGAGTTCGCCGCCCAGCGCCTTGCCGCCCTTGCCGAGGAACGAGAGCGCCACCCGCTCCCGCCCGATCGTCGCGTCGGCCTTGAGCAGCGTGGCGGTGCCGCGCCCGCCGGACTTGCGGGCGTAGCAGTCGTTGCCGACGCGGATGTGGCTTTCGTCCATCATCGCGACGGCGCAGGCGAGCGCCTTCTCGCGGCAGAGGGTGCGGCGGGCGATGTCGCGGGCGACGGTTTCGCGCACCTTCGGCAAGGCCTCGAGAACGCGGCGCAGGCGTTCGGTCTTGTGACCCTCGCGCACCGTCGTCCAGTCGGGGTGGTAGCGGTATTGCAGGCGACCGGCTTCGTCCCGCCCCACCGCCTGGATGTGGCCGCGCGGATCGGCGGCGATGCGCACGTCCTGGTAGGCGGGCGGAATCGCGAGCGCGCGGATCCGCGCCAGCACGGTCTCGTCGGTAATCCGCCGATCCCGCCGGTCGCGGTAGAAGAACCCGCTGCCGGCACGGCACCGGCGGATCGGCAGTCGGTCGGGCGAGACGATGCGCAGCCGCGCCGCCTTCGCCGCGAGCCGGGCGGCCTCGGCGTCGGAAATTCGCCTCACCCCTGCCCCCGCGCCAGCGGCGCGAGACGCCAGCGCCGCGCCACCAGCACCGAGAGCGCCAGCGACAGCGCGCCCCAGGCGATCACCAGGGCGAGCAGCACCAGGACCGCATCCGGGCCGGGCTGGGTGAGGACGAGGCGGCTTTGCTGCACCAGGAAGGCGATCAGCAGCACGTCGGGCAGCAGCCCCAGCAGGCTTCCCGCGATGTAGTTGAAGAACCGCACGCCCGCCGCCCCGGCGACGAGGTTGACGAGGAAGAACGGCGCGACCGGCGCCATCCGTACCGTGGCGATGCGCCACAGGCTCTTCTCCGGCAGCACCCGGCGGATGCGGTTGAGGCGCGGCCCGAGGTAGCGGCGCAGCACGCCGGTGCCGAGGCGCTGGCCGACGATGTAGGTGGCCACCGCGCTCGCCAGCGCGCCGAGCCCGGCGAGCGCCACGCCCAGCCAGCCGTCGAACACCACCAGGGTGGCGACGATCATCAGCGTCACCGGCACCGCGACGAAGCCGCCCGCGAGGAAGGCCGCCAGCACCGCCGCCGCAGCCCACGGCAGCCGCGCCACGCGGTCGAGGGCGCGGAACACCTCGCCGGGCTCGGCCACCGCCGAGGTGCCGAACACCAGCGCCGCCGCGACGAACACCAGCGCCACCGCCGCGATCTTGCCGAGCAGCGGCAACGGCCTCAAGGGACGCCGCATCGCGTCCGGGCCTTCGTCGATCAGCGCCTCGGGCGGATCGGCGAGGGCGTCGAACGGGCTCATGTCGAAATCGGTGCGGACGTCGTCGTCGTTCACCGGCACCAGCCGCCGCGAGCCGTCGCCCTGGGACTTGAGACGGTCGAGCGCCTCGAAGAACGAGGAGTGCGTCGCGATCTCCCGCCCCACCCGCTCGGGCGCGACGCCCAGGTGCTCGCCGAGCAGGCGGTTCTGCACCCCCTGGATCGCGGCCCGGTGCGCCTCGGTCTCGGCCACCAGCACCACGTCGCATTCGGTGTCGAGACCCATCGAGCGGTTGCAGATGTTGGCGGAGCCGACGCGCAGCAGGGTGTCGTCGACGATCATCAGCTTGGCGTGCACCATCACCGAGGCGCTGACGCCGTCCGCCGTCACCTCGGGCGCGCGCAGCCGCACGCAGTCGTCGCACCCGGCCTTGCCGAGGGCGTCCATGAACCGCGCCCGCCCGCCCGCCATGGTCGCCTTGAGCAGCCAGCTGTCGTAGCGCGCCGGGGTCACCACCAGGGTGTCGAGCGCGGGATTGCCGCGCAGGCGGCGCGCCAGGCGCTGGCCGAACCCGGCGGCGGTGAGATACTGGTTCTCGATGTGGATGCGGTCGCGCGCGGCGTCGATCATGTCGCCGAACAGGACCTCCACCTCGTTGATCATGCGCTCCCGCCCGAACTGCGGCTGGGTGCGCGCGATCCCCACCGGCACGTCGCGGAATTCGGGCGCGACGGCGGCGGGCCAGATGTCCTCGCCCGGCGCCTCGGCGACCTGCTTCAGCGCCTTGATCGGGAGGCGGTCGCAGGCGGAGCGGTTCCAGCGCAGGCGCACGAGCTCGCCCAGAGCCCTCGCCGCGTCGCCATCCAGCATCAACGCCGCGTCGTGGAACGGCGGGTAGCTCTCGCCCGCCGGGTCGACGCGGCGCGGGTCGCCGGGCCGGTGCTCCGGGGTGTCCCAGCGCCGCCGCGTGAGGTCGATGCCGCCGCAGAACGCCAAGCGCTCGTCGATCACCACCAGCTTCTGGTGGTGGCAGCCGCCGATCGGCAGCACGTCGTCGAGACAGATATCGATCTGTCTCGGCGCGTCCCACAGGCAGGCGTAGTTGGGCACGAGGTCGCGCTCGAACACGTAGAACAGCGAGTGGTCCCAGAGCAGCAGGCGGATTTTCAGCTCCGGACGGCGCGCCACCAGGGCGGCGAGGAACGGTCCGAGCTTGTCCGGCAGGCCGTCGTCCGGCCCCTCCGCGCCATGGAACGGGGTCTCGCCGTCCAGGTCCCAGCCGACGATGTGGATGGTGTGCCGCGCGGCCAGCATCGCGGCGCGCGCGGCGGCGAAATACGGCGCGGCGTCGACCAGCATCGCGGCGCGGCGGGCGCGTTCGGCGCGCCAGACGTTGCGCCCGGGCTGGAGGAACGACGGCAGCGCCGCGCCGCGGCGGAGTCCCAATCTTTCGCTGAACATGGCGGACCGAAGTTGTTGCTGACCCAATCGCAACGCACCAAATGCGGAAACGATCCAAGTCCAGATTCCGCTTTTCTGCCTGCTTGAGCCCCCGTAGCATGGGCGTTTCGGTTTTTCCCTGGAGGTTCCCGCCGATGATCGTCTCCGCCGCCGCCTCGGCCCGCCTCGCAGGCATTCTCGCCCGCCTGGACGCGGTCCACGTCGCCGCCGAGCAGCCGTTCTTCTACACCTCCGGATGGGCCAGCCCGGTCTACGTCGACGCACGGGTGCTGATGTCCGACGTGGCGGCGCGCAACGAGATCATGAACCTCGCGGCGGGCGCGATGCGCGAACTGGCAGCCGCCCAGGACCTCAACGTCGTCGTCGGGGTGGAGAACTCCGGCATCGCCTTCGCCGCGTGGCTCGCCGACCGCCTCGGCCAGCCGCTGCTGTATTTGCGCAAGCGCCCCCTCGGCTGGGGCAGCCGCGCCCAGGTCGAGGGCCGCCTGCCCGACGCCGCCCGCGCGCTTCTGGTGGACGACGTGACCACCGACGGCCTCTCCAAGATCGCCGCCGCCACCGCGCTGCGCCAGACCGGCACCCGGGTGGACGACGTGCTGGTGTTCATGGAGTTCGACGTCTACCCCGAGACCGAGGCGCGCTTCGCCGCGCAGAACCTCAAGCTCCACGCGCTCACCAACTGGGCCGACCTGTTCGCCGCGCTGAAAACCGCGGGGCGGCTGTCGGCGGCGCAGGAGGACAACCTCGCGGCGTTCTCCGCCGACCCGGTACGCTGGTCGATCGAGCACGGCGGAGTGGGCGCATGAACATGGACATGCAAGCCGACGCGGCGCTCGCGCAGCGCCTGTTCGACGCGGTCGCGGCGATCAGCGGCGAAGGCCCGGGAATGTCGCGGGAGAGCTTCGGCGAGGCCGAGGACCGGGCGGTCGCGGTCATCGCGGGGATCGCCGCCGAACTCGGCTTTTCCTGCGAGACGGACGCCTATGCCAACCTCTGGATGCGCCTGCCCGAGGACGACCGCAACGCGCCGCCGGTGGTGATCGGCTCGCATCTCGATTCCGTGCCGCATGGCGGCAACTTCGACGGCCTCGCGGGCGTGGTCGCGGGGATGCTGGTGCTGGCGCGCTACCGCGACCGCGCCCACGCCGCGCCGCCCTTGCGCGTGCTCGCCCTGCGCGGCGAGGAAAGCGCCTGGTACGGCAAGGCCTACATCGGCTCCCTCGCGCTGCTGGGCCAGCTCCCGGCGGCGGCGCTCGAGATGCCGCACCGCAGCGGCACGGGCACCCTGGGCGACGCGCTCCGCCGCACCGGCCTCGACCTCGAGGCGGTCAAGGCGGGCCGCGCGCTGGTGAAGCCGGGCGACATCGCCGCCTACCTCGAACTCCACATCGAGCAGGGCCCGGTGATGACCGCGCGCGGCTGGCCGGTGACGGCGGTGACCGGCATCCGCGGCAACCTGCGGCACAACGTGGTGCGCTGCATCGGCGAGGCCGGGCATTCGGGCGCGGTGCCGCGCTGGCTCAGGAAGGACGCGGTGCTGGCGGTGGCGGAGCTGCTGTCGCGCATGGACGAACACTGGCGCGTGCTGCTCCAGATGGGCATGGACCTGGTGATGACCTCGGGCATCTTCACCACCGCGCCCGAGAGCCACGCGGTTTCGGTGATTCCGGGCGAGGTGCGGTTCAGCTACGAGATCCGCAGCCAGGACGCGGCGACGATGGAGCGGTTCTACGACCTGACGCGCGAGGAATGCCGGTCGATCGAGGCGGCGCGCGGCGTGCGCTTCGAGTTCACGCAGCGCATCGACACCGCCCCGGCGGCGATGGACCCGGACTGGATCGCCCGCTTCGGCGACGCGGCGGCGCGCATCGGCCTGCCGCTCGAACAAATCCCGAGCGGCGCGGGGCACGACGCGGCGGTGTTCGCCAACGCCGGGATTCCCTCGGCGATGCTGTTCGTGCGCAACGAGCACGGCTCGCACAACCCCGACGAGGCGATGGAGATCGCCGACTTCCTCAAGGGCGTGGACGTGCTCGCCGAGGCGGTCGGCGCTCAGTCGTCGGTGCGGACGCAGGAATAGCAGGCGGTGTAGTACGGGAAGGTCACCGTCTCCTTGCCGCGCAGCGCCGGGTATCGGGCGATCATCGCCCGTACCGCCTCCTCCACCCCCTGGCGCTCCGGCGCGGGCAGCGCGGCGATGAAGCTCACCGACATCATCCGCGCCACGATCACCTGTTCCGCCGGGCCGGTGTGGCCGTGCGGGATGCGGGTCTCGGTGAGCGGCCCGAAGCCCGAGGCGGGGAACGCCTGCCGCCACGCGCCGCTCGCGTAGCGCGGCGTGTCGCCCTCGTAGGGGCGGAGGATCTCGGTGAGGTGGGCGACCCAGTCGACCCGCTCGTCGCGCACGTTCCAGATCAGCCCCAGCACCCCGCCCGGCTGAAGCACGCGGCGGAACTCCGCCAACGCCGCGCGGGTCGGGAACCAGTGGAAGGCCTGGGCGCACACCACCGCGTTGAAGCGCCCCGGCTCGAAGGGAAGCGCCTCCGCCGTGCCCGCGTGCACCGGCACCTCGGGCACCGCCTTGGCGAAGGCCTCGCGCATCGCCGCCACCGGTTCCACCGCCTGGACCCGCGCCCCCACGCCGTGCAGCCGGGGCGTGAACTTGCCGGTGCCCGCGCCGACCTCCAGCACCTCGGTGCCGGGGCCGAGGCCGAGCGCGTCGCGCAGCCAGTCGTCGACCGCGTCCGGATATTCGGGCCGCCCGCGCACGTAGGTCTCGGCGTTGCGGGCGTAGCCTTGCGCGGCAGAATGGTGGATCGCCATCCCAGGTCTCCTCGATCGCTTCGGGTTACGTGTCCACGCCCAATCGGACGCAATCGCGACCGTCGGACTTGGCGCGGTAGAGCGCGGCGTCGGCGCGCCGCAGCAGGGCGTCGGTGGTGTCGTCGGCGCGCGCCCCCGCGATGCCGACGCTGATCGAATGGCCGCCGTCGGCGTCGGCGGTGGCGGCGCGCACCGCGAGGCGGAGGCGGTCGGCGAGCGCCCGGGCGTCGGTGGTGCCGGTCTCGGGGCAGAGCACGAGAAACTCCTCGCCGCCCCAGCGCCCCACGGTGTCGCTGAGGCGCACGCCCGCGCGGATCGCGGCGGCGACGGTCTTCAGCACCCGGTCGCCCGCCTGGTGGCCGAAGCGGTCGTTGATCGACTTGAAGTGGTCGATGTCCACCATCAGGATCGACAACGGACGCTCGTGGCGGCGGTTCCGCTCCAGCTCCACGGCGAAGGCGCTGTCGATGGTGGCGCGGTTGGCGAGGCCGGTGAGGGGGTCGGTGCGCGACACCCGCTTGAGCTCGGCGTGGAGGCGGCGCAGGCGGACGTGGTAGACGCCGCCGACCACGGCGATGACGAAGAAGCCCGCCAGAAGCTTGAGGATCAGCATCTGGTCGACGCCGGTCTCGACCTTGATCGGGACGTAGCGGTTGACGATTTCCTCGGTTTCGGCACGACCGATGCTGAGCACGCCCTTGTCGAGGATGTCGCGCAGCACCGTGTCGTCCCTGGCTACCCCGATGCGCAGCCGGTTGGCGGAGTTGGCGAACTTGCCCGCGATCTTGAGATTGAAGAGGCCCTGCGTCTTGATCGCGTGCGCGGCGACGATCAGCGACCGCATCGTCATGTCCGCCTTACCCGAGGCGACCATGGCGAGGGCCGCCTCCTCGGTCTCGACGGTGAGCACCTTGAGCCCGGGATAGTCGCGGCGGACCACCTCCTCCATCGCGGTGCCGACGGGGAAGACGATGGTCTGACCGGCGAAGTCGGCGAGGTTGGCGACAAAGCCGTGGTCCTCGCGGGTGATGAACACGTTGGGGTCGACGAACACCGGCGCGGTGAAGTCGAGCCACGAGTCGCTCGGCGAGGTCTGGTTGACGAAGCTCAGGATCGCGCACCGCCCGGCGCGCGACGCGGCGAGGCTCTCCCCCCAGTCCCGCGTGCGCACCAGCTCGAGAGTGAAGCCGACGCGGCTCGCCACCAGGCGCACCAGGTCCGCGCCGATGCCGCGATGCATGCCGCGCTCGTCCACCCACTCGAAGGGTCGCCAATCGGGATCGACGCACATCGTCACCGACGGATGGCTGCGCACGTAGGCGCGTTCCTCGGCGGACAAATCGACCGCCCGCGCGATCCCCGGGATCAGCCCGAGGACGAATCCGGCAAGGCATCCCACGCATCGGGACAGCCGCTTGGCGGCGCGGGATCGGCGAGCAACGATCGGAGGACACCCCGTTCTCGGGCGCGGCCCAACCCGCGTCCGTTTCCATTCTGCCGCCGCTCCCGCGGTTTCGCAATGGTTTGGATCGCCGGGAGTTTTCTCGCCTAGATTGCAGTCGGCACGGGATTCGCCGCATCGCTGACGGCGCGCAGCAGCGCCAGCATGGCGCGGTTCAACGGCACCGGCACGCCGAGGCGGTCGCCCGCCGCGACGATGAAGCCGGTGATCGCCTCGATCTCGAGCGCCTTGCCCGCGAGCCGGTCGAAGTACATCGAGGTTCCGGCTTCCGGCGGATAGGTGAGCAGGGTGGCGGTCGAGGCGCTCTGCTGCGCCTTGGTGCAGAGCAGCACCCAGTCCACCGGCTCTGCGGCGGCGGGCTCGGTCAGCGCCGCGAGCGGCAGGTCGACCCGGTCCTCCGGGCGCTCGACGACGATGCGCGCAAGCGGCGCGCGCACGCAGGCGACCACGTCGTGGCGGTCGGCGGCGCGCAGGCAGCCTGCGAGGATGCCGCCGATGGCCCCGAGGCCGACGACGGCGATGGTCTGGCGAGCTTCGGTCATTGCATCTTCAGCCGCTGCTTTTCCTGGCGGTGCATCAGGTATCCGGCGACCAGGATCGCCACGGTGACGATGCCGACGATGATCGTCGCGAGCGCGTTGATCTGCGGGCTGACGCCGAGGCGCACCGAGGAGTACACCACCATCGGCAGGGTCGAAGCGCCGGGTCCGGAGACGAAGCTCGCCACCACCAGGTCGTCGAGGGAGAGGGTGAAGGCGAGCAGCCAGCCCGCCACCAGCGCGGGCGCGATCACCGGCACGGTGATGACGAAGAACACCTTGGCGGGCCTGGCGCCCAGGTCGAGCGCCGCTTCCTCGATCGAGACGTCCATCTGCGACAGGCGGGACTGGATCACCACGGTGACGTAGGCGGTGGAAAAGGTCAGGTGCGCGATCACGATGGTGCTCATGCCGCGCGTCGCGGGCCAGCCGATGAGGTTCTCCATCGCCACGAACATCAGCAGCAGCGACAGGCCGATGATCACCTCGGGCATCACCAGCGGCGCGGTGATCAGCGTGGTGAACGCAGTGCGGCCTCGGAACCGCCCGAAGCGCGCCAACACCAGCCCCGCGAGGGTGCCGAGCACCACCGCGCCGGTGGCGTTGAGCACCGCGATCTGGAGCGAAAGCCCCGCCGCAGAGAGAATCTGCTCGTTGTGCACGAGTTCGCCGTACCACTTGGTGGAGAACCCCGCCCACACCGTCACCAGCCTGGATTCGTTGAACGAATAGACGATCAGCGACATGATCGGCAGGTACAGGAAGGCGTAGCCGAAGGCGAGCACGGTGAACAGCAGGAACGGGCGCCAGTGCCTCATGGCTTGGCCTCCTCGACCTTCTTCGCGGTTTCTTCCTGCGCCTTCTGGAAGCGCACGATCGGCACCACCAGGAGCAGCAGGGTGGCCACCGCCACCGCCGAGGCCACCGGCCAGTCCTTGTTGGAGAAGAACTCGGTCCACAGCACCTTGCCGATCATCAGGGTGTTGGGCCCGCCCAGGAGGTCGGGGATGACGAACTCGCCGACCGAGGGGATGAACACCAGCATCGACCCCGCGACCACCCCCGGCATCGAAAGCGGCAGGGTGATGGAGAGGAACGCCTTGCCCGGGCGGCAGCCGAGGTCGGCGGCGGCCTCCAGCAGGGATTCGTCCATCCGCGACAGCGTCGCGTAGAGCGGCAGCACCATGAACGGCAGGTAGGAGTAGACGATGCCGATCAACACCGAGAAGTCGGTGTGCATCAACGGCAACGGCTCGTCGATCACCCCCAGCCAGATCAGGAAGTTGTTGAGCACGCCGTTGTTCTTGAGGATGCCGATCCAGGCGTAGACGCGGATCAGGAACGAGGTCCAGAACGGCAGGATGATCAGCATCAAAAGCGGAATGCGGAACTCGGCCTTGGCCTTGGAGATCGCGTAGGCCATCGGATAGCCGAGCAGCAGGCAGCACACCGTGGCGATCGCGGCGATCCTGAGCGAGTTGAGGTACGCCACCCAGTAGAGGCTGTCCTGCACCAACAGCAGGTAGTTCTGGAAATTGATCCTGAGCTCCATGATGCCGTCTTCGGCCCAGGAGAACAGCGGCGTGTAGGGCGGCTGCGCCAGCACCGCCTGGGAGAAGCTCAACTTCAGCACCACCAGGAACGGCAGTCCGAAGAACAGCAGCAGCCAGAGGAACGGCACCGCCGTGACCAGGGCGCGCCCCCACGAGACCGTGCCCATGGCGAGGCCGCGCACCCGCACCACGAACGGGAAGCCCAGCAGCCAGCGCCAGAGGTAGCCGATCAGCGTCGGCGACGACGGGCCGGGCGGCGGCGACAGCGGCACCTGCGGATGGACGGGAGGCGGCATCATGTCTGCAACACCACGCCGTTCTCGGGCTCCCAGGTGAGCCAGACTTCCTGCTCCCAGGTGAGCGGCGAACTGGTGTGGCGCGCGAGGTTGGTGAGCTGGACGTGCACCAGGGTCTTGTTCGGCAAGGCGACGTAGTAGATCGAGACGTCGCCGAGGTAGGCGATTTCCGAAACCACGCCGCGCAGCACGTTGACGTCGCTCTCCGGCTTCACGTCGGTGACGGTCATCTTCTCGGGGCGGAGCGCGACCGAGACCGGAGTGCCCGCGGTGAGGGGCTCGCCGTGGGCGATCGCCATGGTCGCGCCGACCTCGTCGCAATGGACGAACACCAGGCCGCCCTCTTCCGAGATCACCCGACCGTCGAACAGGTTGACCGAGCCGATGAAGTCCGCGACGTAGCGGGTCGCCGGGTATTCGTAGATCGTCGAAGGGCTGCCGATCTGGAGGATGCGGCCCTCGTCCATCACCGCGATGCGGGTGGACATGGTCATCGCCTCCTCCTGGTCGTGGGTGACCATGATGAAGGTGGTGCCCAGTTCCTCCTGAATGTTGACCAGCTCGAACTGGGTGTGCTCGCGGAGCTTCTTGTCGAGCGCGCCCAGCGGTTCGTCGAGCAGCAGCAGGCGCGGGTGCTTGGCGAGCGAGCGGGCGAGCGCGACGCGCTGGCGCTGGCCGCCGGAGAGCTGGTGCGGGCGGCGCTTGGCGTAGGGCTCGAGGCGCACCAGGCGCAGCATCTCGCCGACGCGTTCCTTGATCTGCGCCTTCGAGGCGCCTTCCTGCTTCAAGCCGAAGGCGATGTTCTGCTCCACCGTCATATGCGGGAACAGCGCATAGGACTGGAACATCATGTTGACCGGGCGGCGGTACGGGGGGACATGGGTCATGTCCGCCCCGTCGATGAGGATGTGGCCGGAATCCGGAGTCTCCAGCCCCGCGAGCATGCGCAGGAGGGTGGTCTTGCCGCAACCCGAGGCGCCCAGGAGCGAGAAGAACTCGCCCTGGAAGATCTCGAGGCTGACGCTGTCGACCGCGTAGTGGGAGCCGAAGGCCTTGGTCACGTTCTCGATTTGAACGATCGGTCGGGCCTTCGGGTCCTGCCAGGCTTCGAGACTGTGCGACGCGCGCATCCGCGCGCCTTGTGCCACGGGCATCCGGATATCCTTACCCTAGAGTTTTACTGGCCGGTCTTGACGCGGGTCCAGGCGCGGACCCGGTAGCGGATCAGGTCCTGGCTGTTTTCCGGCAGCATGTAGAGCTTGTTCATCACCTCTTCCGCCGGGTAGATGCCGGGGTCCTCGCGCACTTCCGCGTCCACCAGCGGCGTCGCCGCCTTGTTGGCGTTGGCGTAGGCGACGAAGTTGGAGATCTTGGCCACCACCTCGGGCTTCATGATGTAGTTGATGTAGGCGTGGGCTTCCTCCGGATCGGGCGCGTCCTTCGGGATCAGCATCATGTCGGTCCAGAGCACCGCGCCTTCCTTGGGGATGACGTAGCGGATGTTGACGCCGTTGTTGGCTTCCGCCGCGCGCGCCTTGGCCTGGAGGATGTCGCCCGAATAGCCGTGGCTGACGCAGACGTCGCCGTTGGCCAGGTCGTTCACGTACTGCGAGCCGTGGAAGTACTTGATGTGGGGGCGGATCTTCTTGAAGGCGTCGGCGGCGGCGTCGATGTCCTTCTTGTTCGTCGTCGCCACGTCCTTGCCGAGGTAGCGCAGCGCCATGGCGAAGGTCTCTTCCTGGTCGTCGAGGAAGGTGATGCCGCAGGCGGCGAGCTTGGCCGCGTTCTTGGGGTCGAAGATCATGCTGAGGGAGGTGACGTCGACGTCGTCGCCCAGCACCGCCTTGACCTTGTCGACGTTGATGCCGATGCCGGTGGTGCCCCACATGTAGGGCACGCCGTGCGCGTTGCCCGGGTCCACCGACTGGAGCTGCTTCAGCAGGCCCGGGTCCATGTTGCCGAGGTTCGGCAGCTTCGACTTGTCGAGGTTCTGGTAGAGGCCGGACTTGATCTGGCGCAGCGCAAAGGGCCGCGCGGTGGGGAACACCACGTCGTAGCCCGAATGCCCGGCGAGAAGCTTGGCCTCCAGCACTTCGTTGCTGTCGTAGACGTCGTAGACCACCTTGATCCCGGTTTCCTTGGTGAAGTTTTCCAGGGTGTCTTCGGCGATGTAGTCGGTCCAGTTGTAGACGTGCACCACGCGCTCCGCCGCATGCGCGGAAGCGAGGGCAAGGCTACACGTCATGGCTGCCGCAAAGGCGGCGCAGGTGGCGGTACGCATCGGCTGATGTCTCCTCGAAAGAACCGTTGCCCCGGGTGCGCGTGGCCGGCCCGGCGCGCGAGGTTTCCCCCACGCCGGAGCGCACCTCTAACTCTTTGCGAAATGTGGCCTGAATTGCAACTTCCGACAAGAGGCG
>JADHEE010000567.1_pt1 | contig 13840 bp, 17 predicted proteins | sample 8952401 | NCBI WGS metagenome assembly JADHEE01 (sample SAMN16124438, study PRJNA663242) | bioreactor sludge metagenome | isolation source: sludge (ammonium) | place: India:Bengaluru | collected 2019-02-28
GAGGGCGAGGGCGCGCGCCGGCGAGGTGGCCATGAGGGATTCTGCCCTGCCGGGCCCGGGCGGCCTATTTCGGAAGCGTCGCCGAGACCGTCTCGCCCCCTTCGACGCGCGTCGTGAGCGCGATCGCGTCTGCCGCGGCCACGCCGTGCTTGATCAGGAACGCGCGGAGGGCCTCTGCCGTGTCGAAGAAGTTCGTCCGCTTCTCGGCCTTGTTGAAGGCCGCGAAGGCGTAAGGCGCCCCTTCGGGGCCCTTCCGGAGCTGCCAAACGAGGTCGGCCACGGGTCCTCCTTGCTCACTGGAGCGGCCCGTCGGGCCGCGAGGAATCGAGGCGGAGGACGTCGCGGACGTCCCGCCCGACCATCTCGAAGAAGCGTTCGTGGTAGGCGGCGACCGTCCCGACGCGGGAGTCCTCGAACATCTTCTCGACGCGGTGAAGCGGGAGGAAGAGGGTCGTGACGCCCAGCTCGGGCTCGCCCCCGGAGAGGAACTGCCGGGCCCAGTCGTCGAAGAGCGCGACGTCGATCCCGCGGACCGTCACCCCCGCCGGGGTGAGCGCGCGAAGCGCTCCCCAGTACTTCTCCTTCGGCGAGTGGAGGTGGACGAGAACGAGCGTCCCGGCGTCCACGTCGGCCTCAGGCGCCCGCCGGGGGCGGGCTCGATACGCGGAGCGCGCGGGGCACGGCGGCCTCAGAGCTCGACGTGGGCGACGAAGAACTTCGCCGGCGGGACGGTCCCGTTCAGGAGGGCCTCGGCGTCCTCTGGAAGGATGACGAACTTCCCGGCGTTCTCTCCCGCGCTCGTCGTCATGTAGAGCTCGACCTTCTCGACGAGCCGGCCGGCCGTTCGCGACTCCTTCAGGCCCCGGGCCGTCCCGACCAGGGCGCCGAAGACGATCGTCTCGGTGTCGGTCACGGCCTGGACGCGGAGCGCCCCTCCGGCGAGCGGCGTCAGGCGGGTCCCGCGGACGGCGGCCGTCTGGTACGCGCGGAGGAAGGCGTCCTGGACGATCGGGTCGAGGACGGTCGACGGCGCGGCGGCGGCCTCGGTCCGCCCGGCGCCCCGCGGCGCGGCGGGGGCTTCTCCCGGAACCGCGGGGGCGGAGACCGGGGGTGCCTCGATCTGCGACTTGCGGTTCTGCCGGATGTACTCGGAGAGGGACGGCGCCTTCGCGCTCGTGTCCGATTCCTTCTTCATCGGCTCGGGATCGCCCAGGATGTAGGCGTCGCGGTAGTTCTCCTTGTTGGCCGCCTCGGTCTTCGCGGGGTCGACCTCGGCAATCGCGATCATCTTCTGGGCTCCGAGCTTGTCGTGAAAGAGGTAGTTCCGCCCCGACGCGACCGGCTTGGCGGCCGCTTCGATCCGCGTCCCGTCCTTCAGGACGATGAGGTAAGCCGGCGCCTCGAGCGCCAGGAGGAACGCGCCCGCAAGAGCGAGGCCCGCGAGAGAGAGCGTGCGCCGGATCGCCATCGTTGCCTCCTCGGCGGCCGGGAGGACCCGGCACGCCACGATGAAGTATAAACAGCGGTTCCGGAGGGCGAGACGCCGTGCTGATCGTCATGGACAGGAGCGCCACCGCGGCCGACGTGGGCCGGGTGGTCGAGGCCGCCGAGCGGATGGGCCTGAAGGCCCACCCGATCCCGGGGGAGCAGAGGACCGCGGTCGGGATCACCGGGAACCGGGGCACGGTCGAGCCGACCGCCTTCGAGAACCTCCCCGGAGTCCTCGAGGTCATCAAGGTCTCGCACCCCTACAAGCTCGTCTCCAGGGAGTTCCACCCCGAGGACACGGTCGTCTCGATCGGCGGCGTTCCCGTGGGCGGGACGCGCCTCGCGATCATCGCGGGCCCCTGCGCCGTCGAGACGCTCGAGCAGACGGTCACGATCGCGAAGGAGGTCAAGGCGCGCGGCGCGCATCTCCTCCGCGGAGGGGCGTACAAGCCCCGGACCTCCCCCTACTCCTTCCAGGGCCTCGGGGAGGAGGGGCTGAAGATCCTGGCGGCCGCGCGGGACGAGACGGGGCTTCCGGTCGTCACCGAGGCGCTCGACACCTCCTCGATCGACGTCGTGGCGAAGTACGCCGACTGTCTCCAGATCGGCGCGAGGAACATGCAGAACTTCGAGCTCCTGAAGGCCGCGGGACGGATCGGAAAGCCGGTCCTCCTCAAGCGCGGGATGTCCGCAACTCTCGAGGAGTTCCTCCTCGCTGCCGAGTACGTCCTCGCCGAGGGGAACCCGAACGTCGTCCTCTGCGAGCGGGGCGTCCGCACGTTCAGCGACTACACGCGGAACACGCTCGACCTCTCGGTCGTCCCGGCGGTCGAGCGCCTCTCCCACCTGCCGATCGTCGTCGACCCTTCCCACGGCACGGGACGTCGCGACAAGGTCAAGCCGATGTCGCTCGCCTCGATCGCCGCCGGCGCCGACGGCGTCGCGGTCGAGGTCCACCACCAGCCCGAGACGGCGCTCTCGGACGGGCCCCAGGCACTGACGCCGCCGATGTTCTCCGACCTGATGGAGCGGCTCGCGCCGATCGCGGCCGCGGTGGGTCGGACGCTGTGAGAGGCCGCCCCGCCGTCCTCCTCCTCGAGGACGGGCGCGTCTTCGAGGGCGAGGGCTTCGGGGCGGAAGGGACGGCCTTCGGCGAGGTCGTCTTCAACACGGCGATGTCCGGCTACGAGGAGACGCTGACCGACCCGTCCTACAGGGGACAGATCGTCGTCATGACCGCCTCGCACGTCGGCAACTACGGCATTACCGGCGACGACGCCGAGTCGGACCGGGTCCAGGTCGCCGCCTTCGCGGCGCGGCACGTCCCGGAGCGCTTCTCGAACGCGCGCGGGAAGAAGAGCCTCGGCGAGGCTCTCCGCGAGTCCGGCACGGTCGGCATCGAGGGGCTCGACACGCGCGCCGTCGTCCGGCACCTGCGCTCCCTCGGAGCGATGCGGGGCGCCGTCTCCACGGAGCACGAGGGCGCGGAGGCGCGCGCGGCGCTCCTCGCCGCCGTCCGCGAGCAGCCGCCGATGACCGGCGCCGCGCTCGCGCTCGAGGTCGGGACCCGGTCGCCGTACGCGTTCGGAGCCCACGCGGCGGGGCGGCCGCGGGTCGCCGCGATCGACTACGGCGTCAAGAGGAACATCCTCCGCCACCTCGCCGCGCGCGGCCTCGACGTCACCGTCTTCCCGGCGACGACGCCGGCCGGGAGCCTCCTCGGCTTCGACGGCTACTTCCTCTCGAACGGCCCCGGGGACCCGGCGGCGCTCCCCGCATGCGTCGAGACGATCCGCGAGCTCGTCGGCACGGGGAAGCCGCTCTTCGGCATCTGCCTCGGCCACCAGCTCCTCGGCCTGGCGCTCGGCGCGCGGACCTTCAAGCTGAAGTTCGGCCATCGCGGCGTGAACCACCCGGTGAAGGACCTCGTCACCGGCGCCGTGTCGATCACCTCGCAGAACCACGGCTTCGCGGTCGACCCGTCGTCGCTTCCGCCCGGGCTCGAGCAGACGCACGTGAACCTGAACGACGGCACGTGCGAGGGATTCCGCCTCGCGGGCCGCCCCGTCTTCGCCGTGCAGTACCACCCCGAGTCGGCCCCGGGGCCCCACGATTCCGGCGCGCTCTTCGACGAGCTCGCGCGGCTCCTCGCGGCCCGTTGAACGTCTCGCTCTTCCTCGCCCGGCGGTTCCTCTCGGGGCGGCGCGGCAGCCTCCTCGGGACGGTCTCGTCGCTCGCGCTCGCGGGCGTCGCTCTCGGCACAGCAGCCCTCGTCGTCGCGATGGGGCTCATGTCGGGCTACCGGAGCGAGCTCTTCGAGAAGCTCGCCGGCACGAACGCCGAGGTCCTCGTCCTGCCGGGCGTCGAGGCGGACGACGCGGAGGTGCGGAAGACGCTCGCGGGCCTCCCGGGCGTCGCCGCCGTCGCGAAGACCGCCTTCGCGCCGGCGCTCCTCCTCGGACCGACGGTCCCGGCCGGAGTCGACGCGGTCGTCAAGGGGCTCGACGTCCCGACGGGGCTCGCCACGACCCGCCTCCTCGGGAGCGATCCGGCGCTCGCCGGGCGGATGGTCGTGCCTGCTCGCGGGGAGAGGATTCCCGTGCTTCTCGGCTCGGGCCTCGCCGCGCGGCTCGGCGCCGGGGCGGGAAGCCCCCTCGTCCTCGAGACGGCCTCCCTTTCTCTCGCCCGGGGCGTGGCGCCGCCGCGACGCACGGCGCTCGTCGTCGTCGGGATCGTCACGACCGGCTTCACGGAGGTGGACGAGGGGTGGGCCGTCGTCCCGATCGGGGCGTTCGACCGCTTCGCTCCGCCCGACACCCGGAGCGGCGTCTGGGAGCTGAAGCTGGTCGACCCGTCCCGCCCGGACACGGTCGTCGAGGCGGCGCGCGCGGCGCTTCCTGCGGCCACCGTCCTCGACTGGCGCGCCCTGAACGGAGACCTCTTCCGCGCCCTCCTCGTCCAGCAGACGCTCCTCTTCGTCGCGCTCGCGCTCATCGTCGCCGTCGCGGCCGGTACGGTCGTCTCCTCGGTCGTCGTCCTCGTGGCGCAGAAGACCCGGGAGATCGGGGTCCTCGCCGCGATCGGAGCCGGACCGCGCGCCGTGGCGCGGACCTTCCGGCTCGCGGGGCTCGCGGTCGGGGGTGCGGGCGTCCTCCTCGGTGCGGTCGCGGGGGTCGCGATCTGCGCCCTCCTCACCGCGACGAGGGCCGTCCGCTTCCCGGCGGAGATCGCGCGGGTCTACTACGTCTCCTGGATGCCCTTCCGGCCCGAGCCGCGCGACGTCCTCGCGATCGCGGCGACCGGCCTTCTCCTCGTCCTCGTAGCCGCGGCGTTTCCGGCCCGCCGGGCGGCGCGCCTCGCCCCGGCGGAGGCGCTCCGCTACGAGTGAGCCGTTTCGGAGATCGGATCTCACGGACCCTTCCCGGGGGATCGTCCGTCCGCGATGACGGATTGGCCCGACGCCGGTGGAACGGCTCTTGCGAATCAGGCTCCAGCGAGGCCGATTTACGCTAGCATTCGCCGTTCGTCGAGACTCGCAGCAGGAGGAACCAGGAATGAAGAAGACCACCACCGCCGTCGTCGCCACGATCGCCGCCCTCGCCCTCGGCAGCTCCGCCCTCGCCACGATGCAGCTCCAGAAGGAGTACAAGGCGAAGGACCCGAAGGCCAACTGCGCTTCGTGCCACACCGACAAGATGCCGAAGAAGGACAAGCACGACCTGAACGACCTCGGCAAGAAGGTCAAGGGCGCCACGGGCGCCGACGGCAAGGTCGACTGGTCCAAGGTCTGAAACCGTCGAAAGCCCGGCGCCTCCGGCGCCGTTTCGAGCGCCCCCGTGCCCCGCGCCCGGGGGCGTTTCCCTTTTCGGGCAGCCGAGGACACGGGATGGTCGGTCCCCGCGCCCGTCTCCGGCCGCGCTCCGCGTAGAATCCCCCTTCCATGTCGCGGCTCCGGATCGCCCTCGCCGCCGACCACGGCGGCTTCGAACTCAAGGAGCGGCTGAAGGAGCACCTCTCGGCAGCCGGCCACGACGTCGCCGACCTCGGGACGAGCGGGAAGGAGCCGGTCGACTACCCCGTCTTCGCGCGCGCCACCGCGCTTCGCCTCGCCCAGGGCGAGGCCGACTTCGGCGTCGTCGTCGACGGCGCCGGGATCGGCTCGGCGATGGCGGCGAACAAGGTCCCCGGCGTCCTCGCGGCCACCTGCAACACCGAGGCGCTCGCGAAGAACGCCCGGGAGCACAACGACGCGCGCCTCCTCGCGCTCGGCGCGGGGCACGTCGACGAGGCCGGAGCGAAGCGGATCGTCGACGTCTTCCTGTCGACGGCGTGCACGGCGGAGCGGCACCTGAAGAGGGTGGCGATGATCCGCGACATGGAGAAGGAGAGAGGGATGGCGGAGCTGTCCGCGGAGGACATCGAACGGATCGCCGCGAAGGTGAAGGAGATGCTCGGGAAGGGGGGCGCCGCGCCCTCCGCCGCGCCGGCCCTGACGCCCGAGCAGGTCGCGAAGCTCATCGACCACACGCTGCTCAAGCCCGACGCCATGGCCTCGGACGTCGAGAAGCTCTGCGCCGAGGCGCGGCAGCACGGCTTCTTCTCGGTCTGCGTGAACCCGGTCTTCGTCCCGCAGGTCAAGAAGCTCCTCCAGGGCTCCCCGGTGAAGGTCTGCTGCGTCGTCGGCTTCCCGCTCGGCGCGCAGGACCCGCAGATCAAGCTCCTCGAGGCGAGGAAAGCGATCCGCGAGGGGGCGCAGGAGGTCGACATGGTCATCAACGTCGGCGCCCTGAAGGGGAAGGACGACGCCCTCGTCCTCCGCGACATCCGCGGCGTCGTCGAGGCGTGCAAGGACGGCCGGGCGCTCTCGAAGGTCATCCTCGAGACGTCCCTCCTCACCGACGAGGAGAAGGTCCGCGCCTGCGAGCTCTCGATGAAGGCGGGCGCCGACTACGTGAAGACGTCGACCGGCTTCTCTTCGGGCGGCGCCACCGCCGAGGACATCGCCCTGATGGCCCGGACCGTCGCGCCGCGGAAGCTCGGCGTGAAGGCCTCCGGGGGCGTGCGGACCTACGCCGACCTCCTGAAGATGGTGAAGGCCGGGGCGACGCGCGTCGGCGCCTCGTCCAGCGTGAAGATCCTGGAAGAGGCCCGCGCCGCCGCGGGGAAGTGAGGGGACCGATGGGAGAGCTCCGCTGCTACTGCTTCATCGACAGCCTCCAGCCGCAGTTCGCCTCCTTCCTCGGCACGGTCGCGCAGGGGTTCCTGCCGGTGCCGGGGCAGGCGTCGCTCTTCGTGGAGGTCGCGCCCGGGATGGACATCATGAAGGTGACCGACGTCGCGCTGAAGGCGACGGACGTCAAGCCGGGCATGATGATCATCGAGCGCGTCTACGGGATGCTCGAGGTCCACTCCGACTCGCAGGCCGACGTGCGGCAGGCGGGGGCGGCGATCCTCGCGGCGCTCGACCTGAACGAGGCGGACCGGATCAAGCCCGAGATCACCTCGAGCCAGGTCATCCGGAACATCGCCGACTACCACACCCAGCTCATCAACCGGACGCGGCACGGCGACATGATCGTGCCGGGCGAGACGCTCTACGTCCTGGAGTGCGCGCCGGCCGGCTACGCGGCGATCGCCGCGAACGAGGCGGAGAAGGCGGCGAACATCAAGATCCTCGAGGTCCGCGCCTTCGGCAGCTTCGGGCGCGTCTACCTCGGGGGCGAGGAGAAGGACGTCGACGTCGCCTGGCGGGCCGCCGAGGAGGCGCTGAAGACGATCTCGGGCCGGGTGCCGAAGAAGGGCCGCGGCGAGTAGCGGCCGGAACGGAACGAAACGGAACGCGGTAACGCGACGGGTCGGCGCCGTGCGACGATCCGAGGAGAGGAAAGAGCCATGACCGAAGCCCTCGGGATGATCGAGACGAGGTCCTTCCCCGCGGTCGTCGAGGCCGCCGACGCCGCCGTGAAGGCCGCCAAGGTGGAGCTGGTCTCCTACGAGAAGACGGGCGGCGGGTACGTCACCGTCATCGTCCGCGGCGACGTCGCGGCCGTGAAGGCCGCGTGCGACGCGGCGCAGGTCGCCGGCGGCCGCGTCGGCGAGATGGTCGCCGTCCACGTCATCGCCCGCCCGCACGCGAACGTCGACGCCGTCCTCCCGCTGGGCCGCAAGCCCGCCGAGGCGAAGTAGCGCCCCGGGGCGCGGGAGAGCGCCATGCAGCTCGCGAAGGTCGTCGGGAGCGTCGTCGCGACGCGCAAGGAGGAGAGCCTCTCGGGGCTCAAGCTGCTCCTCGTCCGCCCGGTGGACGAGGAGGGGCGCGACGGGACGACCGTCCTCGTCGCGGCCGACGCCGTCGGTGCCGGCCCCGGGGAGGTCGTCCTGATCGCCGCCGGCAGCTCCGCGCGGCAGACCGCCGCCACCGACAAGCGCCCCGTCGACGCCGTCGTCATGGCGATCGTCGACTCCTGGGACGTCGGCGGCGCCGTGAAGTACAGGAAGTGACGTGGCCGCCCGCCTGACCGAAGCCGAGATCGAGGCGATCGCCCGCCGCATCGTCTCGGACCTCGACGGGAAGCCCGCTGCCGCCTCCGCGGCCGCCTCCGGCGGCGCGTCGCCTGCCGGCGCCCCCATGGGGATCCACCCGACCGTGAACGCCGCCGTCGAGGCGGCGCGGAAGGCCCAGCCCCGCTTCGTCGCGCTCCCGCTCCGGGTCCGCGCGAAGGTCATCGAGGCGATCCGGGCCACGATGCGCGAGAACGGCGCCGCGCTCGCGAAGGCCGCGTGGGAGGAGTCGGGCCTCGGGCGCTACGAGGACAAGGTCGTCAAGAACGCCCTCGTCACGGAGCGGACCCCCGGTCTCGAGGACCTTTATCCCTCCGCGGTGACCGGCGACCACGGCCTCTCGCTGATCGAGCCGGCGCCTTTCGGCGTCATCGGCGCGCTTACGCCGTCGACGAACCCGACGTCGACGATCATCTGCAACGCCATCGGGATGCTCGCGGCCGGGAACGCCGTCGTCTTCTCGGTCCACCCGTCCGCGAAGGAGTGCTCCATCCGGACGATCGCCCTCCTCAACGCGGCGATCGTCTCCGCGGGAGGCCCGCCCGACGTCGTGACGGGCGTCTCCGCGCCGTCGCTCGAGTCGGCGCAGGAGGTGATGAAGCACCCGGGCATCCGCCTCCTCGTCGTCACGGGGGGCGGGGCGGTCGTGAAGGCCGCGATGGCGAGCGGGAAGCGCGCCATCTGCGCCGGGCCGGGGAACCCGCCCGTCGTCGTCGACGAGACGGCCGACCTCGCGAAGGCGGGGCGGGACATCGTCCTCGGCGGCTCGACGGACAACAACGTCATCTGCGTCGACGAGAAGGAGGTCCTCGTCGTCGCGAAGGTGGCCGACGAGCTGATCCGCGCGATGGTCGCGGCGGGCGCCGTCCTGATCGGGAAGGACCGCCTGAAGGAGCTCGAGAAGGCGATCTTCACGAAGATGGCCGGGCCGCGCGAGCACGCCTGGGTCGACAAGGACCTGATCGGGAAGAACGCGAACGTCATCCTCCGGAGGATGGGGATCTCCGCCCCCGACTCCGTCCGGCAGATCGTCGTCGAGGTCGACGCGGACCACCCGCTCCTCTGGACCGAGCAGATGATGCCGGTGATGCCGGTCTGCCGCGTCCCGAGCGTCGACGCGGCGATCGACCTCGCCGTCCCCGTGGAAGGGCACAACCGGCACACGTTCGTCATGCACTCGAGGAACCTCGACGCCCTCTCTCGGATGGCGAAGGAGTGCGACGCCTCGATCTTCGTCAAGAACGGCCGCTCGCAGGCGGGCCTCGGCCTCGACGGCGAGGGCTTCTGCTCGTTCACGATCGCGAGCCCGACGGGCGAGGGGCTCACGTCGCCGCGCAGCTTCTCGCGCTGGCGCCGCTGCGTCCTCGTCGACAACTTCCGGATCACGTAGATGACCAGGCACGTCGTGCACCACGAAGCCCGAAGGCCGCGTCCCGCGACCTTCTCGCGGAGGCCATGAAGCGCGCCGCCGCCCTCGCCGTCCTCGACTTCGCGGGGATCCCCGCGGGGCTCGACGCGACGGACGCGATGCTGAAGAAGGCGCCGGTCGCGTTCTTCCGCTCGGGGAGCGTCACGGCGGGGCGGTACCTCACGCTGATCGGCGGCACCCCCGCCTCCGTCGAGGAGGCGCTCGAGGAGGGGCTCGCCCGCGCCGGCGACCAGCTCCTCGACCACCTCTACCTCGCCGACGTCCACCCACGGCTCCTCGACGCCCTCGAGGGGCGCCGCGGCGAGGACGGCACGGGCGCGCTCCTGATCCTCGAGACGGCGACGGCCTCTTCCGTCGTCCTCGCCTGCGAGAAGGCGCTCAAGGGGACGCTCGTCGACCTCGTCGAGGTGCGCCTCTGCGACGCCGGCCTCGCCGGGAAGGGGCTCGCCCTCTTCCGGGGCGACCTCCACGAGCTGGAGGCCGCGGTCGACGTCGTCACGTCGGCCCTCGCCCCCGCCGCGGCCCTCTCTCACCGCGTCCTCGCCCGCCCGCACGACGCCTTCGCGCGCGAGAACGCCCTCGGCACGGCCTTCGCCGCGAGCCGCTTCGTCGACCTCGGCGGCGAGGAGGCCTCGTAGTGCTCCTCGGGCGCGTCATCGGCCGGGTCGTCCCGTGCGTCGTCACGCCGGGGCTCGAGGGGGTCCCGATGCTCCTCCTCCAGCCACTCGGCAAGGACGGCGCCCCGAAGGGGAAGACGCTCGTCGCCGCCGACCCGACGCGGATGGCGGGGGAGGGAGAGCTCGTCGCCTTCGAAGGGGGGCGCGAGGCCGCCCTCCTCCTCGACCCGTGGTTCGTCCCGGTCGACCACGCCGTCGTCGGCATCGTCGACGCGCTCCACCTCCCCGCGAAGGAGAGGGCGTGATCACGGGCCGCGTCATCGGCGAGATCACGGCGACGATCCGCCACCCGTTCTTCGAGGGGAAGAAGATGCTCGTCGTGGCCCGCACCGGCGCGGACGGCGCCGAGACGGGCGACTACGTCGTGGCGATCGACGCGGTCGGCGTCGGGCCCGGCGACCCGGTCCTCGTCCTCGACGAGGGGAACGGCGCGCGCCAGGTCGTCGGCTCCGCGACGGCGCCCGTCCGCTCGGTCATCGTCGGGTTCCTCGACCGCGTCGACCTCGCCTGAAACCGACCCCCGGTTTCGGTGCCAGGCGTGAAATCGTGTATTATTGAGGCATGCCGAGACCTCCCCGCCTCGATTCGACCGGCACCGTCACGCACGTCGTCGCCCGCGGGAACGAGCGCCGGCCCCTCTTCCGGGACGACGCCGACCGCACGAAGTACCTCGACCTCCTCGGAGAGGCGTGCGGACGCTACGGGGCGCGCGCGTTCGCGTGGTGCCTCATGCCGAACCACGTCCACCTCGCGCTTCAGACGGGGAGCGCCCCGATCTCCCGCCTCGTCCACGACGTCCACTCGAGGTACGCGCAATATTTCAACCGGCGCTGGGAGCGTTCCGGTCACCTCTTCCAGGGACGCTTCCAGGGGATCGTCGTCGACCGCGAGGCGTACCTCCTCGAGGTCGTCCGGTACATCCACCGGAACCCTGTGAAGGCGCGCCTCGCGGCCCGGCCGGAGGAGTTCCCCTGGTCGAGCCACGGCGCCTACCTCTCGACGGGCCCGGCGTGGCTCGCCTCTTCCGAGGTCCTCGGGCTCCTCGCGGGTGGACGGCCGAAGGCGCGGCGTCTCTTCCAGGAGTTCGTTTCCGGCTCGACGGCCGGGCGCTACGACCCCGACGGGGCCCGGTTCGGGGCGGTCCTGGGCGGAGAGGATTTCGTTCGGGCCGCGCTCGAGGGGGCCGGGCGCGAAGACCTCGTCCGGCGCTCGCTCACCGCCGACGCCGTCGTGAAGGCCGTCGCCGCGCACGAGGGAGTCTCCGTGGCCGAGCTGTCGGGGCCGTCGCGCCTCCGGAGCCTCTCCCGCGTCCGGAGCCTCTGCGCGCTCCTCGGGCGGGAGCTCGGTCGAATCCCGTTCGCGGAGACGGCCCGATCCTTCGGGCGGGACCCTTCGACGATCTCGCGGGACGTGGCCCACCTCGAGCGGCGCCTCGCCGAAGACCCCGCGGAAGCGCGCCGGCTGGCGGAGCTGCGAAAGCTGCTGTCGGCCTGAGGCCGATCGGGGCCTCGCCTCACGGCGCCGACCGCGGATCACGGGGCCGAGCGCGTGCGAGAACGCGCGATCGGGCCGGGGTCCTGGAACAATACACGATTTCACGCCTGGCACCGGGGTGGGGGAGTGTGGGAGGATGACGGGGTGAGGGGGCTGCTCTTCTTCGACCTGGACGACACGCTGCTCGACCACGCGGGGGCGGAGGCGCGGGCGCAGGAGGAGACGTTCGANGAGGTCGGGGTCCTCTCGAACGGCTTCCGGGAGCTGCAGCGGGCGAAGCTGGCGCGCTTCCGGCTGGAGCGGTGGGTGAAGCACGTCGTCCTCTCCGAGGAGGCGGGCGCGATGAAGCCGGCACGGGAGATCTTCGACGCCGCGGTCCGATCAGCGTGCGGCGACGACGGAGCGGACGGCCGCCGAAAGCTCTACCTCGGAGACCATTACGAAACCGACGCCGTCGGCGCGAAGGGAGCGGGCTGGCTCCCGATCCTCTACAACCCTTCCCGCCGTCCGCTTCCGGGCCCGGTGCTGCACGTGGCGCGCCTCACCGACGCCATCCCGCTTCTCGCGGGATAGGCTCGGGGCCGCACTCCCGGCCTTTCAGGTGGAGAAGCGGGCGAGGCGGACCGCCTTCTCGACGACCGACGCGAGGAGGCGCGGCACGCCCGGGGAATCGGGCGCGGCCATCGCCTCGGCGACCTCGAGCGCCATGCGCGGCTTCCCGTGCGCCTTCAGGGCGCGGTCGATGATCGCCGTCGTGGGAATGCGGCGCCGGCCGAAGAGCGACGGGAGCATCCCGGCACGCTGGGCGGCGGCCCGGTAGACGCCCGCGTACCCGGATCCCCAGAGGTGGTGCTCGACGTCCCGCTCGCGGAAGCCGGTCACGCGCTCGCGGTCGGGCTCTCCCTGGAGGAAGGAGCGGGCGGCCCGCACGTAGTGCCGTCCCGCGTCGTCGCCGTCGGCGAGGAGGTGCCACTCGATCCCGAGGCCGCGCGCCATCTTCACGAGCGGCGCGATGCCGCACTGGGCGAACTCGACGCAGCGGACCCCCTCTGCGGGGAGGTCGTAGCCGACGAGCCGCGCGATCTCGGGGAGGAGCCACGACTCGGTCTCCCCCTCGACGAGGAGCCAGCAGCGGGCGAAGACCGAGGAGGCCCGATTGACGCGGATGTGGTAGCCGACGCGCCGCATCTCGTCGGTCGTCAACGCCCCCTCGGCGAGGCCGTGGACGGCGACGCCCCCGCCGTTCCGGACGAGGCGGCGGATCGCGTGGAGAGGGACCGACGCGAGGAGGTCGCCCGAGTTCGTCGTCAGGATCTTCTGCCCGGCGACACGGTCGATCAGCCCGAAGACCCGCGCGGCGAGGATCGGGTGGAGGTGGGCCTCGGCCTCCTCGATCAGGACGAGCGGCTCGGCGCCCGCCTCGACGGGGGAGCCGTTCTCGGCGTCGAGGACGGCCCCGAGGAGCATCAGGAGCGCGAGGCTCTGCATTCCGGTCCCCTCGCGCGACTCGGTCCGAAGGGGATTGGTGCCGCCGAGGAGGACCGGCGTCTCGGCGAGGATCTCGGTCGTTCGTCCGCCGGGCGCGCGGGGCGCCAGGCGAAGCCGCTCGATCCAGCGCTCCGCGAGCGCGCGGGCCGCGGCGATCGGCTCCCGGAGCTCCTCGGGATGGGGCCGCCAGGAGCCCGAGAATTTCCGGTAGGCGCTCTCCACCGTCCGGCGGAGCTTCCGGGTCACCTCGCCCTCGCCGGCCTCCCCGGGCGCCAGCGGGGGGACGGCCGGCGCGGGCTCTTCCGGGCCGGTCGCCGCGCCTTCCGGACCGATCTCCACGGGTGCGACCCGCGGCGGCCGGTTGAAGCGGACGCGCAGGACCGGGTGCCGTCGGCGAAACGTCTCGACGGCCTCCTCGTCGCCCGGGCTCAGGTCACGCCCTTCTCGATCGGTGAGCCGGGCCGTGGCGACGGCGGGGGAGCCGTCGGGCGACCGCGAGGCCGTGAGCTCCGCGATGGTCTCGCGCGCTCCGTCCCCGGTGAACGTGAACCGCATCGAGATCCTCTCGACCGGAGCCGCCGTCCCGACCGGGAGGTGGAAATCGAGCGGCGAGAAGGCGGGCCGCGCGCCGCGGTGGCCGAAGGCGAGCTCGAGCGCGTCGAGGACGCTCGTCTTGCCGCAGGAGTTCTCTCCGATCAGCGCGGTC
>JADHEE010000548.1_pt1 | contig 13814 bp, 20 predicted proteins | sample 8952401 | NCBI WGS metagenome assembly JADHEE01 (sample SAMN16124438, study PRJNA663242) | bioreactor sludge metagenome | isolation source: sludge (ammonium) | place: India:Bengaluru | collected 2019-02-28
GGTTCAGCTATTTTTGGAAAACCAGATTATAAAGCTGTGATTGATGATATGCGTGCAGAGCTTGCAAAAGTGGGTGCGGTAAAGGTTTAAGCTCATAGGTATAAATGCTATACAGGCTGTGGATAACTTTATGGATAAACTGGTGGATATCTATGTTGATAACGATATGGATAACTTGATTAATATTCAAACGTTTACACAGCAATGGTTTGGTATTTAGACGTTAAATGTATAAAAAGGACTCATTTGAGTCCTTTTTTATGGTGTGAAAGCTTTATAGTTACTGGTGCTTTATTCATCTGTACTTAAAAATAGCGCTGTTTAAAAAATAACTTTATTGTTTAAGTGTGCGTAGGCGCTAAACTGTCGCAGTAATTGAATTTAAATTTATAAACTTGTGTATAAACCATTCTTTGCTTATCCTGTTGATTGGGATCAGCAACAAAAGGTCAGACATTTACATGTACAGAGCGTTTTGTTGCGTTGAAATATCATTCTTCACTGACTAAATAGGATTGATTGTGCGTTCATTGCTCAAGACACATTCTTGGTTTGTCTTACTCATTACCTTGGTAATGGGATGGAGTGGTATTGCCCAAGCTTCGGCAGCGCCGATGCATCAAATGATGCAACTCAGTATGCAGACTGCAACCAGTGAGCAAAGTTCTGTGCATGCAACAGGTATGCAAACCATGCCGGACTGTCATCAAACGAAGTCATCGAGTCCAGTCTCTGGACATCAAATGCATATGGCTCAAAGCGACATGACAAAGAGCAATTGTCATGCCTCGGATATGCTGCAAAATAAGCAAGTTCAGTGTCAGGAGTGTGCACAGTATCACTGCCAAACGGCGCTGACGCTTTTAGAGGTTGAACCGTTTGCAGTGGTTCAGCTTGAAGTTGCTTTAGTACAATCATCCCCCCATTTTCGTTATCAAGCTCAACATTTAGTGGGCTATTGGCAAGAAATTCTACGTCCTCCTAAAGCTTAATCCTGATTTTTAAAACTTTATTTTTAAAATTATTAGGATTTAGTCATGTCTATTCAATTTAAACAAAGCCTCATCCTTGGGGTGTGTCTGATGTCATCTTCTTGGAGCTTTGCCGCAGTCAAAGAATACCAATTGGTGATTGATGAAAGTCCGGTCAATTTAACGGGAAAGTCGTTAAAACGCATTAGCGTTAATGGGCAATTTCCTGCACCTCTGCTTGAATTTGAGGAGGGCGATGATGCGGTCATTCGGGTTAAAAATAACTTAAAAAAACAGGATTCATCGATCCACTGGCATGGTTTGCTTTTGCCTGGGCTGATGGATGGTGTACCAGGTTTTAACGGTTTTAATGGCATTCAACCGAAGAGCGAATTTGTCTATAAGTTCAAGGTTCGTCAGAGTGGAACCTATTGGTACCATGCGCATTCTAAAGGACAGGAACAAGATGGGCTATATGGTGCATTGGTCATTTATCCCAAAGACAAAAAGCCTTTAGCTCAGCATGAAAAAGCAGAGCGTGATTATGTGGTGATGCTATCGGACTTCCATGAGCAGAGCAGTGAACAAATTCAGAAGAATTTGAAAATTTCTGCCGAGTATTATCAAAATCAGCGTGAAACCGTTGCTGACGTGTGGAAACAAGTACAGCGTGAGGGCTTAAAAGCCGCGTGGCAAGACCGTTCCATGTGGAACCAAATGCGCATGCTCAAAACTGATCTGTCGGATGTCACGGGTTATACCTTCCTGATCAATGGTAAAACGCCTGAGCAGAACTGGACAGGTATGTTTAAGTCGAATGAGAAGGTTCGGTTACGTTTTATCAATGCCTCAGCCATGTCTTTTTTTGATATCCGTATTCCTCATTTAAAAATGACTGTGGTCAGTGCAGATGGTCAACCCGTTAAACCCGTTCCAGTGGATGAGTTTCGGATTGGAACTGCTGAAACTTATGATGTGATTGTGGAGCCGAAAGCAGGGCATTATCAAATTGAAGCAGAGTCGATTGATCGTTCAGGTTACGCGATCGGAACTTTGCACAATGAGTTGACCCCAATGGCACAGAGCATACATATGCCTGCGCCACGTCCACGCTCATTGTTGACCATGGAAGATATGGGGCACGGCTCAGAACATTCAGGTATGGATCATTCACAGACGAACCATGAAACAATGCCTGAAATGAATCACTCCAAAATGAACCCTGAAGCGATGCCTGCAATGGATCACTCCAAAATGAACCCTGAAGCGATGCCTGAAATGGATCATTCGAAGATGAATCATGCGGCGATGGCTGGTATGGATCATTCAAAGATGAATCATGAGACCATGTCTGAGATGAATCATACACAGATGGGTCATGCGCAACAGAATACGACAGCAAGTTCGGTACAGAAAGCTGTTACACCAGTGTATGGTTGGGCGAATGCCTCTACCCCTAAAGGTGATAAGGCATTGCAATATAGCGATCTGAAATCCTTAGCACCTCAAAAAGATACCCGTGAGGCGACGAGCGAGTTAGTGATTCGTTTGGGTGGAACTATGGAACGCTATTTGTGGACCATCAATGGGAAAAAATTTAGCGACGCTGAACCGTTGAAAGTGAAGTACGGCGAGCGTATTCGGATCAAATTTATCAATGACAGCATGATGGCGCATCCGATGCATTTGCACGGTATGTTTATGCAACTGGAAAATGGACAAGCCGCCGTTGATATGCCGAATAAGCACACTTTGATTGTGCCACCGGGCAAAACAGTGACTGCTTTACTGACCGCAGATGAGTTAGGCGAATGGGCCATTCACTGTCATCTGCTTTACCACATGAGCTCAGGCATGATGAATAAATTGATTGTGGCTAATGTGAGTGATAGTCAAGTGTCCACCACCCCAATTCAAGAGCAAAAAACAGCAACTCAAGTTGAACCAAAAGGAGATGAACATGCGCATCACTAATCTTTTTTCAGGTTTTACTTTAGCTGTTAGTGTCTTAGTGAGTTCGTTAGCTATGGCTGCCGAATCTCATACACAGCATGAAACACAAAAAGCCAAATCTACAAGCCAAGTTCAGTCCAAAGATATGGCACATGAGCATCATCAGCATAGTGCCGATGATATATGCTGGTGCAGACAACTATGCTGCGTTTAGTTTAGAAACTGAGCGGGACTTGTTACTGACCCAAAAGCTGATTTTCAAGCCTTATTTAGATATGAATATTATTTTCAGTGATGACTCTAAATATGCCAAAAAATCAGGCCTTAGTAATGCAGCTGTCGGTCTTGAAACACGCTATGAGATCAGCAAAAAAGTCATGCCTTATGTGGACATTGCCTATGAATATAGCAAAGGCAATGAAGCGACGGCTTGGCAGGCTGAAAGTGACGAAGAGAAAGGTTGGCAGTACGGAATGGGTCTCCGCTTTAAATTTTAAGCAAGAAGTTTAGATTTAAAGTGAATATCTAAGATTGCACCAAGGTTGTGCTGAAAGAGTGATCTGCTGGTTCAGATCACTCTTTTTTGCGCTTTAATGATTTCTAAGTGTGAAAATAATTCATTTTGGTGCGCTCTTTGCTATGATTTGAGGCATATTTAGGAGGAACGACCTCCCTCATATTGAGAAAATTCGTCAGGACGGCCTGACTCTAGTAAAGAGGAGTCAGTAGCATGGCTTGGGTTTTTCTTATCTTTGCGGGTCTGTTTGAAATCGTTTGGGCATATTCAATGAAACTGTCTGAAGGATTTAGCAAACTTACACCCAGTATCATTACCATTGTGTTCATGATTTTAAGTTTTGGTTTACTGGCCTATGCAATGCGAACCTTGCCGCTAGGGACTGCGTATACCATTTGGACAGGAATTGGTGCGATTGGGTCTTTCTTGGTGGGGATTTTTATTTTAGGTGAGCCCGCAACGGCTATGCGGATGTTTGCTGCGGTGCTGATTGTATCGGGACTGATTTTGATGAAACTCTCATCAAGCTAAATTCATTCAAATATGTAGAGCTTCAAGCGATCCTTCGTTTGAAGCTTTGTTGTTTCTGCTCGGAATAAAAGGTGTTTTGCGTATGGTATGGGTGATTTTAATTGTTGCAGGTTTACTCGAAGTGGTTTGGGCCTATGCAATGAAAGTATCGGATGGTTTTACTAAACTGACACCGAGTATTTTAACCCTCGTATTTATGGTGGCCAGTTTTGCGCTGCTTTCTTATGCCATGAAGACCTTACCTTTGGGCACTGCCTATACGGTTTGGACAGGGATTGGTGCGATAGGTTCATTTTTGGTGGGGATTTTGATTTTAGGTGAACCTGCCAATGCCATGCGGATGCTCGCTGCGGTTTTAATCATTTCTGGACTTGTACTGATGAAACTTTCATCGTCATAATGTTGCATACATAGACAATTTTTGTGGTGAACCATGCGCTTATTTTTTAAATATATGCCATCTCCTGTCGGGGTACTGAGACTGGTGGCACATGATCAAGCCTTGGTTGCCGTATTGTGGGAAAATGAAAACCCAAAACGGGTACGTTTAGCTGAGCTGATCGAACACAATCAGCATCCGATTTTGCTGGAAACAGAGAAACAGTTGAGCGAATATTTTGCGGCAAAACGTCAAAGTTTTGATTTGCCTTTGGATTTTTCGGGGACAGATTTTCAGAAGCAAGTTTGGCAGGCGTTATTACAAATTCCGTTTGGTGAAACCCGAAGCTATAAAGATATTGCGCTACAGATTGGCAATTTAAAAGCCGTTCGTGCAGTGGGTGCGGCTAATGGCAAAAATCCAATTTCAATTATTGTGCCGTGTCATCGGGTTGTGGGGGCGAATGGAAAATTGGTCGGCTTTGCAGGCGGTCTGGATAATAAAGATATTTTATTGAAGCTTGAGAAAATTGCGGATTAAGCTCGTTTTCGGAGTTTTTATGCTCGTATTTTAGTTTAATAATTTTAAAATCAGTATGTTATATTTTAATCTGTATTCTTTTGAAGAATCGTGTCTCTAACTCAAATAACGATGAATAATATGATAAGTCAAATTGTGGGGAATGTGTTTTCAGAACTGTGGTGGATGCTACTGATCTTGTTCGGGATTGGCCTTTTAAAAGCGTTTAAGCCCTATCTGAAAGGGAAGTTTGGTGAGTTCGCGGTTCAAGCACATGTAAAATTATATTTGGATGAGCGTTATATTTTAATTAACGATGTAACTTTGCCTGATGAGCAGGGTGGAACGACTCAAATTGACCATATTGTATTGAGCCTTTTTGGCGTTTTTGTGATTGAAACCAAAAACTATAAGGGCTGGATTTTTGGTGGTGAACGTCAAAAGATGTGGACGCAGAAAATTTATAAAAAGAGTTTTAAATTTCAAAATCCGCTGCATCAAAATTATAAACACGTCAAAGTGCTGCAAAGTGTGTTGCAAGATATTGTTGATGTAGATTATATCCATTCTGCTGTGGTGTTCATGCCTGAATGTGAGTTTAAAACTCCGATGCCCAGTACGGTATTTAAAGGTAAAGCATGGGTCGATTATATTAAGACCTTTGACACAGTGGTGATTCCAGCGATGAAACTGAAACGGATTCAGCTTCGGATTGAAAAAGAAGTGTTAGAAAAGTCATGGAAAACCAACCGTGAGCATGTTGCACATTTAAAGCAACGCCATCAAGATGGTTAAATACTCCATTTCAAAGCTGACTGATTCATTTTGTGCCGAAAATAAAATCTAGAATAAAAAAAAGCCAGTCTATTTCTTCATGGACTGGCTTTTATCTTTGCAGTTTTTTTCTAACTTAGAAACGCTTTGGAATTTTTTGACCGCCTTCAACAGGTGTTTCTGCCTGTTTTAATACACCAAAGAGCCAAGTTTCGGCATGATGTACTGCGACTTTAACACTGTCACCTTGCGCCAAACGACCAGCAATAAAACTTGCCAGCGAACACCCTGAACCGTGATATTCACCGGCTAAACGCGGGCAGCGAGTTTCAGAAATGAGCTCGCCATTCACAAACAGGGCATTACGAATATAGTCTGGTGTGTCTTCATGACCACCTTTGACCAGTACCGCTTTGGCGCCCATTTCAAACAGTTTTTGTGTCGCGGCGTCTAAGTCGTCGAGACCTGTTAACGCTCGTAGTTCAACTGTATTTGGGGTAATAATGTCCGCCAATGGGATCAGTTCAACAAAAGCTTTGACTAAGGTTGCTTGATCACCCAGTGAACCGCCACTGTTTGCCACTAAAACAGGGTCGAGCACATACTTGTACTCAGGATGTTCACGTAGAAACTCAGCCAGTGCTGCAATATTATCAGTGGTGCCTAACATGCCAGACTTTACGGCTTTAATCGGTAAATCACCGACAACAGCGTGGGCCTGAGCTAACAGCAATTCTTTTGACGTCGCTTCAAAGCCAAACACTTGTTGCGAGTTTTGAACAGTGAGTGCTGTACACGCAATGGCTGCATGCGCACCACTTTGACCAATCGCTTCGATATCGGCCTGTAAACCAGCACCACCTGAAGGGTCTAAACCAGAAAAGCAAAGTACGGTTGCGCGCACAGAAATATCCTTGTTGCGAAAATTTGCGATAGTATAGGCAACTTTGGCAGAACTCTCGATAGTATTTTATTTAAAGCCCAAGAAGGATCAGCTGTGATTAAACATATTTTGCTAGATTTAGATGGAACATTAACAGATCCGAAAGTTGGCATTACCACAAGTGCGCGTTATGGTTTAAAAAAAGTCGGACATCCCATTGCTGAAGATCTAAATATTGACTGGATTATTGGGCCACCCCTGAAAGCATCTTTGGCAAAACTTTTAAATGTTACAGTGGACGATGTTTTGGCAGAGCAAGCTTTATTGGGCTATCGTGAGCGTTTTGCGGTGAAAGGTTTATATGAAAACCATTTATTTGCCGATGTTGAACCGACCTTAAAAAAACTGACTGAGCAGGGCTATCATTTGTATTTGGCGACAGCAAAACCAGAAGTCTATGCCCGTCAAATCTTAGAACATTTCAATTTACTGCAATACTTCGTGCATCCTTATGGCAGTGACCTGAACGGTGAGCGCACCAATAAGGGAGAGTTGATTGCTTATATTTTAGAAAAAGAGCAGTTAAAAGCAGAAGAATGTCTGATGGTTGGGGATCGTGAGCATGACATTTTGGGAGCACGTTGCAATGGCATTGAAACCATTGCGGTGGAATACGGTTATGGTTCTGATCAAGAGTTGACGGAAGCCGCACCTAAAGCGCGAATTAAAACCTTTGCCGATATCTTGGACTTGATTTAACTCAGACAGAATTTAATTCGGACAGGATTTAAATAACGCCTTTTTCGATTGCGCACGACTTTTCTACATTTAAATAGTCGTGCGCAGTGATTAAAAATTAAAGTCCCAACATGCGTCTAATTTCATTCACTAACAGTGCCGGATTGGCCTGCTGATGGGGAATGGTAAGGCTGTTGAAGCCATCACCACGAAATTTACGATCCACTTCTAAAAGCACATGGGTTTGATGTTGCTCTGCCACAAAGGACACTTCAACTTCATTGATACTGTTGAACAATTGCGTAGGTTTAAATTCAAGTTCTTGATAACAACCAATGCTTGAGTGGAAGCCATTGCCTCGTAGTTGACCTTTTTCAACATCGACGGTCATTAACTGAAAACCACATTGCTGCATGGCTTGAATAAACGCCTGCATAGCCGGTGTCGGTAAAATTTGTAAATAGTCTTTGTCAGTTGCATCGAGCCCCCAGTCCACATCTAAATGTGTATGTAACCACACTCGGGTTTTATTGACACGGCAAGGCACATCTGTAACTGGCGTTTCAAAGGGCGGTTGAATCGAAAAAGGAAATGCATGTGACTGATGAGCTTGTAACTCAAAAGCCCCGCTAATGTGCCATTCGGCAATACTTAACGCACTATTGTATTCAGCATCGTCTGACTCAACTTCAGCTGTGGTCATGAGCTTTAAATAAATACCGTTGATAATTTTATTAGACGCGGCACCTTTAAAAATAACCTCACCCTGAATGGCTTGACCCGCTTGTGGCGCGGTGGTGTGTAGACGAGTATCCACTTGAATGCCCTGTACGCCAAGACTAGACATGAGTTTGTTAAACATGGTGCAGAACTTCCAATAGGGAATCGATAGGTTTTAAATATTTAAAGTGAATGCACTTTTAAGACGCATATTTTTAATAAGCTGTTAGCGGATGTCCAAATAAAAACTTTCTTTGACTTCTTCCATCACAATATAACTGTGCGATGACGCTGAAGAGGGCAGTTTTTTTAGTAAATCACCCAATAGGCGTCGGTAGGCACTCATTTCTTTTAAACGGGCTTTGACCAAATAATCGAATTCACCTGAAATCAGATGGCATTCTAAAACCTCAGGGATTTCGACCAAGTCACGTGCCACTTGATCAAACACATCGCCAGACTTGGCCGACAGCTTAATCTCTAAAAACACCAATAAGTTTCGATCGACCAGTTGTGGATTGAGGCGTGCGTAGTAACCCATGATAATACCGTCCCGCTCTAAACGTTTGACACGTTCTGAACAGGGGGTGGTTGAGAGGTTAACGCGAGAGGCCAATTCACTAATCGCAATTCGTCCATCACGCTGCAAAATATCTAAAATCTGCTGATCAATCCGATCTAATTTACGCATTATAAATTTCCTATGTTTAGAATTTTAGCGCGACAAAAATGGCGATTTACCTAGATTATAATGTTAAAAACAGTGAAAAAAACTATTAACCTAAAAATATACTAGTGAAATAAACTAGTGTGTGTAAGGGATCAGTCATGCGTGTAATTGTCTTAGGTAGTGGTGTCATCGGTGTTGCAAGTGCGTATTACCTTGCACAACAAGGCGCAAGCGTTACGGTTTTAGACCGTCAAGCTGGTCCTGCTGAAGAAACTAGCTTTGGTAACGCAGGGCAAATCTCTCCAGGTTATTCTACACCGTGGGCTGCACCCGGTATTCCGTTTAAAGCCGTAAAGTGGATGTTCCAACAAATGATGAAACAGGTGACTGTTACCTATTTACCAATGCTTTGGCAAACCTTGCGAAAGACATGGGCGTAGAATTTAAATTTAACCAAAATGTTGAAAAACTAGTGGTTGAAGGAGATGAAATCAAAGGCGTAGTGGTTGATGGTCAAGTGCTTACAGCAGACCGTTATGTGCTTGCTTTTGGTAGTTATTCACGTGATTTCTTAAAACCATTGAATTTGAATTTGCCTGTATATCCTGTCAAAGGCTACTCACTGACCATTCCAATTGTAGATCCTGCATTTGCACCACAGTCTACGGTGCTTGATGAAACTTATAAAATTGCCATTACGCGTTTTGACCAACGTATCCGCGTGGGTGGTATGGCTGAACTGAGTGGTTTCAACCACGGTTTAAACCAAGACCGCCGTGCGACCTTGGAAATGGTGACTCAAGACTTATTCCCAGGTGGAAATTTAGCTGAAGCAAGTTTCTGGACCGGTTTACGTCCAATGACACCAGACTCTACACCAATTATTGGTGCGACTCGTTTTAAAAACTTATTCTTGAATACAGGGCATGGCACTTTGGGTTGGACCATGGCATGTGGTTCAGGCAAGCTCATTAGTGACTTGGTGATGAATCATCAACCAGACATCAGTACTGAAGGTCTATCGATTCAACGTTACCCTTCAGCAGCCTAATTCGTTTTAGGTCATATTGATTCAAGGAAGAAGAAAATGCCACGTCCAATTACTGCAGTGATTCATAGCCAATCACTGCAGCATAATTTAAATGTTGCTCGCACTAAAATGCCGAATAGCCAAGTCTATGCGGTGGTCAAAGCCAATGCCTATGGTCATGGGATTGAACGCGTCTATCAAGCGTTCAAATCTGCCGATGGTTTTGCGTTGCTCGATTTGGCAGAGGCGAAACGTATCCGTGCTTTGGGCTGGACAGGTCCAGTTCTGTTACTCGAAGGTATTTTCTCAGAGCAAGACCTATTTGACTGCCATGAGTTGGGCCTAAGCTTCAGTATTCATAGTGAATATCAACTCGAATGGTTAGCGCGTTTTCCTTTANTTAAAAGCAGGCGATAGCGTCGGTTATGGCTCAAAGTTCATTGCTGAAAGCGACATGCGTGTGGGTATTGTGGCTTGTGGTTATGCCGATGGTTATCAACGGATTACCGCAACAGGTACGCCTATTTTAGTCGATGGACAACGCAGTAGCTTGGTCGGACGTGTCAGCATGGACATGTTAGCAGTCGATTTATCTAACCTCCCAAATGCCCAAGTGGGCAGTGAAGTGGTGCTGTGGGGAACATCGAAACAGGGCACTGTGCTCAGCATTGATGAAGTCGCAGCAGGTTCAGGCACGATTGGCTATGAGCTGATGTGTGCTGTCACTGCACGTGTCAATTTTATCCAAGATTAAATTTTATTTTTATACAGTTTCATACAAGGAAAGACCTATGTCACATTCAGACATTCAAAAATTCAACACCAACGAAGTCATGAGTGCAGTCACTGTGTTTAATCAAGTGGTGTATTTGTCAGGGCAAGTGCCAAAAAATACCGACAATGATGTCGCAGGTCAGACCCGTGAAATTTTAGCAACAATTGATGAGCTTTTAGCTTTGGCAAATACAGATAAATCACGTTTGTTATCTGCTCAGCTTTACATCAAAAATCTCTCTGATTTTTCTACAGTCAATGCGATTTGGATTGACTGGATGAATGGTTGTGTAGCACCTTCACGTGCCACGATTCAGGCTGATTTGGTTAATCCAAACTGGTTGATCGAAATTGCAGTGACGGCTGCACAAAACTAATTTTTTAAACTCTCCCCGTGTATATCAGCGCTTGGGTTTCAACCGAAGTGCTGATGAGCGTATAAATGCCGCCCGTTAGGATAACGAGCACTGTATGAACATGGTTTATACGCAAAAAAGGACTTTAACAGGATGTTAAATTATGACGACTACCCCACAAGCTGACGGTGCAAATGCATCATCGCATGAATTACAACGGAAATTATCCAACCGCCACCTGCAATTGATTGCCATTGGTGGCGCGATTGGTACGGGCCTGTTCATGGGTTCGGGCAAAACCATCTCTCTTGCTGGTCCTTCTATCTTAATCATTTATATGATTATCGGGACCATGTTCTTCTTCCTGATGCGTGCATTGGGCGAAATTTTATTGTCAAATTTGCACTATAAGTCGTTTATCGATATGGCTCATGATCTGATTGGGCCAGGTGCGGGTTACTATATCGGTTGGTCCTATTGGCTCGGTTGGGTCTTGGTCGGTATTGCGGACTTGGCAGCCATTATTAACTATCTCGGCTTTTGGCTCCCACCAGACATGGCCTTTACTCCTATGGGACAGGCTTTAATCAGTGTCGGCTGTGTGCTGTTTGTCCTTGGGTTAAATTTGCTGACTGTGAAACTCTTTGGTGAAATTGAATTTTGGTTTGCTTTAATCAAAATTTTAGCCATTTTAGGGCTGATCGTGATAGGCGGCTTTATGGTATTCAGCCATTTTCACTCACCAGATGGCACGGCTTCCAGCTTTACCAATGTCTGGTCGCATGGCGGCATGTTTCCTAAAGGTGCCGATGGCTTCTTGGCCGGTTTTCAAATTGCACTCTTTGCCTTTGTCGGTGTAGAGCTGATTGGAACCATGGCTGCTGAAACCAAAGATCCTGAAAAGAACTTACCGAAAGCAGTGAATGCGATTCCAACCCGTATCATTTTGTTCTATGTCTTGTCATTATTTGTAGTGATGTCGGTGACGCCGTGGAATCAAATCCCTGCGGATCAAAGCCCGTTCGTTTCACTATTTTTACATGCAGGTATCCCGACTTCAGCCATCATTATGAACTTGGTGGTGCTGTCTTCAGTGATGTCTTCAATGAATAGTGGTGTGTTCTCTACATCACGTATGCTGTTTGGTTTGGCAAGAGAAGGGCAAGCTCCACAGAGCCTAGCGCGTCTATCAAAACGTGCTGTACCAGCGAAAGGCTTATTCTTCTCATGTGCTTTTATCATGGCAGGTGCGGCGCTACAGTACTTTGTACCGAACACGGTTGAAGCCTTTACATTAGCCAGCTCATTGTGTGTGATTCTGTTCATCAGTATCTGGAGCATTATTATGGTGTGCTATATCCGCTACCGTAAATTGCGTCCTGAGCTACATGCAAAATCGACCTTTAAAATGCCGGGCGGTGTTTGGATGTCTTATGTGGTCTTAATCTTCTTGTTCTTTACGTTGATTATTTTGAGTTTAGAGGCGGATACTCTTCGTGCACTCATGATCAGTCCACTATGGGTGATTATTTTAGCCGTGACGTATCAACTGCTGTACAAACCGCGTATGAAAAAACGTCTGTTAGGGCAGCAATTGGATAACTAAGTAACATTTATTCTGTACTCGTGATGTTTGAAAGAAAGCCCTGCATAAGNACAGCGTTTCTGATGACCGCTTTATATTTTTATGCACCCATCAAAGAGGTGAGTACTTGGGGCATCAGCGTATTTGCTTTACTTACGGCGTTACTTATATTGTGTTTTACCCAAGACCCGAAAGTTAAACCTACCTCATCAACGGCCCGCAGTTTGGTCTGGATTAGACAGCATAGCTATGAAATGTATTTGTTTCATTTGATTGTTCTCGGCTTAATGAAAGTGGTGTATTTCCCAAAAGACACTTTAGCGGCTGAAAAGTTGATGTTGTTGCCTGTTTATTTTATCGCGGTGTTTATTTTGAGTTGGGCGATTGAGAAATATTATTCGACCCCGCTCAATTTAAAAATTCGTCAATCTTGGATACGCTCGTAGCGTGGATCTTGAGTTGTGCTGTTGATTTTGTACAGACATTAAAAAGCCCCGAATCAATCGGGGCTTTTTAAGTGTGGGATTTTAAAATGTCGGTTTCACCACGACTAAAATCACCACAGCAAATAAAATGAGGGTCGGCATTTCATTAAAGAAGCGCCAGAACTTGTGTGACTTGTAATGCGCATGACCAATCAATTTCTTACGGTAATAACCGCAAACAAAGTGATAAATCACCAATAGTCCAACCAAACCGACTTTGAGGTAGAACCAAAGGGCTTCATGGTAGTGGCGCGTTGCATCACCCCAATCGACCAAGAAATGTGCCGTGATAAGTGTTGCAATCATCGACGGCCACATAATGCCACGGTACAACTTACGTTCCATGACCTCAAAACGTTGATGACTGACGGCATCATCACTCATGGCATGGTAAACATAGAGCCGTGGTAAGTAGAACAATGCAGCGAACCAACACACCACGGCAATAATATGTAATGCTTTTACCCACAAGAAAGCATCAGAAGGAGCATCCATCAAGTCACCCTAAAATGGGCGGGTTAGCCTTGCCACTTTTTGAAAATGAGACATGCATTTACGCCGCCAAAACCGAAACTGTTACTCATCACAGTATTCAATTTTGCGTCACGTTTTTCAAGCACGATATCAAATGGTTTTGCGCCTTCATCTAGTTCAGTCACGTTAATGTTGGGTGCAATAAAGTCATTTTGCATCATTAGAACAGAGTAGATCGCTTCTTGTACGCCAGCAGCACCTAAGCTATGACCTGTCATTGATTTGGTCGAGCTCAGTGGAGGAACTTGACCTTCGCCAAATGCACGTTCCATTGCTTTTAATTCAGTGATGTCACCGGCAGGCGTCGACGTACCATGCGTATTCACATAGTCAATTTTGTCTACGCCGTGTTGTTTTGCTTCTTCAAGTGCCATCAGTACACAACGTGTCGCACC
>JADHEE010000574.1_pt1 | contig 13796 bp, 6 predicted proteins | sample 8952401 | NCBI WGS metagenome assembly JADHEE01 (sample SAMN16124438, study PRJNA663242) | bioreactor sludge metagenome | isolation source: sludge (ammonium) | place: India:Bengaluru | collected 2019-02-28
GCGCCGCCGCCCTGCACCGCGCGGCGTGCATCTACATCGAGGAAAACCTCGGCGCGGGCACGACGCGGGAGCGGGTCGCCCGCCAGTTCGACGTCAGCCCCAACTACCTGTCGCGGGTCTTCCGCGACCAGGGCGGCACCACCTTCCTCGACGTCCTCACCCTCGCCCGCATCGGCACGGCGCGGCGGATGCTGGAAAAATACGACATGCCCCTGGCCGAAATCGCGCGGCACTCCGGCTTCCGCGACGTCAACTATTTCCTCAAGGTGTTCAAGAAACGCCTGGGCCGTACCCCCTCCGAATACCGCACCAGCCTCCGCACCAACCCGGACGCCCGCCCCAAGCCGGAAACCGCGTAGATCCTCCGCCTCTGGAGGTATCTCCAACCTTGTCTGGCGCGACACCCAAGAAACGCCGCCACATCCTGCCGCATCGGCGACGCGACCCTTGCCGTACGGTCGCGGGATTTCCATTGAACCTTTCCCGGCATGGGTGCGCAAAGGGCCCATTTTTCCGGTAAGGCACGAAAAAACAAACTTTTTCTATAACATTAGAGTTTTCTTGTGTTATTTCTCTGATGCTTAAGGTCCGCCGCAGACATGCCGGGCGGGGGGAAGACGGGGTTCGGCAGGTTTCGTAGACAGTCATGAAATACCGCAAGCAGGCACCTGCGCTTCATCCAGCGGCACCGCTCCCGGCGACGCCGTTGAGGCATGCGCGGCAATGGCGATTGCTCCTGACCACCACGACATGCCTGATGTCGGTGGTGGCGCTCGATGCCTCGCGCGCCCTTGCCGGACCCGTTGGCGGCAACGTGACCGCCGGTCAGGCCACGATCACGTCTCCCACCGCCCAGACCACGCTGATCCAGCAGACTTCCAACAAGGCGATCATCAACTGGGCGAGCTTTTCCTCGGCGGCGGGCGAAAGCATCGTCTTCCAGCAACCGGGTTCGTCTTCCATCTCGCTCAACCGGGTTACCGGCGGGCAGGCCTCGGCTCTCTACGGAAACTTGAGCGCCAACGGACACGTCTGGCTGGTCAACCCCAACGGCGTGTTCTTCGGCCAGGGCGCCACGGTGAATGTCGGCGGCCTGCTGGCCACCACCTCGGATATCCGCGACCAGGATTTCCTGGCGGGCGACTACACCTTCGGGACCGCTTCGACCGTTCCCGGGGCCGGTGTCGTCAACCTGGGAACCATCGAGGCCGCCGACGGCGGCTCGGTCGTGCTCTCGGCGCAGACGGTCCGCAACGAGGGGGTGGTCGCGGCAAGGCTCGGCACCGTCGTGCTGGGCGGCGCAAAGACCTTCAGCGTCGACTTCGAGGGCGACGGTCTGTTGACCTACGCCATCGGCGGCGCGATCGACCAGGGATCGGGGGTTAAGAATAGCGGCAAGGTGACCGCCGACGGCGGCACGGTCCTGGTCACCGCCAAGGCGGCCTCCAACATTGCCGACAACCTGATCAACACCACCGGCATCATCGAAGCCAACAGCGTCTCGACACGGAACGGCACGATCATCCTCGACGCGGGTGAGGGCGACCTGAACGTCGGCGGCACGATCCGCGCGGCGGGCACCGATGCAGGCGAGTCCGGCGGCACCATCAAGGCCCTGGGCGGCTCGACCGCCGTCGCCGACGGCGCAGTGCTGGATGTCTCGGGCCAGGCCGACGGCGGCTTCGTCGAAACCTCGGGGCACACCCTGTCGATCGGGGCTGCCCGCGTCACCGCCGCGGCCAAAACCGGCAAGGCCGGAACCTGGCTGCTCGACCCCTACGACCTGACCATCGGAAGCACCGGCGCGGGAACGCTGTCGAGCGCGCTGAACGCCGGGGGCAACGTGGTGGTCCAGACCTCGGCCACCACCGCGACCGCCGCCTACGGCTCGGCCAGCACCGGCAACGGCGACATTTTCGTCGACGGCGCGATCAGTTGGAGCGGATCCGGCAGCCTGACCCTGGACGCCTACCGCAACATCGAGATCAACTCGTCCATCAGCCATACCGGCAGCGTGGCGGGCGGGCTGTCGCTGATCTACGGCGACACCAGCGGAAGCGGCGTCACCACGTCTGGCGGCACCTACACCCTCGGCAGCGGCGGCAGGGTCACGCTGGGGGCGGCGGACAATCTCCATATCGGCGGGGCCACCTACACCGTCGTGACCGGCTGGACCGCCTTGCTGAACTGCGGCAACAATTTTTGCGCGCTCGGCAATTCCTTCGCCGCCGGCTCCGGCCAGTATGCGATGACGTCCTCCGCCGTGCTCGAAGGCTTCGGCAACGCCATCGACGGCTACGGCGATTCCTCGTCGGCCAACGTCGGGATGATTTCGAGCAATCAGGGCCTGATCCGCGACGTCAACCTGACCAACGTCAACCTGACCGCAACCAGCACGACCTCGTCGCTGGGCGGCCTGGTCGCGCAGAACACGGGAACCATCTACAACAGTTCGGTCAGCGGCCACATCACGGCAACCAGCGGCGCCTCCCATGTGGGCGGCCTGGTCGGGGACAATATCAGCGCCTCGGGTGCCGCCGGTTCGATCGTCGGCAGCGCCTCGAGCGTCACCGTCACCGCCGCCAGCGCCACCACCCGCATCGGCGGGTTGGTCGGCAGCAACCTCGGCGGCGCCCTCATCCGCGACAGCGCCGCGACCGGATCGGTCTCGGCGGGATCCGGCTCCAGCTATGTCGGCGGGCTCGCCGGGTACAACAGCGGCACGATCTCGGCTTCCCGGGCGCTCGGCTCGGTCACCGCCAGCGGCGCGACCGCCGTCGGCGGCTTGGCCGGGGTCAATCTCGGCACGATCCGCAACAGCTATGCCCTCGGCACCTACACCGCCGCCAGTTCCAGCGGCACCGCCCTCGGCGCGGTTTCCGGGGTCGGCGCTTCGCAACTGGTCGGGGGTCTGGTCGGCTACAACGGCGTTACCGCCGTGATCGCAGACAGCTACAGCTTCGGCCTGGTTTCCGGCGACGCCAGTACCGTTCGCATCGGCGGGCTGGTCGGCAGCAACATGGGGGTGATCACCGCCAGCCAGGCCTACGGCGCGGTCGTTGCCGGGGCCGGCAGCAGCTACGTCGGCGGCCTGATCGGCGGGAATTCCGGCCTGGTCACCGCGAGCGCGGCGCTCGGCAACGTCAGCGCCGACCCGAACGGCAGCTATGTCGGCGGGCTGGTCGGCGGCAATGTCTACTCCAACGGCTACGGCAGCGAAAGCACCTCCTACGGCACCGGCACGGTCGTCGGCTCCTACGCCACGGGCGCGGTCTCGGGCGGCAGCGGAGCGATGGGGATCGGCGGACTGGTCGGCATCGATTCGGGGCTGATCAGCGCTTCCTACGCCACCGGAGACGTCAGCGGCGCCAGCGGCTCCTCGCTGATCGGCGGATTGGTCGGCAGTCTCGGGCCGTCCAGCGCCGTCGCCACCATCGTCGGCACGATCTCCGACAGTTATGCCACCGGAGCGGTCAGGACCACCGCGGGCAACCGCGTCGGCGGGCTGGTCGGCGGCAGCAGCGGCCTGATCACCGGCAGCCACGCGACCGGCGCGGTCACCGGCACCAGCGGCAGCACCCGCCTGGGCGGCCTGGTCGGCGCGAACGGGCTCGATTTCGTCGGCGCCACCGGAGTGAACGGGACCATCCAGTCCAGCTACGCAACCGGCGCGGTCAGCGGAAGCGGCACCAATCCCAGCACCGGTTCGGCGAGCCGCTGGATCGGCGGATTGGCCGGGTCCAACCAGGGCCTGATCCGCGGCTCGTATGCCAACGGAGCCGTCACGGGCGACGCCAGCAGCCAGGCACTGGGCGGACTGGTCGGCCTCAACGACGCCGGGACGGTGTCCAGCACGGCCTACATCGGCAGCATCGTCAGTTCGTACGCAGCCGGGGCGGTGAGCGGCGGAAGCAGCGTCGGCGGATTGGTGGGAAGCAATCTCGGGCAGGTCTCCGCCGCCTACGCCATCGGCGCGGTGACCGGCGGAGCCGCCGGAACCGCCATCGGCGGGTTGGTCGGCAACAACGCGTCCTCCGGAACCATCGCCCAGACCTACGCCACCGGATCGATTACCGGCGGCAGCAGCGGCGCGGCGGTGGGCGGGCTGGCCGGCAGCAATTCCGGCGCGGTCGCATCGAGCGTGTGGGATGCCGACACCACCGGGCAGGCCGGCGGATGCGGCTCGAGCGCGGACTGCGGCGGCGGCGCTGCGGCAGTCCGCAGCCAGACCGCCGGAACCTCGGCTTATGCCCAGGCGAGCTACGGCGGCTGGACGTTCGCCTCCACGCCGAGCAATGGCACATGGTTCATGGTAGAGGGCTACACTAGGCCCTTCCTGACCAGCGAATACACGACCAGGATCACCAACGCCCACCAGCTTCAGCTCGTCGACCTCGATGCGTCCGCCTCCTACACCCTGGCCAACGACGTCAGTTTGGCGGCGGTGTCCAATTCTTCCGACCTGTGGAAGACCTCGACCGGCTTCGTTCCCATCGGCTTCTCCGTCACCGGCGCGAACGCCTCCCCCAGCGCCTTCACCGGCGCCTTCGACGGGCAGAACCATCGGATCTCCGACCTGTTCATAGCCAACGCGTCCGGCGACCAGAATCTCGGACTGTTCAGCAAGGTGGGCGGCATCATCCGGAATCTCCGGGTCAGCGGCACCCTGACGGCGAGCGGCCAGGGTGCGGGCCTTCTGGCCGGCTGGGTGGCCGCCACTGGCCAAATTCTCAACAGTTCGGCCAGCGGAAGCGTCACCGGCACCGGCACCGTGGGCGAACTGGTCGGTTTGAACGGCGGGATGATTTCAGGGAGTTCGGCCAGCGGATCGGTCCTGTCCACGGCGAGCGCGGGCGGGCAGGTCGGCGGGCTGGTCGGCAGCAACCCGGGCACGATCACCCAGTCCGGTAGCTCTGCCACCGTCCAGGCCGGAACCGCAGGCTTCGCCATCGGCGGCCTCGCGGGCAGCAGTTCCGGAACCGTCAGCCATTCCTCGTCCACCGGCACCGTGCGCGGCGGCGGCGGCGGATACGCCCTCGGCGGCCTGGTGGGGCTCAACAGCGGGCTCGTCACCAATACCGGAGCCACCGGGTCGGTCACCGGCTTGAGCGGCGACACCGCCGTCGGCGGACTGATCGGGCGCAATCTGGGGACGTCCAGCACCCATACGACGATCGCCACCAGCTTCGCCACCGGCGCGGTTTCGGGATCGGGGGCGGTGGGCGGACTGGTCGGCGACAACCAATACGGAGATATCGCCGTCGCCTTCGCGACCGGTGCCGTTACCGCCGCCGCCGACGCCGCCTCGGTCGGCGGGCTGGTGGGCCGTAATCTCGCCGGATCGATCCGCGACGCCTACGCCATCGGCGCGGTCACGGCCCCGGGCATGGCCAGCGGGGTCGGCGGACTGGTCGGCAGCGACGTCGGGGGCACCATCGCCAGCACCTACGCCATCGGCGTGGTCCGCACCGACAGCGGCGCTACCGGCGTCGGCGGCCTGGTGGGCAGCGAGACCGGCACCACGACGACGTTGAGCTATTGGGACACCTCCACCTCGGGCCAGACCGCGACTGCGGGCGGCGGGACCGGCCTCGCGACCGGAGGCTTCGCCGCGTTGATCGGCGGCAGCGCCTTTTCCGCAACGTATTGGACCAGCGGCAACGGCGCTTATCCGCTGCTCTCGGCTTTCCCCTATGTCACCGTGTCGGTGGCCTCCACCGGTTCCAGGACCGGCAGCCTGCCTTCCGGATACGGCGCCACGGTCACCTGCGGCAACATCGCAAGCTGCGGGACCCCCTCGACCGCGGGATTGGCCTATTCGACCCCGGCGGCTTCGGGGTCCGCGGCGGGCAGCTACGCCATCCTGGCTGGCGGCACCATCCTGGGCGGCACCGCGAGCTACGCCATTCCCGCCTCCCAGATCGATCTAGCGCCGGGCGTCCTGACCCTGACCGGCGGGGTCGCGAACGCGCTGCCGACCATCGCGCCCGCCAGGCTGAGGGCCGCGCTCACCGACCCCCTGCCCGACGTCAACACGTTCGGCCCTGCACTGCGGGTCGCCGAGGCAACCGACGCCGTCAGCCGAGCTCCGATGAACGCGGGAGCCGCTGTCGCGGCGGGCGGATCGAGTCCGGTCCAGGCCATGCCGTGGATCATCCCGGGCCTGTTGCAGTGGGAAGCCGAGGGAACGCCCCCGGCGGACGCGGGAGTGCCGGGATTGGGAAACGGGGCCGATGACCGACGCGCGCGATAGGATGGCTGGCACCAGGGGAAGCCTTTGGGCGCGAGCAGGAGTTTGGGGCGGTTCCGCTCCCCTGCCCCGCGCCGCGCGGATGCTGCGGGCCCTGCCCCTCGTGGGTTGCACGGCGCTGATCGGCCTTTCTCCGGCGCGGGCGGCAGATCCTGCCCAGGATTTCCTCGGACCGCTGCAACCCGGTCGCGAGCGCCCGCTTCCCGAAGCGGCGCCGCCGACCCCGCTGGATTTCACCATCGAAGCGCCTCACCGCAAGGCCGCGCCCCGGGCCGCCGAGGAGACGGCGTTCGCGGTGAAGGACATCGTCGTAACCGGAAGCACCGTCTATCCCGACGAAGACCTCCGTGCGTTGACCGACCCGCTCGTCGGCAGAACCGTGCATCTGTCGGACCTGATCGCCCTGACCGAGGCGATCGAGGCCAAATACCGGGCCGACGGCTACATCCTGATCCGTGCCTATGTGCCCGCCCAAAGCGTCAGCGACGGAATTTTCCGGATCAACGTCGTGGAAGGCTATGTCGATGCCGTGTCGGTGGTGAGCGGCGACGATACGCGGCGCAGAAAAGTCGAATCGCTGCTGGCGCCGGTGCTACGGTCCCGACCGCTGAAACTGCCGGTGATCGAACGGGCCTTGCTGACCGCCAACGACCTTCCCGGCGTTCATGCGTCCGGCCTGTTGCGACCGTCGACGACCGCGCAGGGAGCTTCGGACCTGGTGGTGAAGCTCGACGCCGAACCCTACTCGGCGTTGCTGTCGATGGACAACCGAGGTTCGAAGACCAACGGGCAATGGACCAATTCGCTCGATCTCGCCGTGCTGTCGCCGCTGGGAGACAGCGGCCAGATCCTGCTCAACGCCACCTCGGCCTACGACTTCGACCAGCGCCATTCGTTCCAGGGTAAATATATCCTGCCGGTCGGCGACGCCGGCAACACCGTCTCGGTGGGAGGCCTCGTATCCCACGGCCAGCCCGAGGGGGCGGTGCGAGACGCCGAGTTGCTCTCGGACAGCTCCTCGGTCGGTCTGCGAGGGACACATGTGTTGTCGATGACCCGCCAGGAAAAGCTGTCGCTGGACGGCGGCCTGACCTGGCAGAGCTGGGACATGCACGCCCTCGGGCAACCTTTCAGCCGCGACGAATGGCGTGTCGCGGACATCAATCTGACCTACCAGAACACGCGCTTCCTCGACGGCGTCTCGAGCGCCACGGTGGGCGTCGCCAAGGGCATACAGGCGTTCGGCGCCTCGCACCGGTATGCGACGGCGTCGGACGGAATCGGGACCTCCCGCGCCGGAGGCCGTCCGGATTTCACCAAATTTAGCGCGATCCTCCGCCGTCTTCAGCCTCTGGGCGGGGCCTGGAGCCTGTCGGCCACGGGCGTGGGCCAATATGCGCTGGACCCCCTCCTGACCGGCGAAGAGATCAGCTTCGGCGGCGCGATGATCGGTCGCGGCTACGATCCCTCCTCCGTCATCGGCGATCATGGGCTGGGCGGCGCTTTCGAGCTGCGCTACGACCTCGATGCCGCCGCACTCTCCCTGGATCAGGCGCAACTCTACAGTTTCTACGACGTCGGCAAGGTGTGGTGGAAAACCGACGTGACGGGCGACGACAAGGTGGAATCCGTCGGGTTCGGCCTGCGCACGACGGCATTCAAGAACCTCTCCCTGGGGCTCGAACTCGCCCATACGCTGATCCCCGTGGCCACGAGCGGCGATGGCGAGCGGGAAACCCGCGCCTTTTTCACGGGGTCGCTCAAGTTCTGAGGGTCGCATCCCGCGAACGAACAGGCGTTCGCAACGGGCTTGGGATAGGGCTTGCATCGCCCGTGACGAGATAGAGGTTCATGACGAGCACGCTTCCGCAGCCTTCGCCCGATCCCGACACCCTCATTGAGCGGGTGGCCGCCCACGTGCCGTTGTTCGCCACGGCGGTGGAGGCGCATCGGCAGGGCAACTTGAGCAAGGCCAGGGCAGCTTATCTCGAACTCGTCGATACACCGGGCATGGCGGCAGTTTGCCTGCACCAGCTCGGGGTCCTGGCCGGGCACATGGGCGACCACGCCCGCGCAGCCGAGCTGATCGCCAAGGCCATCGCCCTCGATCCGTCGCAGACCCTGTTCTACCAGAACCTCGCGGTCAGCCTCGAACGGCAGGGAAACCTGGAAGGAGCCCTGGGTGCCCTGGTCGAGCTCGGCTGTTCTCATCAGAACGCCGAACGTCATGCTGCGGCCCTTCCGGTCTACCGGCGGATTCTCGGCGCCGACCCGGCGCGTTATGCCGCGCACGTCAACCTCGGGACCGGCCTGGCCTGGCTCGGAGAGCCCCGCGACGCCGTTCACTCGCTGCTGCGCGGCCTTACCCTGCATGCCAGGATCCTGCCCGACCTGACCCCATTTCTCGACGAGATCCTTCCCGCCCTTTCCGGCGACGGACTCGTCCCTTCCGACATGAACGGATTGCCGGATCGCCCGACCGGCAACGTCGAGATGGTCGAACACGCGCTTGTCACCCTGGGCAAGGCCCTGACCGACCTCGGCCATCCCGAGCAGGGCATCGCCGCTTACAAAATGGCGCTCACGCTGGTGCCGGGATTCCCCCTCGGCCACTGGAATCTGGCTCTTGCGCTCCTGACGCGCGGAGATTTCACGGCGGGATGGCGGGAGTATCTTTGGCGCTGGCAATGGGACAAGTTTCCGGAAGTCCATCGGCGCTTGCCCTCGCCCGAGTGGCGCGGCGAATCCCTGGCCGGAAAGACCATCCTGGTCTGGGCCGAGCAAGGCTACGGCGACGCCATCCAGTTCGCCCCGATGGTCCTGAAGCTCGCTGAACAGGCCCGGACGGTCTATTTGGAAGTCACCACGCCGCAGGTGCGGCTGTTCGCCGATAGCTTTGACGATCCCAAGATCGTGGAGCGCTCGCGGGACCCGCATACGCTCGCTCTGGCCGAGCGACCGGATTACGTCGTGCCGCTCATGAACTTGCCGGCGCTTCTGAACCTCGGGCTCGACGATCTGCCGCTGGCCGTCCGCTATCTGAAGCCCCGCGAAAGCGACGTGTCCCCGTGGAGGACGCGCCTGGGACCTCAACAAACGATCAAGGTGGGATTGGTCTGGGCCGGTCGCCCCATGCACGCGGAGGATCGCCGGCGTTCCCTGCCGCTCGAACGGCTCCAGCCCCTGTTCGACCATCGGGGGATTTCCTGGTTCTCGCTCCAGGTCGGAGAGCAGGCGGGCCGGTGGGGGGCGAATCTCCCGCTGACCGATCTCTCCCCGCACCTCAAGGATTTTTCCGATACGGCGAGCGCCATCGCCGTGCTCGATCTCGTCATCTCGGTCGACACTGCCGTGGCCCATCTCGCGGCGGGCCTGGGCAAGCCGGTGTGGACACTGATCCCAGCGGTCGCCGACTGGCGCTGGCTGACGAAGCGCACCGATACGCCCTGGTATCCCTCCATGCGTCTTTTCCGCCAATCCACACCTGGGGACTGGACAGGCGTGATCGCCGAAGTCGGCGAAGCCTTGAGCCGTTTACGCGCAGGCGCCTAACCGCCTCGGCGGGGTTGTTCGCTGCGAGGGATTTCAGCGAGTTCGCGTAAAGCAAAACCGCCTTGAGGTAACCCAAGGCGGTTTATGAGGCGAACGTACGCTTCAATTGGTTGCGGGGGCACGCAACTGCCTTTGTTCAACAATGACGTTACCGACGCGTCGTTCGATGAATCCGCGAGAGTTCGGCGAGAATCTTGAGAGTCTTGGCTGACATCTTGCCGCTCCTGGAGGACGCGGCCCCGCTAAACATGCCTTCGCCACCATTGACACCCGCCAATTCGGAAATATCATAAAATTTCATGATCTTATGATCCCATGGGGGGGGCCGCATCATCGCCATCACCGGAACGCCCGCCGGAACCGGCACGCTCACCACCTGGATCACCTCTGCCGACCGCCGGGTACTGCTGCACCGGCAGGACGCCACCTCGCATCCACCCGAGGCGGTTATCGCCCTCGACCCCGCCCATAGCTTCCAGCCCGTGCGAGGGTTCGGCTTTTCGCTCACCGGCGGCAGCGCACTGCTGCTCTCGCGGATGTCCGCCGCCACGCGCCACGCCCTGCTCGAAGAGCTGTTCGCGCCCGGCGGTCCGGTGCGCGTGAGTTGCCTGCGCCTCAGCATTGGCGCCTCCGACCTGGGTGAACGGGCGTACTCCTACCGCGACACACCCGAGCAGCCGTTCGACCTGTTCGCCGGAGACCGCGAGGTGATTTCGATCCTGCGGGAAATTCTCGCGATCGCGCCCGGCTTGCTGGTGATCGCCTCGCCATGGTCGGCACCACCGTGGATGAAAACCAACGGCGGCGTCATAGGTGGCGAACTCAAGCCCGCGTGCCATGACGCCTATGCCGAGTATCTACTTGCCTACCTCGTCGGCATGCGGGCGCACGGCGTGAGCATCCGCGCGATCACCGTGCAGAACGAGCCCGGAAACCACAAGAACGACCCGAGCATGGTGATGAGCGCGGCACAACAGGCGGCGTTCGTGGCTCGACACCTGGGGCCGAAGCTGCGCGACGCCGGGCTCGCCACCGAGATCTACTGCCACGACCACAACTGCGACGCCCCCGAATATCCGCTGGCGGTGTTGGGCGACGCCGCCGCGCGGCCATTCCTCGCCGGCGCGGCGTTTCATCTCTACGCGGGGGAGATCGAGGCGATGGCTGCGGTGAAGGCGCGGCATCCCGGCGCGGCGATGTTGTTCACCGAACAGTGGGTCGGCCGCAGCGACGACTTCGGCGGGGCATTGATGTGGCATGCGGAGCGGGTGCTGGTGGGGGCGCTGCGCAACTGGGCGGAAATCGTTCTCGAATGGAACCTCGCCGCCGACCCGGATTGCCGCCCCCACACCCCCGGCGGCGAGCCCCATTGCGTCGGCGCGCTCACCCTCGACGGCGACACCGTCGCCCGCAACGTCGCCTACTATCTGATCGCCCACGCCGCCCGCTTCGTTCCCCCCGGCGCGGTGCGGATCGCCTCCGAAGGACCGCTGCCCCACGTCGCCTTCGCCGTGCCGGGCGGGCGGATCGTCGCCCTCGTCATCAACCCTACCGAGGCCCCGTGCGCCCTTGCCCTCGGCTGCGGCGGCGAAACCTCGGCGACCGTCGCCCTGCCCGCCCGATCTCTCGCGACCTGCGTCTGGACCCAAGGAGCCCCACGATGACCTTCATCGACGACCTGCTGGCGCGCATGACGCTGGAAGAAAAGCTCGGTCAGCTCAATCTCGTCACCGCCACCCTGCCGCTGCCCGAGGACCGCGCCGCCGACATCCGCGCCGGAAAGATCGGCGGCCTGCTCGGCGGCTTGGTGGATTGCAGCTTCGGCGTCGGCGGGCCGGATGCGGCGCGGGAGATTCAGGCGATCGCGGTCGAGCAATCGCGCCTCGGGATTCCGCTGCTGCTCGCCTACGACGTGATTCACGGTCACCAGACGGTGCTGCCGATCCCCCTGGCGGTCTCCTGCACCTGGAACCTCAGCCACGTGGAAACCGCCGCGCGCATCGCGGCACGGGAGGCGACCGCGTGCGGCCTCAACTGGGTGTTCTCGCCGATGCTCGACATCTGTCGCGATCCACGCTGGGGACGCATCGCGGAGGGCGCGGGCGAGGATCCCTACCTCGGCGCGCGGATCGCCGAGGCGATGGTGCGAGGCCTCCAGGGTGCCGATCTCGCCGACCCGGAATCGGTAATGGCCTGCATCAAGCACTTCATCGCCTACGGCGCGGCGGAGGGCGGGCGCGACTACAACAACGCCGACGTTAGCCCCGCCCGCCTCGCCGACGTCTACCTACCGCCGTTCCGCGCCGCGCTTGAAGCCGGGGCGGGCTCGGCGATGATGTCCTTCGCGGCGGTCAACGGCGTACCGTCGCACGCCGATGCCGATCGCCTCCGCCTGCTCGACGGCGTGCTCAGGGTTTCGGATTTCAACGCCATCCCCGAGATGATCGCCCACGGCCTCGGCGACGAACACGGCGGCATCGACGCGGACGACCCGCTGCAAACCCTCTCCGAACGCGCCCTGCGCGCGGGCGTGCAAATGGACATGATGGGCCACGGCTTTGCTTCCCGCCTGCCCGCCGCCCTCGCCGCCGGTCGTGTCTCGCAAGCGGAGATCGACGCCGCCTGCCGTGCGGTGCTGGAGGCGAAGGCAAGGCTCGGCCTGTTCGACGACCCGTTCGGCCGCTGCGACCGGGCGCGCGCCGTGCGCAACCTGCTCGCCCCCGAATACCGTACGGCGGCGCGGCAGCTGGCGGCAGACTCCTGCGTACTGCTCAAAAACGCGGGCGACCTGCTGCCGCTCGCCGCACCGGGGCTATCGGTCGCGGTGGTCGGGCCACTGGCGGACGACGCATGGAACATCCTCGGACCTTGGAGCTTCCAGGGCGATCCGGCTTCGGCGGTCACGGTGCTCGACGGCATCCGCGCGGTGCCGGGGGTAACGGTGCACCACGCCCGCGGCGCCAACCTCGTCGAAGACCGGCGGATGCTGGACCTGCTGAACTTCGCCGGGCCGAAGGTGACGCTCGACCCGCGCCCGCCCGCCGAGATGGTCGCCGAAGCGGTCGCCGCCGCCGAAGCCGCCGACGTGGTGGTGGCGGTGCTGGGCGAGGCGGCGGAAATGTCCGGCGAGGCCGCCTCGCGCATGGACATCGGCCTGCCGCCCGGCCAGCGCGTACTGCTGGAGGCGCTGCACGCGACCGGAAAGCCGGTGGTGTTGGTGCTGCTGCACGGCCGTCCTCTGACCCTGCCGTGGGAGGCCGAGCACATTCCGGCGATCTTCGCCACGTGGTTCGGCGGCTGCGAGACCGGCAACGCGATCGCCGATCTGTTGTTCGGCCAGCGCAACCCGTGCGGCAGGCTCACCACCACGTGGCCCCGCCATGTCGGCCAGGTGCCGCTCGCCTACGACCGTGCCACCACAGGCCGTCCCGGCAGCCGTGACAACGATCCCGGCAAGTATACCACCCGCTGCTATCTCGACGGCGCGTCCGAGCCTCTGTTCCCCTTCGGCTTCGGCCTCGGATATACCCGCTTCGCCTACGGCCCGCCCGCCGCCAGCACCAGCCAACTCGGCCCTGACGACACGCTGACGGTTTCACTCGCGGTCACCAACGCCGGGCCCCGGGCGGGAGAAGAGGTGGTGCAGATGTACGTCGCCGACCCGGTGGCGAGCGTCGTCCGCCCCGGCAAACAATTGAAGGGCTTCGAGAAGATCGCCCTGGCTCCGGGCGAAACCCGCACCGTGCGCTTCCACCTCACCACCCGCGACCTCGAATTCCACACCCCGCGCGGCGACCGCGTGTGGGAGCCGGGGCGGTTCGTCATCGGTATCGGCCCCGACTCCGACACCCTGCATACCCTCACAGTACACTGGCGACGCTAAGTCGCCGTTCCCCCAAACAAAAAGGCCTAGCCGTTATGGGGCTAAGCCTTTGTTTTATTTGGTTGCGGGGGCCAGATTTGAACTGACGACCTTCAGGTTATGAGCCTGACG
>JADHEE010000575.1_pt1 | contig 13770 bp, 11 predicted proteins | sample 8952401 | NCBI WGS metagenome assembly JADHEE01 (sample SAMN16124438, study PRJNA663242) | bioreactor sludge metagenome | isolation source: sludge (ammonium) | place: India:Bengaluru | collected 2019-02-28
AGACGGTGCGCGGCGAAGGCTATGTGCTGGCCGCGGCGGTGGCAAGGCGGGAGAAATGACCCTCGGCCGCCGCCTGGCCGCGTTCATGCCGTCCAGCCTTTCCGCCCGCCTGGCGCTGATCCTGCTGGCCGGCCTGGCCGGCGCCCAGTCGCTGAGCCTGTGGCTGCACTGGAGCGAACGTGCCGCGGTCGTCACCGAGGCGCGCGGGCTGCACATGGCCGACCGCATCGCCGACGTTGTCCGGCAGCTCGAGGCCGGCGCCGCGGCGGGATACCCGCGGGCCATCGCCCGGCTTCAGGCGGACGACCTGCGCGTGGTGCTGATCGATGAACGTCAGGTGTCGCCATTCCCGCCGCGCGGCCAGATCCAGGCGGGCGTCGCCGCCCGCCTGGGTGGCGAGCGCGAAATCCGCTCGGCCGGCGGCATGGGAAAAGGTGGCGGGATGGGCGGTATGGGGCGCATGGCGCAGGACTCCGCCTCGCGCACTTTCGACCTGCGCCTGCGGGACGGCCAGTGGGTGCGCGTCATGGCCACGCTGCAGCCCGGCGCGCCGGCCTTGCCCGGCTGGTTCTACGCCTACCTGGCGGCCTCCCTGGGCATCGTCGCGGTCGTCGTCATGCTGGTCGTGCGCCAGGCGACGACGCCGTTACGGCATCTGGCGCAGGCGGCCGACACGCTGGGGCAGAACCTCGACGCGCCGCCGCTGGCCGAGGCCGGCTCGACCGAGGTGCGCACGGCGGCGCAGGCGTTCAACCGCATGCGCGACAAGCTGCGGCGGCTGATCGAGGAGCGTTCGCGCGCCCTGGCCGCCGTCTCGCACGACCTGCGCACGCCGCTGACGCGGCTGCGCCTGCGCAGCGAGCTGATCGAGGATGAACGCCTGCGCGAACAGATGGCGGCCGACCTCGACGCCATGGCGCAGATGATCGACGCCACGCTGGACTATCTGCGGGGCCTGCGCGAAAACGAACCGATCCGGCCGATCGACATCAATGCCCTGGTCCAGAGCCTGGCGGAAGATTCCTCCGCTCCGGGCCGGTGCGTGACCGTTTCAGGCCAGGCGCTGCATGCCTATCCGGGGCGCCTGACGGCGCTGCGCCGGGCCTTGCAGAATCTCATCGACAACGCCTGCAAGCACGGGAGCAACCCGCGCCTGCGCATCGCCGACGGCGCCGAGGCCCTGCGCCTGGCGGTCGAGGACGACGGCCCGGGCATCCCGGCGGCGGCATTGCCGCTGGTCACCGAGCCGTACTACCGCCCCGACGGCGCCCGCGCCGCGGACACCGGCGGCGTCGGACTGGGCCTGTCGATCGTCAAGGACGTCGCCCTGCTGCATGGCGGCGAACTGATCCTCGCCAACCGGCCCGAGGGCGGGCTGTCCGCCACGCTGGTATTGCCGAGGACCGCCACGTGATCGTGTCTGTCCGGGCGCGGCCGACGCGAGAAGCGCGGACGCGGCGCCCTGAAGGGCTCTGACGCCGGACCTCCCGCCGGAAACGAGGACAGCAAAAAGGGGAAGGGCGCGGCTGCGCCCTTCCCCTGCGCGGGGGCGCATCGGCGCCCCCCGGACTCCCCTGCCCCGTTACTTCTTCGCGGCGCGGTACTTGGCGATCTCGGCGAACAGCAGCTTGCCGAGCGCTTCGTCGTAGACCTTCAGGTACTTCTCGACCACCGGCTTGGTGGCTTCGCGGAACGGCGCGATTTCCGCCGGCGTGAGCTCGGTCACCTGCGTCTTGGTCTTCTTCAGATCGGCCAGGCAGTCGGCCGATTTCTTCAGGGAAATCTGGCGCTGGAAGCCGGTCGACTCCTTGGCGGCATCGAAGATGACCTTCTTCTCGTCGGCCGTCAGCTTGTCCATCGTCTTCTTGCTCATCAGCAGCGACACCGGCGTGAAGGAGTACCGGTTCACCGTGTAGAACTTGGAAACTTCGCCGATCTTGCCGTAGATCATGTTCAGGGGCGGCTGCCCGCCGCCGTCGACGATGCGCGATTCGAGCGCGCTGAACAGCTCGGCGTAGGCCAGCGGTACGGCGTTCGCGCCCCAGGCCTTGAAGGTATCGATGGTCACCGGCGTCTCGGTCACGCGCATCTTGAGGCCCTTGACGTCGTCGATCGTCTTGATCGGGTGCGTGTTGTTGTGCAGGCTGTAGTAGCCCATGTCGAAGAACGCCAGGCCGATCAGCCCCTTCGGTTCGAGTTCGGAATGGATCTTCTGCCCGAACGGGCCGTCCAGGACGGCATAGGCTTCCTGCTCGTTGTCGAAGATGTAGGGCAGATCGACGAGGCCGGCGTCCTTGACGATGCCGACCAGCAGGTTGGTGTTCATGGTCGCGCCATCGACGGTGCCGCCCTGCATCGACGACAACACCTGGATGTCCTTGCCCAGGGTGGCGCCGGTGAACACCTTGACCACCATCTTGCCGCCGCTCTTTTCCTTGACCAGGTCGGCAAACTTCATCAGGCCGTCGACCTGCGGATTCCCCTCGACGTTGCTCGATGCGAATCTGAGCACGCGCTCGTTGATCTGCGCGGACGCGCTCGTCGCGGACAACGCCAGACCACAGACGGCCAGCGCCGCGACTACCGTTTTGAGTGCCTTGACCATGAAGCAATCCTCCTTATCGATTTTCCCTTCCGGGATTTTTGTCATCAGGCTTCGAGTCCCGCATTCCGCAAAGATCTGCCCGCCCCTCGTCTATAAACCATGCACGGACTTTGTGCCGCTTCCAAACAATCGTCCAAGCCGTCTGCCGACAGCCGCGAGGTCATTCTAGCGCAAGCCCTCTTGAATTCATGTTTGACGGGCATCCTAGTCGCGACGAATTATTCTGTCTATAAAATGAAAAATATATTAATTATTTGTAGAAAAGAATATCTGTGCCGGAACGGCTCCGGACGCCAGTATCCGATCCCCTCTCAATTTAAGTACCGTCTCCCGTGCGGGCCGTAAAGCTTGGTACGGATTAATCATGTCAATTTTCATATACTAAATATATTTTCCATTTTATTTACTCGATAACACGTTTTCCCTATAGTCGCGCCGTGCTTCGGCCCACGGTACCTCGGCCAGGCATCTTGCCGGGAGCGGGCCACGCAGCCGAATCCGGAAAACGCATGAAAAACGGGTACCGCGCCTCCGGGAGAAACACCGTCCATGATCACCGGCCAAACGCAACTGCTGCCCTTGTTCGGCTATCCCACGCACGCCTTCAAGGCGCCGCTCATCTACAACCCCTGGTTCGAACGCAACGATATCGACGCGGTGGTCGTCCCCATGGGGGTCAAGCCCGAAGACTACCCGGCGGTGATGAAATCCGTGTTCGCCCTCACCAACGTGCCGGGCGCCCTGGTTACCATGCCGCACAAGATCACCACGGCCGGACTGGTCGACGAACTGTCCACGGCCGCCAAGATCGCCGGTTCCTGCAACGCCGTGCTGAAGCGGCCGGACGGCACGCTGCTCGGCGACATGTTCGACGGCGCCGGTTTCACGCGCGGACTCCGGCGCAAGGGATTCGCCTTCGCGGGCGCGGAATGCCTGGTGGTCGGCTCCGGCGGCGTCGGCTCGGCGATCGCCGCGTCGCTCGCCGCCGAGGGCGTGGCGGCCATCACGGTCCATGACGCCTTTCCGGAATCGGCCGCCGGCCTGGTCGACCGGCTGCGCCAGCATTACCCGAAACTGGCGGCGCGCACGGGCACGAACCGGGCTGCCGGCTACGACCTGGTGGTCAACGCCACGCCGCTTGGCCTGCCGGGCGACCCGCTGCCGATGGACCTCAGCGACCTGACTTCCACGACCTTCGTCGGCGAGGTGGTGATGAAGCAGGAAATGACGCCCTTGCTGCAGGCGGCGCGGGCGCGCGGTTGCCGCTACCAGATCGGCGTCGACATGCTCTACGAAATGATCCCCGCGTACCTGGAGTTCTTCGGCTTCGGCCGCACGACGACCGAGGAATTGCGCGAAGTCGCGCAAGTGGCCTATTGACGACCGATGAACCGGAAAGGCATCGACCAGAACACCCGCCGGCCGGCGCCGGCCTGATTACCCGTTCGAGCGCAACAATGGCTCAGGCGTCCCCCGCTCCACCGACGGGGGGCGCTTTTTTTTCGCCCGTTCCGCGATCTTCCCGTTTTTGCCCCGCCGCGCTCAGGCGGCCGCGCCGCCGACCTCCTGGCCGACGATCCGATAGCACGGATGGTAGTCCTTGCCCGGCAGCTTCATGCGCGTCTGCTCGACGAAGGACGCCAGTAGTGCATCCATCGGCCCCATGATCGCCGCGTCGCCATGGATTTCGAACGGCCCGTGCCGCTCGATCTCCCGGATGCCGTCAGCCTTGACGTTGCCGGCCACGATGCCCGAAAAGGCGCGCCGCAGGTTGGCCGCCAGAAGATGGCTCGGCCGATCCTTGTACAGGTCGAGCGTCCGCATGTTCTCGTGCGTCGGCCGGAAGCGCCGCTGGAATTCGTGGTCGACGTGCAGCAGCCAGTTGAAGTTGTAGGCGTCGCGCCGGCTTTTACGGAACTCGCGCACGAGCGTCAGGCCAGCCTTCATTTCGCGCGCGACGCGCTCCGGATCGTCGAGGATGATCGAATAGCGGCGCTGCGCCTCGCGCCCCAGCGTCTGGCCGATGAAGGCGTCGATGTGCCTGAAATAGCCCTCCGCGCTCTTCGGCCCGCTGAACACCAGCGGAAACGGCAGCTCGGCGTTGCGCGGATGCAGCAGGATGCCGAGCAGGTAGAGGATTTCCTCCGCGGTGCCGGCACCGCCGGGGAAGATCACGATGCCGTGGCCGACGCGCACGAACGCTTCGAGGCGCTTCTCGATGTCCGGAAAGATGACCAGGGCGTTGACGATCGGATTGGGCGACTCGGCGGCGATGATGCCGGGCTCGGAAAAACCGAGATAGCGGCCGCCGACGCGCTGCTTGGCATGGCCGATGGTGGCGCCCTTCATCGGTCCCTTCATGGCGCCCGGACCGCAGCCGGTGCAGATGTCCAGGCCGCGCAGGCCGAGCTGGTAGCCGACCCGCTTGGTGTAGTCGTACTCCTCCCGCGAGATCGAGTGCCCGCCCCAGCAGACCACCACGCTGGTGTCGGCCACCGGCTGCAGGATGCCGGCGTTGCGCAGGATGTGGAAGACGATGTCGGTGACGCCGTCGGACGTCGATTGATTGAATTTCCTGTTGTCGCGGATCTCGTCACCGAGATAGACGACGTCGCGCAGCACGGCGAACAGATGCTCGCGGATGCCGGCGACCATCTTGCCGTCGACGAACGCGCTCGCCGGCGCGCCGCGGATGTCGAGCTTGATGCCGCGCTCACGGCTGATCAACTGGATGCTGAAGGACGGATAGCGCTCCAGCAGTTCCTTGCCGTCGTCGAGCTCGTTACCGCAGTTCAGGACGGCCAGCGCGCAGTTGCGGAAGACGTGGTGCAGGCTGTCGTGGCCATGATCGAGCAGCCGGGCGACCTCGGCGCGGGACAGGACTTCCAGCCTGCCGGTGGGTGAAACCTGGGTATCGACGACGGGGTAAGGCATCTTTTCGTTTCGCTTGACGGGGTGGCAACGATAGCAGAAGCCGGCCGCCCGCGAAAATGGGGAAAAAGGCGCGCCCGTGGCCGCAACTGTGTTATACATGACGCATTTTCCCAACAATCGGCGATAACACCATGAGCCCGCTCGAAAAAACAGTCGTTTTCGGAACCGAGGACCTGCTCGTCAGCCTGTGCGATTCGGTAACCAAGGTCCTCACCCTGGCCACCCAGAGCCAGATCCGCTATTCGGCGATGGTGCAGCGAATCACCAAAACTTCTCTCAAGCCAGACATTGGCTGCCTCAGACCCGACATCGGCTGCTTCGTACTCTTCGACGGCGGCTTTTCCGGGCTGGTGATCATCAACTTTTCCGCCCAGGCGGCCATGGAACTCTACGAGCGCTACATGCTGAGCATGGGCATCCCGAAGGACGGACTGGCCAGCTCCTTCACCTCGGACGAAGTGGCCAACGTCATGGGCGAACTGATGAACCAGATCGTCGGCGATTTCACCGGCAAGATCGGGCGCGAGCTGCAGACGCACATCACCCAGAACCAGCCCAAGATGCTGGCCATCAACAAGCAGGTGATGCTCAGCGTCGACGCCAACCTCGACCAGCCGGAAGCGCGGCGCGTCACGTTCTACACCGGCGGCAACAACATCTTCTACCTGGAACTGGCGATCGACCGCACCGAGTTCATCAAGCTCTACGACTTCGAGCCGCACGAAGCGCCCGATCCGGACGAGCTGATCGCACAGGCCAACCGCGGCGCGACCACCGCGACGCCGCCCTCGCCGCCCGACCACGGCGACAGCGACGAACTGCTCAGATCGCTCGGCATGTAGCCGGGCACACAGCCCCCATCGCCCGGCCATGAAGCATCGGCCCGGGCGCAGCGCGCAAATCGCGGCCAGGCGGGCAATCATCCGCTTGTCTTGACGATCCGCCCGTAGCGCGGAGCCCCCCGCTCGCGCGGCACTGAAGACTTACTCCCGGATTCGACGAATCCCCGCCCAGCCGCGCGGCCGGCTGGAGCATTCCCCCTGCGTTGCCGGCGCCATGGCGTCAATCCTTCGAGCATGGCCAGTATTCATGGCGGACCCGACGGAGATTACAGATCAATAAATCGCTTGCGGAAATACGCAAAGGGGATTATTGTTGGACCAATGGTTGGACCAATAGGCCAAACACTGTCCAAAAGGGAGAGATCAAATTGCCGAATGCCTACTTGAACTGGATGTCCACCAATACCCGGACGAAGTGGTGCAATGATTCTGCGCTTTCGGCGACGCTGGATGACGCGATGGCAGATGGCGCCATAGGCTGCACCACGAATCCGCCCCTGGCCTACGAGGCCGTATCGAATGAATCCGCGATCTACCGGAGCGACATCGAAAAAGCATCCGCGCTGCCGGCTGGCGACGAACGCGCGGTCGAGCTCACAAGCGCCGTGGTCCGGAGGGTCGCATCACGGTTGCGCGGCCTCCATGACCGGAGCGACGGAGCCTGCGGTTATGTGCGCGTACAAGTCAAACCGCTCGATTCGGCGGACGAACGGGCGATGTACACGATGGCGATCCGCTTTTCATCGCTTGGCGACAACGTCATGGTGAAGATTCCGGCGACTCATGCGGGAATCGCCGTCCTCGAGGAACTGGCCGCGCAGGGCATTCCGACCAATCCGACGGTATGCGTTTCCATCGCGCAGGTTCTCGCCGCGGCCGAGGCCAACGAACGCGGCGTTCGGCGCGCCGTGGCGGCGGGCCTGGCGCCCGCGCCGTCGACGGCGGCGTTGGTGATGGGCCGGCTGCAGGATTATCTGGCGCACCTCAACCGGGAACGGAACGCGGGGGTAGCCGCGGACGATCTGGCCATGGCCGTGCTCGCGGTCACCAAGCGCTGCCATGGAATCATGGCGGAGCGCGGCTATCGCCAGTTGCTGATGCCCGCGGCCTTTCGCACGCCCTGGCAAGTCTCCGAACTGGCGGGGGCGAACGTGCACATGACCATTCACCCGAAGATCCAGTCCGCAATCGCGAAGGCGGATGCCGAAGGCCGCATCCGGCGCAAGGAGGGTATCGACAATCCGGTGGACATGGATGCCGTCGCGCGCGTCGCCAGAGCGCTGCCGGAGTTCGCGCGGGCCTTCGACCCGGATGGATTGACCACCAGGGAGTTCGATGCCTTCGGCGCGACGGCAATGACACTCGACGGCTTCAACGAGACCGGCTGGAAAAGACTGTCGTCTTTATAAGGGAGCAGCGAAAAAAAGCTGCTCGCGCGAGGCGGCGCAGACTGCCTTTTTCATCGCAGCAGGCGGTCGCCGGCATCGTCCGGAGACCGAGGTTCGATCCACACACAAAGGAGGGCAAAGTGAAAAAAAACGTAGCGAAACTGCTGGCCGTCGCGCTGGGTAGTCTTGTCATCGGCAACGTGAGCGCGGAAACGATCACCATCAAGGTGGCGAACTATTTTGCCGCGGAACATCCCCAGAACGTGGCGTTGCGCGAGAAATTCAAGCTGCTGGTCGAGGAGAAGTCGCAGGGAACGCTGAAGGTCGACATCTTCGAGAACAACAAACTGGGCGGAGAACAGCAGTTCTATACCGGTGTGCGCAACGGCACCGTCGATATCGGGCTGCCCGGCATGATCATGCAGGGCGACGTGCCGAAGATGGGCATCCCCGAATGGCCGTTCCTGCTGCGTGATTTCAAGCACGCCAAGGCCATCCTGTTCGGGCCGATCGGCAAGGAGATGGCGGAAAGCCTGGAACAGACGCACGGCGTGCGCGTCCTGGCCTGGAGCGTCAACGGCTTCCGCATGTTCTCGACCAGCCGCCAGGTGGCCAGCATGCAGGATTTCAAGGGGCTCCGGATGCGCATGCCCAATGCGCCGGTATTCGTGAAAGTGGGTCAGGCGCTCGGCTGCAACGTGTCGCCGATGCCGCTGTCGGAAGTATTCACCGCCATGGAACAGAAGGTCGTCGACGGCCAGGAAAACCCGATTGCCGTGGTGCGCTCGTCGGGCTTCTATGAAGTGCAGACCAACATTCTCGAAACCCGGCACGCCTTCAGCCCGAACGTCCTGATCGCCAGCAAGAAACTCTGGGCGCGGTTGAACGACGAACAGAAAAAGATCGTCGAGGAAGCGGCCAAGGCGTACGCCGACTACGACTGGCAGCTCTCCGAGAACGGCTACGAGGACGACAAGAAATTCCTGATGGAAAAGAAGATGAAATTCATCACCCCGGACGCGAATTTCCGCCAGCAAATGGAAGCCGCGGTCCAGCCCCTCTACGAGGAGTTCTACGCCAAGTATCCGTGGGCCAGGGACGTCGTCGCCAGGATCAGGGCTCTCCAGTAAAAAGGCACGCCGCCCGGTTTGGGGTGAGGAATATGCGAAACATCGGTCGCGCGATCAGCACGTCGCTCAGTTATCTCATCGCATTGTTTCTGGCGCTGATGGCCATCTTCGTTTTTGGCAACGTCATCCTGCGCTACTTTTTCCATTCGGGATTGACGTGGGCGGAAGAGATATCCCGCATCCTCTTCATCTGGCTCATCTTTCTCGGGTCGATTCTCGCCTTCAAGGACAACGAGCACCTCGGCGTCGACACCCTGGTGGTGAAGCTCTCGTTGACGGGCCGGCGGGTTCTTTACGTGATCAACTGCCTGGTCATCCTTGCCACGATGGGCATGGCGCTGCACGGCAGCTGGTATCTGACGCTGCTGAACATCGACCAGTCGACGCCGGCAATCGGGATTCCCTACGCCTACGTCTATTCATCGGGCGTCGTGGTCAGCATCGGCATGGGCTTCATCGCCGCCATGAATCTGTACATGCTGCTTGCGGGAAAAATCGGCGAAAACGATCTCGTCATGACGACCGATTCGGAAGAAAAAATCGCCGAGATCGAGGCCATCGCCCAACAGACCGCGGGAGGCAGGCAATGACCATCACCGTGTTCCTCGTGTCGCTCTGCGGGGCGATGGCCATGGGCATCCCCGTCGCCATTTCGCTGCTGATCTGCGGCATCGCCCTGATGCTCTATCTCGGCGAGTTCGACACCCAGATCCTGGCGTCGACCATGATGGACGGCGCCGACAATTTCCCGCTGATGGCCATCCCCTTCTTCATTCTCGCCGGCGAGCTGATGAATGCCGGCGGGATTTCAAGGCGCATCATCCGGTTCTCCATGTCCCTCGTCGGCCACATCCGCGGCGGCTTCGGGTACGTGGCGATCATCGCCAGCGTGATCTTCTCCGGACTGTCGGGTTCGGCGGTCGCCGACACTGCCGCCCTGGGGGCCATCCTCATTCCGATGATGGCCGCCGCCGGCTACAACAGACCGCGCTCCGGCGCGCTGATCGCCTCGGCCGGCATCATCGCGCCGATCATGCCGCTCAGCGTGCCGATGATCGTGTTCGGCGTCACGGCGGGCGTTTCGATTCCGAAACTGTTCATGTCGGGCATCGTGCCCGGCATCCTGCTGGCGATCTTCCTGGCGGTGACCTGGGCCTGGATGGTCAGGAACGATCACTTCAAGGTGGAACCGCGCCGGACCCTGCGCGAGACGCTGGTCGCGGCGCGCGAGGCGGCGTGGGCCTTCATCCTGCCGTTCATCATCATTTTCGGCTTGCGCGGCGGCATCTTCACGCCGACCGAGGCGGCCTCGGTCGCCGCCTGGTACGCCTTCTTCGTCGGCCTGTTCGTGTACCGCGAATTGAACGGACGCACGCTGGTCAAGGTGCTGATCTCATCGGCCAAGACCACCAGCGTGATCATGCTGCTGGCGGCGGCGGCAATGGTTTCGTCCTGGCTGATCACGGTGGCGAACATCCCGGACCAGATCGTGGGTCTGCTGCAGCCGTTGATGCACAACAAAATCCTGCTCATGCTGGCGATCAACATCATCGTGCTGCTGGTCGGGACGGCCATGGACGTGATGCCGACGATCCTGATCCTGACGCCGGTATTGATGCCGATCGTGAAGATGGCCGGAATCGATCCCGTCTACTTCGGCTTCATGTTCGTCTTCAACAACTGCATCGGCCTGCTGACGCCTCCGGTCGGCACCGTGCTGAACGTGGCGGCGGGCGTCGGCAAGATTTCGATGGAAGACATCATCAAATCCGTGATGCCCTTCATGTGGATCGAAATCGGCTTGCTGCTGTTGCTGACCGTTTTCCCGGACATCGTCCTGGTGCCGCTACGTTTCCTCACGCGCAGCTGAGCCGTCGCCGGCGCGTCGATGGTCGGCCACCCGATTCCACCGCCGAGTCTCGCCGGGGTCGGCGCGGAGCGCCGGCCGCCTGCCTGCTTCCGGAATGAAAACCTACCGTACACATCCCCTGGGAAACCATGAACAGACTCAATCAGAAGAATCTCGGGCAGCTGCCCCAGGCCGTCCAGCGGCCGCTCTATGACCGGACGAGGCTGGAATGCTCCATCGTCCATCTCGGGATCGGATCGTTCCATCGCGCTCACGAAGCGGTTTACACGGAAGCGGTTCTCGCTGCGGGAGATCTGGCATGGGGCATTACCGGCGCCGGCGTCGTCTCGCACGAAATGAAGGACGCGCTGGCGCCGCAGGATGGGTTGTACACGCTCGTGCAAATGGGGAAGGATTCATGCAGGTTCTCGGTGATCGGCTCCATCGTCGAGGTCCTGGGCGGCCCGGAGGACGCCGGGGAGCTGCTGGCGAGGATGAGCGACAGTCGCACGCGGATTGTCAGCCTCACCGTGACGGAGAAAGGGTATTTTCTCGATCTGACGACCGGCGGACTCCTTTTGCAGGCACCTGAAATCGTGGCCGACCTGCGTTTTCCGGAAACGCCGAAGACGGCGATCGGCCTGATCGCGGCGGCGCTCGGCAAGCGCAGGCGCGCGGGGATTCCGCCATTTACCGTCCTGAGCTGCGACAACCTGCCGAACAACGGAATGTGCGCCAGGACGGCGGTCGTTTCCTTCGCCTGGCAATTCGATGCGGCGCTGGCGGCATGGATCGAAAACGAGGTCTGTTTTCCCGGCACCATGGTCGACGGAATAACGCCGGCCACCACGCATGAAGACCGCGCCTTCGTGCAGGCGAACCTCGGCATGGAGGATGCGTGGCCGGTCGTTCGCGAGCCCTTCTACTTCTGGGTGATCGAAGACGATTTCTCCATGGGACGCCCGGACTGGACGCTGGGCGGGGCGGTCTTCGCCGAAGACATAGAGTCGTGGGAGCGCCTGAAACTCTATTGCCTGAACGGCGCGCACTCGACATTGGCCTTTCTCGGGCTCTTGTCGGGATGCGTCACGGTGGCGGACGCCATGCGCTCCCGCACGATCACCGATGTGCTGGAGCAGTATTGGGAGGAGGTACAGGAAGTCTTGCAGTCGCCCAGGGAACTGGATGCGGCGGACTACATCGATGCGATCAGGGAGCGGTTCAGGAATCCGTCGATCAAATACCTGACGGAGCAAGTCGCTTCAGACAGCTCGCAGAAAATTCCGCAGCGCTTGCTGGCGCCATTGCGCCAACGTCTTGCCAAAGGTTTATCGTCTCCGGCCATTCTCACGGCCATCGCGGCGTGGATGCATTATGTCGTCATGATCGCGCGCACGCCGGGCAAGCGCCTGAACGATCCACTGGCAGCCGAGATCGTTGGTCAGGCAAGACGCGGCGCATCGGCCGACGACGTCATCGACAATCTTCTGTCACTAGGCAGCATCTTCGGAACGGACCTGACAGGCGATCCGAGATTCAGGGTGCCGTTGAAAAATAAGTTCATCGAACTGGCCGAAAACCCATCGATGCGGACTTCGGAACATCTTGTCACGCAGGCCGGGGAAGCGTCCCGAATGGAAATGGAAAATCGGGCCCAGCCGTCGATTCAGAAGAGGAGGAGCAATGTATAGTTACCGGTCGGCTTATTTGAGCGGTGGTTACAGAGGGTTTTATGGGACGAAAATACAATCCGGATCCGAAGCAGATCGCCGGATTACCGACCTTTCAGACGCAGCGTCTATATAAAAAAATCGTGGAGACACTTGAGGAACGGATACGCTCCGGTGTCTTCCAGCCGGGGAGCTACCTGCCGGCGGAGCGTGATCTCGCCCAATACATGGGCGTCAGCCGTACGTCCATACGCGAGGCGTTGATTGCCCTCGAAGTCAAGGGACTGGTCACGATTCGCGTTGGCGACGGGGTTCAGGTCTGCGATCTCAACACGGAACCGCTGTCCGTGGCGACCGATGAATGCGGCGCTCTTGAACAACTGGATGCGCGCGTGCTGATCGAGGGGGAGATTGCCGCCTTGGCGGCAAAGACGCATTCGGACCAGCAACTGGAAAACATCGACGCCGTGCTCGAAGAAATGGTTCGGGTTTTCGATAATCCGGAGCTTTTTCTGCAGGCCGACCAGAAATTCCACCTGCTCATTGCCGAAGCGACGGGGAATCAGGTCTTGGTGGAACAGGTCAGGCACCTGTGGAATCTCAGGCGCGGAAACATCTTCCCGAAATTCATCGAGCACTACGCCAACGCCCTCGACGAACGCCGGGCCGTATTGGACGACCACCGGAAGATTCTGGCCGAAATCCGGGCCGGCAATGCGACCAAGGCGCGCAATGCGCTACGGCAGCATTTGTTGCGAGTGCGCAAGGCCTTCACGGCGTAATTGACGCGCCGCCCGATTTTCCGGGCATATTCAGTCGGGGCGGCGAATGGATGTTCCGGCCCGATCAAGGGACGGCGTCCCCGGACGCCTTTGCCGCATTCCCCGGCGCCACGCCTTGATGAGCGTTTTGGTCTAGCCCGGACTCTCCCGGCAACGCGACACTGGCGCTGACCGACCGGCAGCGGCCAGCGCCCGCCCATACCTGCGACCGACGGATACCGCACTGGCATCCGCCTGCCCCTTTTTTTGCCGCGCTTTTTCGATGACCCCGTTCTCTCGTATGACAGGGCCGGCGGCCGCTTGCGGCAAGTTTCTCCAGGCGCGGCGTTTCAGTCGCCATCGATTCCGGCCGATTCCAAAAAAAACACTTGCATAAAGCGGAAAACATGATTACCTTAGGCCCAATGGTCCAACCATTGGGCCTTTAAAGCATTGCGCCCGGCCATGCCGCGTGATTGGGCAAGGTCGAAGGCGGCGACCCCTATCAGGAGCGATATCGAATGGTGACAGCGGTGATCCTGCCGAGGCAGGGGCAGACGGTGGAGAGTTGTGTCATTGGGCAGTGGCACA
>JADHEE010000577.1_pt1 | contig 13750 bp, 13 predicted proteins | sample 8952401 | NCBI WGS metagenome assembly JADHEE01 (sample SAMN16124438, study PRJNA663242) | bioreactor sludge metagenome | isolation source: sludge (ammonium) | place: India:Bengaluru | collected 2019-02-28
AGTTGGTTAGAATACCGGCCTGTCACGCCGGGGGTCGCGGGTTCGAGCCCCGTCCACTCCGCCAGTCCTGAAATGCCTGTTCGATTCGCCCTGAGCGGTGGAATCGGACAGGCATTTTTTCTTTGCGGCTTCCCTTTTTCCCCGTGCACTTCCGGCGCAGGTCAGCGCCGGGCGCTCCAGCGCCGGTCGCGTTCGGCGCGGGCCTTGTTTCTCCGATCGACCTTGGCGCGGTGCCGCAGGAGCCTGTCGCGCCGTATCCGCCGCCATGCCGCCAGCCACAGAAACGCCAGAATCACCACGAAACTCAGCGCAACCCAGGGCTGGTCGATAATTTTCTGCATCACCATGCTCATCCGACCAAGAACCATCCGATGAATCCCGCACTTTACTCCTTTACGGCGGTCATCGCGCCTCCGGCCGTCCCGCCCGCGGCTACAATGCCGCCATGACTCCGCATTACTGGCAGCGCGCGGCCGGCGAACTGGCGCGGGTCGATCCGGTGATGAGCCGCCTGGTCGAAACGTATGCCGGCGCCTCGCTCGTCTCGCGCGGCGACCCCTTTCTCACGCTGGTGCGCTCGATCGTCGGCCAGCAGATCTCGGTCAAGGCCGCCGACAGCGTGTGGACGCGCCTGCTGGCCGCCCTCCCCGTGCCGACGCCGCAGGCCGTGCTGGCGTGCACGGCGGAGGAATTGCGCGGCTGCGGCCTGTCGGCGCGCAAGACCGAATACATCGCGGACCTGGCCGGACATTTCGCCGAGGGACGAATTCATGCGCACCGCTGGCCCGACATGGACGACGCCGAGATCATCGCCGAACTGACCGCGGTGCGCGGCATCGGCGTATGGACGGCGGAGATGTTCCTGATCTTCAACCAGTTGCGCCCCGACGTCTTGCCGCTCGACGACATCGGCCTGCAGAAGGCCGTCGCCCTGCACTACCTGCAGGGCGAGCGGCCGGGGCGGCGCGAGCTCGCCCGCCTCGGCGAGCTGTGGCGGCCGTGGCGCTCGGTGGCCACCTGGTATCTGTGGCGCAGCCTCGATCCGCTGCCGGTGGCATACTGATCCGACGGCCGGGAATCAGGCCAGGAAACCGGCTTCGATCGGAATCCCGCAACCGGCAGTTTCAGGACGCCACGCCGACGCCGCGCCGCGCCTCCTCGCTCGCGCACTCCAGGACCAGCGCCCTGATTCCGGTGAGCAGGGCGTCGCTCAGCGCGCGCAGCTCCGCGCGGCCGTCTTCGAGCTGGCCGGTATTGCCCATCTGTTTCCGCTCGCACAGCACCTTGGCCAGGACGTGTACCTCGCCGTGCAGACGCCGGATCTCCGGGAACAGGGGCCGCTCCGCGTAGCTCGCCTGACCTTCGTTCGCCAGCCAGCTGCCGAACCGGCACTCGTCGGCGCCCAGCCGCGCGGGGAAGCCGGCGTCGTCGACCAGGTATTTGTCGATGCCGGCGATCCAGGCGCGGTGCTCGGTGCCGGCGAACAGCAGCGGCAGGTCGTCCTTGCCGAGCGGACGCAGCAGGCTCCACTGCGGATCGTGGCGCCAGTCCGCCGCCCAGCCCGAGAGCTCGCCCTCGGGCATCGGCCGGGCGATCCCGTAGCCCTGCGCCAGCTCGCAGCCGAGCAGCAGCAGCATTTCGCCGTGCGCCGGCGTTTCCACGCCCTCGGCGATGACTTCGCGGCGGAAGGCCTCGGCCAGGCTGATCACGCCTTCCAGGATGGCCAGGTCGTCCGGGTCGTCGAGCATGTCGCGCACGAAGCTCTGGTCGATCTTGAGCTGGTCGACCGACAGGCGCTTCAGGTAGGTCAGCGAGGAGTAGCCGGTGCCGAAATCGTCCAGGGCGAAGCGCACGCCGAGCGAGCGGCATTCCTCGATGATCCGGGAGACGCCCGCCAGGTCTTCGAGCGCGCTGGTTTCCAGCACTTCGAGCGTGAGGTGGCCCGGACTCACGGCCGGATGGCGCGCCAGGAGCTGCTGCAGGCGTTCCGGGAAATCGTCCTGCTGCAGCAGGCGCGCGCAGACGTTGACGCTGACCGGGATGGTCAGGCCGGCGCCCTGCCAGCGTTCGCTCTGTTCGAGCGCCCGCTCGATCACCCACTCGCCGACCTGCACGCCGAGCGGATGATTTTCGATGACCGGCAGGAAGACGCCCGGCGAGAGCAGGCCGTTTTCCGGATGGCGCCAGCGGATCAGCGATTCGGCGCCGACGATCTTGCCGGTGCGCATGTTGACCTTGGGCTGGTAGAAGAGCACGAATTCGCCCTCGGCCAGCGCGCGGCGGATGTGTTCCAGGCTCTCGTGCCGGCCGCGCAGGTTGCGGTCCTGGTCGGCGTCGAAGATGTGGTAGCGGTTCTTGCCGGCCAGCTTGGCCTGGTACATGGCCTGGTCGGCCTGACGCAGCAGCTGGTCGGCGTCGACCTCCTCGCTCTGCGGGTAGAAGGTCACGCCCAGGCTGGCCGAGACCTGCAGCAGCAGCTCGCCGATGCGCACGGGCTGTGCCGCGGCGCTGAGCAGGCGGTTGAGCATCGGCGGCGTGGCGGACATGTCGTCGAGGTCGATCAGCACGGCGACGAATTCGTCGCCGCCGAGGCGGGCCAGCGTGTCGCTGTCACGCAGCACCTGCTGCATGCGGCCGGCCAGCGCGACCAGCAGCTGGTCGCCAACGCTGTGCCCGTGTATGTCGTTGACCGCCTTGAAGCCGTCGAGGTCGAGATAGACCACGGTCAGCAGCTGCTTGCGCCGCTGCGTCTGGGTCATGGCCTGGTGCAGGCGGTCGCCGAGCAGGACGCGGTTGGGCAGGCGGGTCAGCCGGTCGAAATGCGCCAGATGCCGGAGCTGCTCCTCGTGGTCCTTCATCGGCGTGATGTCGGTGAACAGGGCCACGTAATGCAGGAGACTGCCCTGCGCGTCGCGCACGGCGCTGATGGTCAGCAACTCGGGGTACAGTTCGCCGTTCTTGCGGCGGTTCCATATCTCGCCGCTCCAGAACCCCTTGCCGAGCAGGTCGTGCCACATCGCGGCATAGAATTCAGGCGGATGGTGGTCGGACTTGATCAGCCGGGGATTCTTCCCGATCACCTCTTCGCGCGCATAGCCGGTGATGCGGGTGAACGCCTCGTTCACGTCGACGATGGTTCCGTCGGGCGAGGTGATGGTGATGCCTTCCCGGGTATGCGAGAAGACGCTGGCGGCGAGCTTGTTGCGGTCTTCCGCCTCCTTGCGCTGGGTGATGTCGGAAATGACGCAGACCACGCCGAGCTCGACGCCCTGCGCGTCGAGGAAATGGCGCGCCGTCAGATGGCCCCAGAAGCGGCTGCCGTCGGCCCGGCAGAACATCCGGTCCGCTTCGAGCACGCCGTCGCCGGCGGCGATGCCGCCGAGCCGCTGCCGCCAGTCCTCGCGCTCGCCAGTCGGCACCAGGGAGATGAATTCGCCGCCGTGCAGCACGTCGGCCGGGTAGCCGAACATCTCGGCCGTGTGCTGGTTGGCCCGCGTGATCCGCCAGGTCTTGTCCACCAGGAAAATGGCCACGTTGGAGGTGTCGAGGATCTGCTTGAGCAGCGCTTCCCGCTGCCACAGCGTGTCGAGCAGCCGGTTGAAGCCGCCGATCAGCTGCCCGATCTCGTCGTCGCGCATGACGGCCAGCGGCCGCGCGGATTCGGGCGCGTCGGACATCTCGGCGAGCGATCTGGCGGCGATGCGCAGGGGCGAGAGCTGGCGCTTGAGCAGCCACCACGACAGCAGCCCGGCGAGCACGGTCAGCACCAGCGTCGCCACGAGCATGCGCCGCTCCATTTCGCGGATCGGCGCGAACGCCTCGGCGGTCGGCAGGTAGCCGACCACGGACCAGCCCGTGGCCGGAATCGTCCGGGCCGCCGCCAGCATTTCCGTGCCGCGCGGGTCGATGGTCACGCCATACCCCTGGTAGCCCTTGAGGAAGCGGTCGAGCAGCGTGCCCGCCGCGGGCGATACGACTTCCATGACGTGCGTCTTGTCCGTCGCCGTGGCGATCATTTTCTGCTGCGGCACGAGCAGCAGGAATCCGCCGGTGCTGCTGTGATGGTTCTGCGTGGCGTAGTCCAGGAAATTGGGTTCGGCCATGTTGATCACGCCGTTCAGCACCCCGATGACTTCACCCCGCTCCCCGCGCAGCGGCACCGCCACCACGATCACCGGCGTGCGCGAGGTGCGCCCCATCATCGGCTCGCTGATCGCCACCCGGCCTTCTTCGAGCGTCGCGATCATGTAGCTGCGGTCCCGGTAGCTGACGCCCACCCGCCGCGAGGAATGCGGCACCGCGGCGATCGCCACGCCGTCCGCCGCGGTGGCGAAAATCCCGCCGTTGAACTTGGCGAACAGGCTCTCCCACCCGTCGAGCTCCGACTGTACCGAGCGGGGGTTCCGCCGCATGGCCTTCTCGGCCTGGCGGGCGACCTCGGTGAGCCAGCCGATCCGGTCCGTAAACTCATAATCGACGCGATCGGCGACCAGCAGCACCGTCGAATACTGCTGCTCGCCCAGCAGGCGCTTCATGTCGGCACGCAGGGTCCAGCTGGCATGGAAGGAAAGCGACCAGAGGCTGGCCAGGAAAATGACGAGCGACCCGAGGATCAGCCGGGTCTTGAGAGAATGCGGTGAAAAGACGGATTTACCCATGGAATCGTCCGATACGCGGAGGCTCGACGCACGCCTCTCACCCCGTCGTACGCGCATCTCCGGCATACCTCATGGGCGTATCGGGCGGCGGGTCCGCGCTACTTTAACAGTCTTGCCGCCGGGACGCATCGAAAACCCGTCGCAACGCCCCGCCGGCCGGCCCGCATTCCGGCGCGGGCCAAGTCTTGCTATAGTTGCGCCTTGACGCCGCCCGCGGGTTTCTTCCGTCCTGGCGGCTTTCTTTTTTGCAGTGGAATCTTCCCTCCCGATGAGTTCGACCTCCTTTCCGCCCGGCATCCTGCGCGACGTCGCCAAACGCCGTACCTTCGCCATCATTTCCCACCCCGACGCCGGCAAGACGACGCTGACCGAGAAGCTGCTGCTGTTCGGCGGCGCCATCCAGCTCGCGGGCACGGTCAAGAGCCGCAAGAGCGCGCGCCATGCGACCTCGGACTGGATGGAGGTGGAAAAGCAGCGCGGCATCTCGGTGACCAGCTCGGTGATGCAGTTCGAATACCAGGGCCATACCGTCAACCTGCTCGACACGCCGGGCCACGAGGACTTCTCGGAGGACACCTACCGCGTGCTGACCGCCGTCGACGCGGCGGTGATGGTGATCGACGCGGCCAAGGGTGTCGAGGCGCAGACGATCAAGCTGCTCGACGTCTGCCGCATGCGCAACACGCCGATCATCACCTTCATCAACAAGCTCGACCGCGAGGTGCGCGAGCCGTTCGAGCTGCTCGAGGAAATCGAGAGCGTGCTCGACATCGAGTGCGCGCCGATCACCTGGCCGATCGGCATGGGCAAGACCTTCCGCGGCGTCTACCACCTCGGCGGCGACAGCCTGCTGCGCTTCGCGCCGGGCGAGGAGAAGCGGACCGACGCCGAGAAGATCGACGGCATCGACAATCCGCTGCTCGACCGGGACTTTCCGCTGGAAGTCGGCAAGCTGCGCGAGGACGTCGACCTGATCCGCAGCGCCAGCAGTCCGTTCAATCTGGTCGATTTCCTGGCCGGGCAGCAGACGCCGGTGTTCTTCGGCTCCGGGATCAACAATTTCGGCGTGCAGGAAATCCTGCAGGCGCTGCTCGACTGGGCGCCGCCGCCGCAGCCGCGCGACGCCGGCGCGCGCCTGGTCGAGCCGGCGGAGGCCGCCTTTTCCGGCTTCGTCTTCAAGATCCAGGCCAACATGGACCCCAAGCACCGCGACCGCATCGCCTTCTTCCGCGTCTGCTCGGGCCGCTACAGTTCCGGCATGAAGGTGCATCACGTGCGCATGGAGCGCGAGATGAAGCTGGCCAACGCGCTGACCTTCATGGCCAACGAGCGCGTGCTGATGGAGGACGCGGTGGCCGGCGACATCATCGGCATCCACAACCACGGCCAGCTGCACATCGGCGACACGTTGACCGAGGGCGAAACGCTCGGCTTCAAGGGCATTCCCTACTTCTCGCCGGAACTGTTCCGCTCCGCCCGCCTGCGCGACCCGCTGAAGAGCAAGCAGTTGCAGAAGGGCCTGCAGGAGCTCGGCGAGGAAGGCGCCATCCAGGTCTTCGAAAACCTCGCCAGCGGCGCGTTGCTGCTCGGCGCGGTCGGCACGCTGCAGTTCGAGGTCGTCGCCCAGCGCCTGCAGACCGAGTACAAGGTCGACGCGATCTTCGAGCCGGCCGACATCCACACCGCGCGCTGGCTGACCTTCCCGGACGAGACGACGCGCAGGAATTTCGAACGCGAGCAGCAGCACCGCATGGCCAAGGACGTGGACGGCAACCTGGTCTATCTCGCCAGCACGCGCTACAACCTCGACGTCACGCGCGAGAAGTGGGCGTCGGTGGGCTTCCACGCCTCGCGCGAGCACGGGCAGATTCTTTGAGCAAGGTGCGCATGCCCAACATCTTCTTCTTCGACATCGACAACACCCTGCTCGACCACCGCACGCTGACCATCCCGCCGTCGGCGCTGGCGGCCATCGGCGAGCTCAAGCGCGAGGGGCACACGGTGGTCGTCGCCACCGGCCGCGCGCACGGCCACGCCAAGCCGTTCATCGACCAGGTGCGGCCGACCTACGCGATCACCCAGAACGGCGCGCGCATCCTGCACGGCGAGCAGGAAGTGTTCAGCGTGCCGCTGCCGCGCGCGCGGCTCGTCGCGCTGTTCGACTGGATGGCCGCGCGCGGGCACCACTACGGCATCAACGACGGCATGTCGGGCTACCTCAGCCGTCTGGTGCCGATGACCACCGAACCGCTCGACACGGTGGCCATGCCGTACCAGTCCGAACGCCCGATCCACCTCGAACGCGACACCTACCAGGGCTGGCTGTTCTTCGACGAAGCGCTCGATGCGACGCTGGTGCCGGACATCCGCGCGCGTTTCCCCGAGTTCGACATCGTGCGCTGGCACCGCTGGGCCGTCGACGTCCAGCTGCGCGCCATCAACAAGTGGACGGGCTGCCAGTGGGTCATGGCGCGCACCGGCTTCAGCCCGGAGCAAGCCATCGCCTTCGGCGACGGCTTGAACGACATGCAGATGCTGCAGGGCGTCGGCCTCGGCATCGCCATGGACAACGGCCACCCGGACCTGAAAGCCGTCGCCGACCGCATCGCCCCGGCGCTGCACCTCGACGGCATCGCACGCATGCTGGACGAACTGGCCGACGCCAACCGGGCGGGATGATTGGCCGGGATAGTCGCACAAGCGTCCCGCGGCCGACTCCTCCCCCTTGAAGGGGAGGGAGCACGAATTCATGCGATAGCCCCTGAATTGGCGAGGAAACGCCGTTTGCGGTAGCCTTGCGGCTGGCCCGCGCCCCGTTTCCCCCACTCTCCATCGCCCCATGATCCACACCATCACCCTGCTGCTGCTCTATCAACTGGGCGGCGAAGTCCTCGTGCGCCTGCTCGGCCTGCCGATTCCCGGCCCGGTCGTCGGCATGACCCTGTTCTTTCTGACCCTGCTCGCCAAGGACCACATCGGCCACGACACGCGCCAGAACGTCGGCGCGCTGCTGCAGCACATGTCGCTGCTGTTTGTCCCCGCCGGCGTCGGCATCATGGTGCACCTGCAGCGCGTGGCCGGCGAGTGGCTGCCGATCACCCTCGCGCTGGTGCTCAGCACCTTCGCCGGGATGGCCGTCACCGCCTGGGTGATCAAGGCCCTGCTGCCCAAGGGATCGGATCATGCGCCGGGAGAGCAGGCATGAAGCCGGTGCCTCCCGCCGAACTGTGGGCGCAGCTCGCCGCATCGCCGCTGCTCGGCCTCACCGCCACGCTGCTCGCCTACCTCGCCGGCGTCTGGCTGTTCAAGCGCAGCGGCCAGAAGCCGCTGTGCAACCCGGTGCTGATCGCCATCATCCTGCTCTCGCTGCTGCTCTGGGCCACTGGCACGCCTTACCCGCGTTACTTCGACGGCGCGCAGTTCATCCATTTCCTGCTCGGTCCGGCCACCGTGGCCCTGGCCGTGCCGCTGCACGCGTACTGGCGCCGGCTGCGGCAGATGGCGCTGCCGCTGGTCGCCGGGCTGCTCGCCGGCTCGGCGACCGCTGCCTTTTCGGCGATGGGCCTGGCCCGGCTGTTCGGCGCCTCGCCCGAGACCGTCTTTTCGCTCGGCCCGAAATCGGTGACCACGCCGATCGCCATGGGCGTCGCCGAACAGATCGGCGGCATCCCCTCGCTCACCGCCGTGCTGGTGATCCTCACTGGCATCCTCGGCGCCATGTGCTTTCCGGGCTTTTTCCGCCTGCTCGGCATCCGCAACCACGCCACGCAGGGATTCGCCGTCGGCCTCACCGCCCACGGCCTGGGCACGGCCCGCGCGTTTCTCGTCAGCGAGGAAATGGGCGCCTTTTCAGCGCTCGGCATGGGGCTCAACGGCGTGCTGACCGCGGTGGCGCTGCCGATGCTCCTGTCGTTGCTGTTCCGGTAAGAGAACCCGTCGAGAAAGTCTTTTCCAGGAGAACCATTCCATGAACTCCGCACTGCCCGCCCTGACTCCCGTCGAAGCCCGCATCCTGGGCGTCCTCGTCGAAAAGGAAAAGACAGTCCCCGACACCTACCCGCTGACGCTGAACAGCCTGGCCGCGGGCTGCAACCAGAAGACCTCGCGCGAGCCGGTGATGAATCTCGCGGAAAGCGAAATCCAGTCCGCGCTAGAAGAGCTGCGCGGCCGCTCGCTGGTGCTGGAAAACTACGGCGCGTCGGGCCGCGTGCTGCGCTACACGCAGAATTTCGGCAAGGTCTACGGCCTGCCGCAGGCCAGCGTGGCGCTGCTCGCCATCCTCGCTTTACGCGGTCCGCAGACGGTCAGCGAACTGCGCGCCAACTGCGAACGGCTCTACCGCTTCGACGACACTTCGTCGGTCGAGGCCTATCTGGAAGAACTCGCCATGCGCGGCAGCGGCGCGCTGACGGCGAAGCTGCCCAAGCAGCCGGGATCGCGCGAACACCGCTGGGCGCATCTGCTGTGCGGCGAAGCCGCCCTGCCGGCGGCGCCGGAAACGCCCCGCGAACGCGGCGGCGCGGCGCTCGAGGAACGGGTCGCCCGGCTCGAAAAAGAAGTCGCCGAACTACGCGCCGCGCTGGCGGCGCTTGCCGGGCGCGCCGCCAGCGGCGACTGACCGCCAGCGATTGGATCAGCCGGCGGCGTCGATGGCGCCGGCGACGGTAATCCCGACCCAGCCGGCCGCCGCGTCGGATACCTCGATTTCGCCCAGGCAGGCAATGTCCTCGCCGGGATGCGGATGGATGCGCAGCTGCGCGTCGGCGGCATGCCAGGCGCTCTGCACCTTGTCGCGGATGTCCGGGCGGACGAGGCACGGCTCCGGCATCGCCTCCGGCCGGCGCAGGTCGGCCCAGCCGACGGCGCCGACGGTCGGCATGGCAAGAAAGCCGAGCGGCCGGCCCGCTTCGCCGCGCAAGGTCGCCTGCGCCTCGATCAGCCGGCGGTCCTTCACCGCCAGGGCGGCGCCCAGCCGGCTGCCGGCGCGCAGCGGCGCGGCGGCCGGATGATCGAGCGGCAGGCTGCGCGTCAGCCACGTGCTGCCCATTTTCTTCGGCCACCCCTGCAGCAGGCCGCGCATCAGGGAGATGTCCTGGTCGACCCAGATCGCCGGGCAATACATGCAGCGGCTCCCGTCCGGGCGTCCCAATTCCAGGACGACGATGGTTTCACGGTACTGGGCGAGGATCGGATCGAGCAGTTCATGGCCGTCCGTGCATGCCTGCCAGTCGGCGAAGTGCACGCAGCCCCGCCCCGCCGGCCGGCCGGCGGCGGGAGGGACGAGCGGCAGCGCGCGCGCCGCGTCGAACGAAAAGGCGACGTTGAACAGCCACCCGGCGTAATGCCAGGGCGGCGGCGGCACCAGGGCGCTGGTCCCGGTGGCGGAGAACGGAGCGGTGAAGCCTCGATTGTTCCAGGTCGGTGTGCTCATGGACGGGCCGTGTCGGAGTTGGCGAAGGGGTGAATAGAGCACACCGGCGCGCGGCCCGCAAGCCGCGCGCTCCGGCGGAACCCGTCAGAAGCGTTCGGGGAAATGCCCCAGCCACCGTCGATGCCGAGCAGCAGGACCATGATCAGCGCCAGCGTGGCCGCCACGAAGCAGCCGGCCACCAGCAGCGCCAGGCTCAGCGTGCCATCCAGGAAGCTGCCCCAGGCGAACCAGTGCGCCGACACGACCGACCATCTGAGCATGAATCGCGGGAGGCAGAAGCGCATCGCGCGGTTGTGCCGGTAATTCGACTGTTGCTGCAGCCGGTCGCCCACGGTGGCGTCGCGGAAATACTGGAACGGCCAGAGATAGCGGTAGAGCAGATGCCAGAAGGTCTCCCGCCCGCTCCGCTCTGCCCCGCCGGGAGCCTTGCCCTTGTCGTCCATGCGCCACATCCCGAATCCGCCGTCACGCCGTTTCGACCTTGCGCGGGAATCCGAGTTCGGGCCGTCCCGCGAACGTACGGCCGCCGGCGGCATCAAACGGCAGACGTGGCGCGCAGCCCGCGGGCCATGGCAAACCGGAGAACCGCCATGAGCGATCGATCCTGCGACCTCGCCGCGCGCCACTGCAAGCCCTGCGAGGGCGGCGTGCCGCCGCTGACCGGCGAGGAAGCCGCGCAGCTGCTGAAAACCCTGGACGGCTGGGAGCTGGCTGGCAACGAAATCGCCAAGACCTACCGTTTCCGCAACTACCACGAGACGATGGCGTTCGTGAACGCCACCGCCTGGGTGTCCCACCGCGAGGACCATCATCCCGACCTCGCAGTGAGCTACCGCGAATGCCGCGTCCGCTACTCGACGCACGCCATCGGCGGCCTGTCGGAGAACGACTTCATCTGCGCGGCGAAAATCGACGCGCTGCTGGCGGCTCCGTAGCGCCCGGCAAACGCCTTTTGCCACGCTCATCGGGCCGGATGTCGATAGGTCCGCTGCCTGCTCACCTGAGTTTGGAACGACGCGGGCAAGGCGTACGGACAGCTTTTTGGGTCGATGAAGGATCGTTGAGTCCGGCTCCGCCTTCGGTACGGACGCGCCATTGCCGGCTTGGTGCGATCGCCCTCGTACCCCGTGACAATTCCTCCTCATGAAATGAGGGGTTAAAATAGTTCCCTTACATAAAACATGCTTCCCCTGAGGGTGCAGGTGTTTATTTGGGGTTCTAAATGACAATTTTTCCGGTTTTTTTGTCGGTTGTATTCGTGGTGCGGGACCAATCGAATCAGATTGAGCCGTTGCTTGCCGACGCGGTAGCGCAAGTTTCTGCGTTGGTCAGTGACTTCGAGTTGATCATCATTGACAACGCATCTACAGACGAAAGTGTCGCCGTTCTCAAGAAGCTTACGGGCGAAAAAGGTCTGCCCAACTTACAGATTTATGCGCTGACCAAAGAAGTGGACGTCGACACGGCAGCATGGGCAGGGCTGGAAAATGCGTTGGGTGACTTTGTCGCCGTCATCGATCCGATGGCCGACGACATCGGATTCCTGCGCGAAATGCTCGACAGCGCGGTCAGCGGCGCCGATGTGGTCTTCGCCACCAACGAGCAACGCGCTCCTCAGGGCCTTGCCTATCGGATAGCCTATTCCGCGTTCAACCGTTTATACACTTGGTTCAATGGCATACATCTGGCGAAAGAAGCGCCACAGTACCGGATTCTGAGCAAACGGGTGGTCAATTTCATTCTCCAGCACCCTCGGCCCGCGGTGACCTATCGCCACCTGCCGGCCACCGGCGGCTTTTCGCGGGTAAATCTCAACTACAATGCCGCGCCGAAGATCTCCCATAAGAAGCGACTCGGAGAAAATATCGATCGCGGCATACGTTTGCTGGTATCCACGACCAATGTGCCAATGCGACTGGTGACGTCACTTTCGCTGTTCGGCGCGGTCGCCAACGTAATATATTCCATCTATATCATAGCCATCGCTCTGTTCAAGACAGACGTAGCCCTTGGTTGGGTCAGTCTGTCGTTACAGCAGTCGGGCATGTTTTTCTTGATCTCACTCGTCCTCCTGGTGCTCGGAGAATACATCCTGCAAATGGCCAACCTATCCAACGAAGGCCCGCCCTATCATGTTGCCCAGGAATTCACCAGCGCACGCATGACCCGGCACGAGAAGCTCAACATCGAAGAGGCGGCTACGTTTCCGGCATTGACCGGCGCCACAAACTCCCAGCAAGTAGCCTGACACAGGTCATCGACATCATGCTAGATGCTGTCATCATCGGCGGAGGCTTTTACGGTGCTGCGATCGCTCTCTATCTGGCCAGGCAGCGCGGCTTCAGAAAAATCCTTCTGATTGAGCGAGAGGCGGAGTTGCTCACCCGCGCGTCCTACAATAATCAAGCACGGGTACACAATGGCTACCACTATCCGCGCAGTTTCACCACCGCCTATCGCAGTCGGATCAATCTGCCCAGATTCGTCCGCGACTGGCCTCAGGCCATAAAACAAGACTTCACAAAACTCTACGCCATCGCGCGCCGTAATTCCAAGGTAACGGTCAGGCAATTCGAACGGTTCTGCCGGGAGATAGGCGCCAGTATCCAACCGGCGGAGCCTTCGTTACGTTCATTGTTCGAGCCGCACCTGATCGAAGAGGTCTTTCGTGTCGAAGAATACGTCTTTGACTCAAACAAACTAGCAGAATGGGCCTGGCGTGAATTGGACGAGACCGGCGTAAAGGTGCGCCTGAAAATGCGGGTGACCGGAATCGCCCGCGGTGAAGATCAAGCGTTGCGGGTTGCGTTGCAAGCCCTAAATGGAGATGAGGAACAAGTTTCCTGCAAATACGTTTTCAACTGTACATACAGTGGTCTCAATCAGTTTCGAGGGGAATTCCCCGGCACTCAGACGGAACTGAAGCACGAAATTACAGAGATGGCACTGATGCAAATGCCTCCGGCACTCATGGATCTGGGTATCACAGTCATGGACGGCCCTTTCTTTTCGATAATGCCGTTTCCGGCGCGGGGCCTGCACACTCTCTCCCATGTTCGCTACACGCCTCATCTCCACTGGAAGGATGAGTGCGGAATCGATCCCTACCGGAAACTCGACGACTATGACCGCATAACCCACGTCGACCGCATGGTCCGTGATGTGGGGCGCTACCTCCCGGAGGTGTTTGGCGCAAAGTACGTGGAATCGCTGTTTGAGATCAAGACCGTCTTGGTGAAGAACGAGGGCGACGACGGCCGGCCCATCCTGTTCGAAAAACATTCCGCACTTCCGGGGTGTTACTCGATCCTGGGCGGGAAAATCGACAACATTTACGATGTTCTTGAGAAGCTGGACAAAGAGGAGCTTGTGACCAGCCATACCCAAGCCGATGCGGGGGCAACTCATGACTAATGCTCTGATCGGATGCTCAGGATTTGTTGGCAGCACCCTTCTAAAGCAGGCAGCTTTTGAGGGACTTTACCGTTCAACCAACATAGGCGAGATTGAAGGCGGATCTTTCGACACCGTAGTCTGTGCCGGAGCCCCGGCTCAAAAGTGGATCGCCAACCGCGAGCCCGAGACAGACCGCAAAAAAATCGAAGGGTTGATCGGCCATCTGAAATCCGTCAGGTGCAAGACGTTCATCCTGATCAGCACG
>JADHEE010000579.1_pt1 | contig 13706 bp, 18 predicted proteins | sample 8952401 | NCBI WGS metagenome assembly JADHEE01 (sample SAMN16124438, study PRJNA663242) | bioreactor sludge metagenome | isolation source: sludge (ammonium) | place: India:Bengaluru | collected 2019-02-28
ACACCATCGCCCTTAATGCTGGAGTTCGGAAGGTGAGTTCGCCGGACGCTTACGTTGGTACGTGACAGGACTATCGTAAAAAGCGCTTAAGAATCGAGCAAATCAATGTTTTGTGTGTACTATATAGACAGCCTTTATTTTGGTGCCTGTTATGCCCCAGTTCGATTTCAACCTCATCACGGCCTTCATTACGCTATATGAAACCGGCAGCGTGACCGTTTCAGCTGAGCGCCTTTGCGTCACTCAGCCGTCCGTCAGCTACTCGCTGGCTAAGCTTCGGGAGCAGTTTGACGATGCTCTTTTCGTGCGAAGTAGCCAGGGGATGCAACCCACCAGGCTGGCTGCTCAGCTGTACCCAGGCTTTAAGGAAGCCTCGAGGTGCATTGATACCGTGGTCGCAGATGCGAAGCGCTTTGAGCCAAGCCACTCCACCAGACGATTCAAACTTGCACTGTCTGACCTGGGAGAAATGGCCTTTCTGCCGGGCTTGATGCATAACTTCAATGTGACGGCTCCAAACATAGAGCTGGAAATTGTTCCTCTAGAAATTGAGTCTGTTGGCACTTGGCTGAGTGAGGGTCATGTTGACGCCGCAATCTGCAGCCGGACTCTTACCGCAGCTGGTATCTCATCAAAAACGTTACTTTCTGAACGTTACGTCTGCCTGCTTGATGGTGCTCACCCTCGTATTGGATCTGACCTATCCATGGAGCAGTTCAAGATCGAACCCCATGTGTTAGTCACCAGAACCTCAGGACACGGGATGGCAGAGGATGTCCTGCAGCGGCTTGGTATCAAGCGAAGAATTAAACTGAAGCTTCCCCACTTCTCAGTCCTGCCGAAAGTAATTCCAGGTACTGAGCTTCTTGTCATTCTGCCAAGCAGGATTGCCAAGAGCTTCTGCGAGATGCCGCTGCCTTCCAAGTTGAAAACAATGGAGTTGCCGTTTGAGGTTCCATGCTTTGAAGTGACGTTGCATTGGCACTCACGCAGTGAGCAATCTACTGCGCTTACTTGGTTTATCAACCAAGTCCAGGCAGCAATTGGCGAAAACGAGTGATTCAACGGAGGTTGCCCACCTTTAGTGGTAGGCAACCATCGATTTATCTACAGTCCAATCTGCGAGCCCAGGTCGTAGACGACTTGAAGGCCGAGCACCGTGCCATTTCCGCTCACCTCAGCACTTGGGTTGTAAAAGTTGCTCGGATTGAAGATGTACTGAACGCTCGGCTCAAATGACAGGTACTTGGTTGCCTGCCAATGCATGTTCAGCTCGACCCGAGACTCTCCCTTTGACATATGCTGATCTCGGCCAGTTGCAGCGAAGCGCTGCTGATTCTGGAAATCAACTTGCTTGTCGGACAGGCGCAGGTAGCTAGCCTTGAGGCTTACAGAATCCTGAGGTCGACCGAATGGCCCCACTCGGGTAACACCAGCCTCTAGGAAATGCTCGAACGGCTGCGAGTTGTCAGCATTGTATGACCATGCCCCGAACACCTGCCAGGCCTGGCCAAGCGACTTGGGATCTGAGAGGTCATCACGAGCCACGGTCTGACTGAACCGGAAGATGGCCCCGCTGCTGCCTCGATGTTTCGAGCCATCAGAAATATCTATCTGCTCAGCGCTGTTGTGGAAGGCATTAAGCTCATAGCGGTATGGATAGGGGTTCTGGGCAATTGTCTGCTCAAGGCCCACCCCGGCGAGGCTGGTTGCTCCGCTGGCATTGCCCGGATCCCAGTGAACCCCCTTAGTTTTTTTAAGATAGTCTTCGGGGTTGGATTCGAATACACCACCGTGAACATACATATTGTCATTCACAGTGTATTTGGCATAGCCACCCCAGCTGCCATATGGGTAAGGCAGAATGCCGGTTGTGTACTCAATCAGTGGATCGTTGCATGCTACGATAGTCCCACAGTTGGACACATAGAAGTAACGCTTGGCGTTAGTCCGACCCGCTGTAATTTGCAAACGATCATCCAGGAAATTCTGGCTGTACGCAAAGAGCGACAAATAGCCTGCATCGATGTCATTGTGCATCACCGAACCGGCCAGAGCACTGCCCACTGCACCTTGCCATTTATCGGCAGTAGGTACGCCCTCATTCCTCATCCAAGGGAAGAAAGTGTACTCGAAGTGAAAAGTACCCAGGTTGTTATCAAGTAGCTTGCCGAGGTCTAAATCGGCTCCTGCAAAGATCGCCCCCGCATTCGCAAAGCTGTGGGGGCGTGGCCCCGTGTCCAGATTTTTAAGAGATTGGTTCGTGACGACATAATGCGGTTTGAATGCGCTGTCATCTCCCAACGCAATGCTGGATAATAAGACTCCAGTGATTGCGGTGATGGTCAATACCGCTTTAAAACTTAATTCACGCACAGGGGTGCCCGCAAAGCTTTTATACTTATTCATACGTCTACCCAGAACTCAAAAATAGCTATTGACTTGCTTTTCAGTGAGCGATGCTTGGAATCGGGCCAGGGCCCCAAATCGACTCAAGGGTTCGGCTAATGGCGAGAAGCTCGTCATCTTGGCCAGGTAGGGAGTCAATCTCCATTCCTACGGGAAGCTTGGATTTTTCACCTAGGCCAATTGGAATGCTCAAGCCGGGCATTTTTACATTACTGCTCGGATCGGAGTTCCGGATGATGCGTAGGAAGTTTTCAGGGGTTCCGGCTTCTGGGCCAGTTTTGATTGCCACCTCAGGAACAGCAGGGAACAGAAGTGCGTCAATTTTGTTCTCTGCGAAAGTGCGCTTATAGAGTTCTTCCAGTCTAGGAAGGCCTTCTTTGATGGCTTGGTCATAGATAGGCTGACCCGCGACCATCTTTCCATCAGCACCAGGAACGAGTACCGGAACAACCATGTCGTTGAAAATGGCCTTGACGTCAGGGCTTGCTACCTGTGAAGCCAACTGGTCGAACGAGACACCAGTATTTTGCTCCTTCAGATATGCTGAGAGTGCTTTCTTGGCCTCAACAATCGCTACGGGAGTGGCTACTGCCGCAGCAAGCTCTTTGAGCTTAGGCATCTGAACTGGAACGACCTGCACGCCTGCTGCCTGGAGTTTTTCAAGTGCTTGACTTGCAGCTTTCCCTACGTCGCTATCCAGATCTGCCCAAAAGAAATCCGGTAGTCCGAGGCGGATTCCATTTGCTGGTTTTGCGGGCAATGGGTTTTTCCCGCTTAGAATTGAGTCGAGTAACACCACATCCCCGACTGTATTCGCCATGGGCCCTGCTGTATCACGGGTAGGGGAAATGGGGGTGATACCCTGACCGCTGTAGCGACCAACCGTGGGGCGGAAACCTAAGCAGCCATTCAACGCACAAGGTTCTCGAGTTGACCCACCTGTGTCAGTACCCAGTGCTATAGGCACCATTCTCGCTCCAAGAGCAACTGCGCTGCCAGATGACGAGCCACCTGAGATCCGAGATTGGTCGAAAGCGTTACGAATGCCGATCACATCTTTGGTGTGATAACCCAGGTTGTACCCCGTCACGCCAAACGCCAACTCATGCATGTTGGTTTTGCCGAGGATGATTGCCCCAGCGGCCTCGAGCTTGTCGATGATAGGGGCGTTCGCCTTAGGCATGAAATGGCGCAAGGCTGGAGTGCCAGCAGTATTTGCGAAACCTACAACTTGAATGTTGTCTTTGATGGCAATCGGGACGCCATCGAGTGGCCTGCATTCCCTACCGCTTGAAAGCCGAGCATCGACCTTTTTAGCTTCCGCCAAGGCACGTCGGTGATCTACAGCGATGAACGCGTTGAGCTGGGGGCGTGCATCAATCCGCTGTAACCAGTATTTGACTACTTCCTGGCTGGTGACCTGCTTGCTGCAGATTGCCTGAGCGGTCTGCTCAGCGCTGAGGGTGTAGAGAGGGCTCAGAGCTTCCGCAGCGTAGCTGTTTGAAATTCCGGATGTGATGGCCAAAGCCAGCAGTGCTGTTTTTTTATTCACGTTAGGTTTCCGAGGTTTGGCCGATACCCCTCCGGCACCGGTGCCTCATTTACCCATACGGAGAACTACTCAAAAATCCTCATAATTGAGGATGTGTTCAGTGGGGCCGGCCCCGTACCGCCAGTTCGGTACGATTGCTTGCACCAGTTTTGTGCATCGCATTCTTGAGGTGCGTTCTGACTGTGGTAAATCCAATACCCATCAAACGTGCGATCTCCTTGTCGCTGCAACCTGCTGCGACGTGTTCGATCACCGATACCTCCCGCCTGGTAAGGCCCACGCCAGGGGGCGGAGAGACGCACGACAACGACTGTTCGAAATAGGGCGTTAGGGCGTTCAGCATGGCCACATCGCGATAGTTGAATGATGGCTGGTCGGCGCTACGCCATATCCTCAGGTCTCCGATGTCGCGCCCTTGATCAAAGAAGAAGACGTTGATCCCGTGGTGCATACCGCATGGCTTCAGAAAATCAACGTAATGCTCACTGGCCTCGAGCGATTTCCGGTCGATCACATCATCTACACAGGTCGCTGTCCTCAATGACCGCATTTTCCAGGTGACGATGTCATTCACATGCCTGTGGCTGTCGTATTCGATGAGCTTGCGGGAATCGATGTTCAGCGATACACAACGCGTGGAAACTGCACGCCTATCGTCGCAAACGTATGAAGCCCCGAAGTCGGATTTGAGAAGCTTGGTAACATCCACCAGGATTTGACGCCTCACATCCTCCTGGTCACCACCAGAGGCTTTGAGCCTCCAGATGACCTGTGTGAAGAGGTCGAGCTCGTCAGTGGTCATGTCCACTTGATTATTTTTCATGATCGACCTCCTACAAGAAACGCATTTCCTTAGCAAAAAGCGTACCTCGACTGTGTGCGGCTGACCCTTTCCGAGAATTTTTGGGCCATTCAAGCCCACTCGTGCATCCTGCTCGGTCTGCATTGCGGCTGGCAGGTAAAGCGGATTCTGGAGTGAGGCTGCTGCTGGGCCGCTTGTGCCTCAGATTGCGGCCACTTATAGGCAGCACCCCACACCCAAGGATACGTCCAGATGCAGCCCCTCCATGAATGGGAAGTTCAGCTTGCTGGCGGCAACTCCATGCTGCTGCACAACATTGCTTCGCACAACGAAACGACCGGTCACTTCTAGTGTCTCAACAATTAATTCGAGAAAGTTGAATATATAACCAAGCCCTCGCAAGGTGTGAATGCGAAATCGCAGTACCAGAGTGCAAAACCGCAGGAACACAAAGCGAAATCACAGTAATCAAGTGCGAAACCACAAGACAATACTGCGACGTCGCAAGCAACTATTGCGATTTCGCTTACAGGTAGTCGAATCGGTGCTAGAGCGATACTGACTTTGCGTCAAGTATTTGAGTGTCGAGAGGTCTCAAGGTGTGCAGAAAGCCACGACAAACGTATCCTTTATCAACCTGGGCGTTGGAATAAATCTCATCTTCGACCCTAATTGCAGCTCGCCGAATCTCTGAGAGATATGCAGTTTTATAGCCATCGGTAACGTCCACGGACTGCCACTCCCCGTCATGATTGCAGAGGACTTTAATATAAAACGCTCCAACCTCAGCACGCTCAGCAATAGAAATGAAAATGTCTCGAAGAATTTTCCGTGGGAGATGCTTCCTATCGATAAGACTTTTAGAAACTTTAGTCAAAAAGTCCCTGACATTCGACTCACTAATTTTGGGTTGATCGACACCAGCAAATACGTAATCACCGCTAGTTTGCCTCATCGCATATAGCAATTGACAATACGCAGAGTCATTGAGTACCAAGTGGAATTCCTCGGAGTCTTTTAGCGAATCAGACTCATCAGCTTTGTCACGAGGAGGTAATACAATATATCTGGTTTCATGACAAACATAGCCTTTTCTGATCTTCTCAATTTCGCCAGGACGAACACCCGAAAAAAGCATAAAGAGAACAGCTGCTGATGCAGTTTTAAATGAGGTTGGGACTTCGCGCCGTGGCTGAGCATCACCAATTTCGATTGCACTTGAGATAACAGCTCCAAGCTCGTTTGGATTTACCCGAATCTTGTCGCGCTTGTTGTCATGCCAATTGCCAAGCGCAGTCATGATATCCACCGGATTGTAAGTATAAATACGCGCCCCTGCCTCATCCTTATAAAAAACGATGGCATAAGAGAAAACCGAGCCCAATAACGAAACCGCTTTATTAGCCGAACGGTTGCGCGGCTGACTCATTTTCCCACTAGCCCTCATCACTGGCGCAGTTTTTTTAGCATGCAGTTCAAGCACAATGTCATTCGTCACAGCGATCAACGCTAGATCACCGTACACAGGTCTGATGTAGTTATCGTAGGTTTTCGTATAATCGCCAATTGCGCCGCTGATCTTTAAAGGTTTTTCCACCGGCTTTAGTGACGCGTAAAGCCAAGCCTTTTGTATGAGTGTCATACACATAAATCTCAGACTTACCCTCAGGGCAAACCAGGTCTCTAAGCGCATCTTTAGTGAAATTGATCTTCAATGCCACGCCCACACTCCTTCCTGGCTCTAAACCGTTGATTTCCGCAAGATTTTCGTGTCTAATCGCCAGCTCACATCGCGCCCCGATGGTGAAATTGGTAGACACATCGCACTTAAAATGCGCCGCCGAAAGGTGTGCCGGTTCGAGTCCGGCTCGGGGCACCACTAAACACCCCCTCCTTCGCAAGACCCGGCCATCAGCACCACATTCCTGCTGATCTATCTCTTGTGCCTAAGGTATGTGAGCCTTCACATGCCTTAAAGCTGTCTAAAAAACGATCAATTCATTCGACTCGATAGCTTGGTAGCGGGCTTGGTAGCTGCGCCGGCAGCTCAACTCAGCACCCAACAGCCCTGCTCAGCTCTCACAAGCCCTCGGCAGCGGTGCAATATTCACTTCAAGGCTTTGATTCTCAAAGCTTTTAAGCTCAAGTAAGCCGAGTTCAGCTCTCGTAAGCTTTCAACAGCTCTCGTAAGCGGAATGAGGGGCAGAATGACTTAAAATCTGTCGGCGTGAGCCTTGCGGGTTCGAGTCCCGCCACTCGCACCAAATTCCCCTGAAAAGGCGCCTGCATGGCGCCTTTTTAGCGTCTGGCAGCAATGTTTTGCGCAGCTGCTAAAGTGGAGCATACATTTGTCCACTGGAACGCCGCCATGCGCTACTCCCTATTCGATGGTCAACGCGACATCATCATCCTGCTTGCCCGCGTGCTGTTGATGATCCTGTTCGTCTTGTCAGGCTGGGCCAAACTGACCGGTTTCGACGGGACCGTCGCCTACATGACCTCCCTGGGTGCACCCGCCCCGATGCTGGCGGCCGCAATTGCGGTACTGATGGAGTTCGTGGTCGCCATCCTGCTGATCGTTGGCTTCTATACCCGGCCACTGGCAGCACTGTTCGCGCTGTTCGTGCTGGGCACCGCGCTGATCGGCCACCCTTTCTGGAACATGGTCGACCCCGAACGCAGCGCCAACATGACCCAGTTCCTGAAGAACATGGCCATTATGGGTGGCCTGATGCTATTGGCCGTGAGCGGCCCTGGGCGCTTCTCCGTAGACGGGCGCTGAGTCACTCGTCGCAGTCATCGAACCACGCCGGGTGCTCGAGCCGCTCTTCATCAAGGTCATCGAAGTCACCCGGCGTTTCGTCTTCCTCCAGCTCATCCTCGGCGCCCTGGGCGTCCGCCTCGTGTTCCACGTCGTCGCCATAGAGGAATTCGTGATCGAGAAGATGATCGTGCTCCGGCTCGTGAAGGTCGTCTTGGTCGCGCATGCTGGCTCCTGAAGTGTTTGGCAGGCCTGTATAGGCCGATCGAGGTGCCGGGTCAATGGGGGCTATTAATGCACCGTTAATGCCACCGGCCCAAGCTGCAGGCTCTCCCTTCAAACGTTGCTTGCCCGCCTTCATGGCGGGCTTTTTTTCGCCCCGCCAATGACTCCGCCCCAAATGACAGGCTGATCACCTGCGCTTCACGAAATACCGACATCTGCTTGCGCACACTGACCCCGCTCCGTACGTTCTTGCAGCCCGCCGCACATTTGCCGCGGGCTTTTCTTTGTTCGACAGCCTGTGGCTGCTCACCCTCATGATCTGGAGCAGTTTTCCCCTCGCGCGCAAGGTCTATGCTGATCCGGCCATCACTCAAGCTCATTCGGATAGACACGGAGGCTCCTATGAAAGCTGCTGTTGTTGCGCCAGGCCGTCGCGTGGACGTTGTCGAGAAAACCCTGCGCCCACTGGAACACGGCGAAGCGCTGCTGAAGATGCAATGCTGCGGGGTATGCCATACCGACCTGCATGTCAAAAATGGCGACTTCGGTGACAAGACCGGTGTCGTGCTGGGTCACGAAGGCATTGGAGTGGTTCAGGAGGTAGGCCCCGGTGTCACTTCGCTCAAGCCCGGCGACCGCGCCAGCGTTGCCTGGTTTTACCAGGGCTGTGGGCACTGCGAATACTGCACCAGTGGCAACGAAACACTGTGCCGCGAAGTGAAGAATTCCGGCTACACCGTCGACGGCGGCATGGCCGAGGCCTGCATCGTCAAGGCCGACTACTCGGTCAAGGTGCCTGATGGCCTCGACTCTGCAGCGGCCAGCAGCGTCACCTGCGCCGGCGTCACCACCTACAAGGCCGTGAAAAGCTCCAACATTCGCCCCGGCCAGTGGATCGCCATCTATGGCCTCGGTGGCTTGGGCAATCTGGCCCTGCAATATGCGAAGAATGTGTTCAACGCCAAAGTGATTGCCATCGACGTCAACGACGAGCAACTGCGCTTCGCCAGCGAGATGGGCGCCGACATGGTGGTCAACCCCCGCACCGAGGATGCAGCGAAAGTCATTCAGGCCAAGACCGGTGGTGCCCATGCAGCCGTGGTTACGGCAGTAGCCAAAGCCGCATTCGACTCGGCGGTAGACGCCCTGCGTGCCGGTGGCCGCCTGGTTGCGGTCGGCCTGCCCTCCGAAGCCATGAACCTGAACATCCCCCGCCTGGTACTGGACGGCATCGAAGTAGTCGGCTCGCTGGTGGGCACCCGCCAGGACTTGCAGGAGGCCTTCCACTTTGCCGCAGAAGGCAAAGTCGTGCCCAAGGTGACACTCCGGCCGATCGAAGACATCAACCAGATCTTCGACGAGATGCTGGAAGGCAAGATCAAAGGCCGCATGGTGATCCAGTTCGAAGGTTGACCTGCTGACTACGCGCCGAACATTACCACTGCACAGCCCGCAGACAATCCGTTGCGGGCTTCGCTTCCACCGGTCAGTTTCTGCCCATTGGGGCAACGCTCAAGTTCGACCGCGCGTTCATGCCCTGTAGCAAAGGGGTCACCCCGTCCACGAGTGGCGACGTTGCGCACGCATGGCTACGAATACATTGATGATTGCCAGCACCGACAAACACTTGGCCGGCCGGCCCACCCTCATGCGGGCAATCGGCAGCCGCTTCTTTGAGAATCTTGTCCAACGATTCAACCATGCTGGAATAATCCATTCCTGACTCCGTCGTTGGTGAACATCGCTTACGTTCAACCATAGCTGAGAAACATTTCAACAGTACGCTGGGAAATACCCTGATACAGACCACTCCCTTCGGTGATGCTGACCGATCACCGGCATACCAGGTTCAAAGAAAAATCTCGCACTGTTCGACGTGAGGGTTTTGAATGGTCTGTACGGCTTGTACTTGCAGGAGACAGCAATGACCATTCGCAGCCTGGCCAGAATTCTTCCCCAAGACCCCAGCCGTCCAGGCTGGGTGCTTGGATGGGGTGTACTAAGAGACCGCTACCCCTGGCATTTTGTCGATGTCTATGCCGACCAGCAAACAGCACAGGCAGAGGCGCGGCGGCGCGGCGCGGGCTATGTGGTCGAGCATGGGTCACACCGGCTGGGGTCGAAGGAATTCATCTGTGGAACGAGCCTGCCGGAAGGCTAGCGCTGCGTTACTCGCTGCTGCGCACAAAAATCCGACAGAGTGACCAGGGCATCACCGCCGCGTGAGCTAAAGTTCTTGATGAACACACGCAACGTGAGATACCCATCATGATAAAAAGTGAAGCAGAAGAGGTGATCGAGCGTATCAGGCAGGATCTCGAGAAGCATGGTGTGAATATCGGCTTTGTACAAGAAGTTACCATACCGTATTTCGGTTGTGACCTTGACCACTACGTTGCGCAGGTCAGCGAGGCGCCAGGGAACTTGGTCAAGCGCATCCTGATACACGATGAGGCCTTATGGAGGGTGTTCAGGCGAGGTGATGTGCCTCGCTGCAAGATCAGTGAATGCCAATGCCGAGGCGAGCTGTTCGGCATGCCCATCATGATAGAGCCAAGAACCGATGACTCTTACACCATCCTGTACAACAACGGTCAAACAGGGTTTTGAGCTAACCGACGTACCCTCCGCAGGCTTTTAGCCTGCGGAGAACTCAAGCCGAGGCGCGACTCAGCATTTTACCTTCCACAACTGGTCAATTCGCGTCGTGTAGGATTGGCTCATCATCTCCCTCTTCATGCCCCAATCCGGCACCGCGGGCACACTGGCAGTGCGCACTGTACCCCTCCCCCAGCGCCCATTGATGTCGTCCATGACCGCCATCAATCGGTCGCACGCCACCGACTGCTTCAGGGCAAAAAGATCTTCTGAAAATTCGCCCGGTTGTCGAAGGTCCATCAACAGCACCTCGGCCTTGCTGTAGCGAAACCCGGGGCGGAAGATTTGCTCGACCGCTGCCGTAGCCAGCCCGGTCATGAGCAGTGTGTCGCAGGTCGGATAGGGCAGCTCCACCAATGCTCCCTGGGCGTGGTGTGGCTCCTGCGGGTTGAACATGCCGGTGCGGATGCTGACGCGCATGCGCTTGCACAGCGAACCCTGGGCACGCAATTTTTCCGCCGCACGGCCAACGTAGGTGGCCACTGCCTGCTTGATCGGCGCCAGGTCAGCAAGCCGCCTGCCGAACATGCGGCTGCAGCATATTTCCTGCTTCGGCGGCTCGACCTCATCCAGCTCAAGGCAGGGCGTACCGGCCAGCTCCCGGGCCGTTTTCTCCACGACCACGCTGAACTTGCGTCGCAGCGTCCAGGCATCGGCCCTGGCCAGGTCCATCGCCGTATGGATGCCCATTGCCTCGAAGTGCGCGGCCATGCGCCGGCCAACACCCCACACCTCCTTCACCTTGGTATTGCGGAGCACCCAGTCGCGCTTGAACGCATCGGTAATGTCCACAACCCCGCCCGTCTGGGCCTGTATGCGCTTGGCCGTATGGTTGGCCAGCTTGGCGAGCGTCTTCGTACCGGCGATGCCAACGCCAACCGGGATGCCCGTGCATTGAAAGACTCTTGAACGCACATTTCGCCCAAACAGGGTCAGGTCGCCCTGAATTCCGGACAGGTCAGCGAAGCACTCGTCGATACTGTAGACCTCGGCGGCAGGCACCATCGACTCGATCAGCGACATGACGCGCTCGCTCATGTCGCCATACAGCGCGTAATTGCTACTGAAAGCCTTGATGCCGTGGCGGCGTAATTTGTCCTTGGCCTGGAAATACGGTTCGCCCATCTTCACGAAGGGTTTTGCGTCGTATGACCTGGCAATCACGCAGCCGTCATTGTTGCTCAGCACCACGATCGGGGTCTTGGCCAGGTCGGGCCTGAACACACGCTCGCAGCTCGCGTAGAACGCATTGCAGTCGATGAGCGCGAAAACCGGGTCACTGCGCATGGTCACGAACGCTGTAACGCACAACGCCCCATACCACGAAGTCATCCCCTTCCATGATGTACCGCGCCGGGTAAGCGGGGTTTTCAGACTTGAGGATCACCACCCCGTCGCGGCGGTGCAGGCGCTTGCACACCGGCTCGCAGTTGACCGCGGCAATGACGATGTCGCCGTGCTCCGCCTCACGGCCACGGTCTACGATGACCAGATCACCTGAGTAGATGCCAGCGCCTTGCATGCTGTCGCCTTCAACTTTCACCAGATACACATGGGGTGCGCGGATGTCGAACAGCTCATCCAGGGAAATATGGCCTTCCAGGTGGTCTGCGGCAGGCGAAGGGAAACCGGCCGGAACGTGGAACGAGTACTGCGGGAAGGATTCGGTGCCGCCAGTCGGCGGACCGAGATAGGTGATGGTCATGACGGAAAGTCCAATGCAAACTGTATGCATATACAGTAAATCCGGCATTGGGCATGCGGTCAATCACGCACGGCGAAAATTCTGACGGACGAGAGGTGGATTATGTGCGGGCGCTACTCGATCTACGAGTCGATGGATCACTACCTGCGCCAGCTCGCGCTGGACCTGGTGGTGATCAATGGCTACGACCACGAGCCGATCAACCGCTACAACGTTGCGCCGTCCACGCGCGTGGAACTCGTTCGCCAGCGTGGTGACGGTTTGTACGTGGATCGGGTCAAGTGGGGTTGGTCGCCTGCCTGGGCCAAAGGCAAGCGCCCGGATCCGATCAATGCTCGAGCCGAGACGGCAGTGACAGGTAAGTTCTTCAAGGCGCTTTGGCCGAACGGCAGAGCCCTGGCGCCTGCCAATGGTTGGTTTGAGTGGCTCGCGGATCCAGCGGACCCAAAGCGCAAGCAGCCCTGCTACATCACCAGTGCCGACGGCGGCCCGCTTTTCTTTGCGGCGCTGGCAGAGGTGCACCACGGCGTGGCACCGGATGAGCGCGATGGCTTCGTGATCATCACTGCAGCCGCAGACCAGGGGCTTATCGACATCCACGACCGAAAGCCTCTGGTGCTGACGCCGCAACTGGCAAGGGAATGGCTGGACCCCGCCACATCGGCGCAACGTGCGGCGACGATCATCGAAAAAGGCTGCCGCCCCGCACAGGATTTCCGCTGGTTTCCGGTTGGAAAAGCAGTGGGCAATGTTCGCAACGAGGGGGCGGAGTTGATAGAGCCTGCCAATGATCGGGACCGTCAGGGGGACCTGGGGTTTTGAAGCGGGTAGCCGGGCTTCCCGCTTCGCAGGCGCTCATTAGCCTGCTTCCTCCACCTGCTTGTAAATGCGAAATCCCCGTGCCTGATAATTTTGAAGGGCAGCAGGATGGTCAAGTGTGCACGTGTGCACCCATACCCGCTCTGTGCCAGGCCACTCCCATGCAGATAGGGCGGCGTGGCTCAACAGCGCCCCGCCGAACCCGCACCCAATGAACTGCGGCGCCAGCCCGAAATATCGGATCTCACTGTTACGGCCATCGGGGCGATAAAGCTCGTAGTAGCCGGCAATTGCACCTCGGTGGTAGGCAACCCACGTTCGATGGCAATCCTGCTCAACGAGTGCCTGCCAATCGGCGTCATGCCAGGTATCAAGATCGCCCCATTCCCAGGACGCGCCTACGAGCTGGTAGAGGAATTTGTTGAATAGCGCCTGAGGCACTTCGCACTCGATAATCTGTAGGTCATGCCGCTGGGGCTTTGCCTGCAGGTCTGAAGCCGAAGTCATTTCCAAGTAGTAGGTAGTGCAAGAACGATTCATTACGGGCACCCTTTGCTCCCTTTCGTGCGCAGACAAGCATGCCAGCAACAGCTTGATTTCGGCCAGCCCGCACGTGCGCCTCGTAAGGGGCGCAAGACAGCGTCATGGCCGGGGCTCAGCAGTACGCAATCAGGCGTAGGGCTAATGCCTGTCAGTTACGTAATTTGGGGCCGCTTTGCGGCCCTTCGCGGGCACGCCCGCTCCCACAGGGGATCGCGCATTTCTTGAGTTCAGC
>JADHEE010000580.1_pt1 | contig 13700 bp, 14 predicted proteins | sample 8952401 | NCBI WGS metagenome assembly JADHEE01 (sample SAMN16124438, study PRJNA663242) | bioreactor sludge metagenome | isolation source: sludge (ammonium) | place: India:Bengaluru | collected 2019-02-28
GTGAAACCAATCCGCTTTTGAAGGCTCGCCGCATATTTGCTTGGGTGAACAGGTCCTTTTTTAGATTCTTCTAAAACTTCAAGTGATGTTGCTTTAACACCTTTAGTTGTTACATTGATAAGAGCACCATCTTCTGTTTTTAAAACATAACGCGCTTCTATCAGTACCAATGTTCCATCTGTATTCGCAATTTGCCAATCAGCCCCAAGATTGAGGATTTCACCTTTAAGCATAGGTCCATCAAAATGCCCTCCCGTGATGGGAACAATACGTCGCACACCTGCATCGCTGATTTTTCCTAAATTAAGGCGTGATCCTTCCAAGTCTGCAAACAAACGGGTCACGAGCTGAAATTCTGGTTTTGTAGGTGCCCACCCTTGGTATTCAGGCTTTGTTAAATTCTCAAGCGGTATCTCCCCTGCTTGAAGATTTGTGAAGAGAAGCTGTGTTAGGATAAGTGCTATGACAAAGCAATAGTTTAAAAGTGTTTTTTTCATAATCTATTCTCCCTTACTGTTCAACAAATTTAGTAGAAGATTTTTCAAGAACAACACCAGAAGATTTTTTTACCTTTTGATCAAGAAAATCAATTAAAAGTTTTGAAACTTCTGTTTGCACCCATTTGATACCACCATGTCCCGCTTCTTTTATGATATAAAATGTAGAATCAACCCCTTTTTCAATCAATGCATCATGAATTAGTTCAGATTGGTTTGGGGAAACACGGATATCTTTATCGCCTACCATGACTAAAAATGGAGGAGTATTTTTAGAAATAAAGGTAATAGGATTGGCTTTTTTGGCTCTCTCTTCATGCACTAAAATCCCAGCAGCGGTTTTGTTATTGCCTGCGAGACCATTGACTAAGATGGCTTCAGGAGCAGAAGCAGAATAGTGAAGATTTTCTTCTTCTTTAGAAAAGCCTATACCCGCTTTTGTTAAATCAGATGGTCCATACAAATCAATAACCGCACTTACTACACTGCTTTGGTCTAAATTTTCGCCTTCTTCATACTCATTCATACCATTGGTAACACCTGCAAACGCAGCAAAGTAGCCACCTGCTGAATTTCCCATAACAGCAATGCGAGTAGGGTCAATTCCAAAGCGTGCAGCATTGGCTCTTAAAAAACGAACGGCAGATTTGACATCTTTGAGTGGTTCAGGGAATAAAACGGTTGGTGCTAAGCGATACTCGATACTTGCGACCACATAACCAGCTTCTGCAATGTCCAGTTTTGTTTGGAAATATTTATTTTTATCTGAAGAGATAAAAGCACCACCTGGAACAAAAAGAACCGCAGGTAAAAGCTCTTTTGATTTAGGTTTCATAATGTCCATTTCTAAGGGCTTATTGTTATAGCCATAAACCTTAGGCTGTGCATAGACAAGATTAGAGATAGACTCAACTTCAAGCTTTTTAACAGCAACATCAATCACCGTTGTGTTTTTGTGCTGAGTGGTTACGATTGCATCAGCATTAAGTTGGCTCATGAGAGCAACAATACATAATGAGCTTAATGTTTTAAACAATAGCTTCATTGATAATCCTTTATGTTTTAGAATTAAGATAAAATCTTTATGAATAGTACAGCACACAAATAATATAAGTCAAATACTATTATTAATATATGTATTATAGTTTTTTTAGTATATTCTTTATGCTTAAATAGTGTAAACTATCGAATTAAAGGACTTTTATGGGACTAAGACAATTAGAGTATATGATCAAAGTTGCCGAAGAAAGAAGTTTTTCAAAAGCCGCAAAAAAATTGAATATTGCTCAACCCTCTCTCAGCCAATACATCTTAAATCTTGAGAAAAGTATGGGTATAGCGCTATTTGATCGTACAAAGACCCCCATTTTATTAACCCATGCAGGTGAAGTTTTCCTCAAAAAAGCAGAAGAGATTTTACGAATGAATCATGAGCTGAAGACACAAATGGAAGATATGGCAGGACTAAAAATTGGAAAAGTAACGATAGGAATTTCTCAAACAGGTGTGCATTTTATTTCAAAAGTCCTTGCACGGTTTCGCAAAAAATATCCTAATGTGGAGATAGAACTTTTTGAAGCCTCTTCGTCAGAAGAGATGGAAAAATGGTTGAAAGAAGGTGCGGTTGATCTAGCAACATTGATTTTACCTATAACATCAGATGTTTTAAGTTATGAAATCATTGAAGAAGAAACAATGATGGTGGCTTTACCGATACATCATCCTTTAGTCAAAGAGATGAAAGTTAAAGGAAAACAGCTCTATCCTTCCATTTCTTTAAGTCTGTTAAAAGACGAAAAGTTTATTCTTCCAAAATCAACACAGCGTTCTCGCTTAGTATTTGACACCCTTTTTCAAGAGGCAGGCCTTATACCAAACGTGTTGTGTGAAACAACGACAATGGATACCGCCAACGCTATTATCGCTTCAGGTCTTGGTGTTGGATTTACTTTACCACAGATGATAAGATCTACAGATAAAGATAAACTAGTACTTTTTTCACTTCAGAGTCCACTTATGACTCGTACGTTGGTCTTAGCCTATAAAAAAGAAAAATACTTACCTAAAATAGCCCATGAATTTTTATCTGTTGCCAAACATGTTGTCTAATAAGCCAAAAAAGTCTTGTATATGGGACTCTTGTTAAAACTAGTTTATTAAAAAATTCCCTATATAATATTAAAAAAACTATATAAACTATAATAAATATAGTATTTGACTTATATAAAAGAGCTTTTGTAGAATCATCCTTAATTCAATATAAATAAAAAATATTGATAAAAATTAAAAAGGAGAATTTATGAAGTTAGCTAAACTTAGCTTGGCGGCTATCATGATTGGTGGGTTGGCATCAAGTTTGTTTGCGGCCGATACTTTAGCAGATGCCTTTAAAAATGGTAAGGTAAGTGGGGAATTAAGAGCGTGGTATCTGTCTCAAGATTTTGAAACTACGAATACTTATCAAGGAAAAGGGGCTATTCAGATTCCAATCACAGGTGTTAACCTTAATTATGTAACGGATTCTTTCAATGGTTTTCGTTTAGGTTTAACAACACAAACATCAGCGAATCCTGGTATATCGGAAGATGCAAAAAATAGTGCCGTTTATCAAAAAGAAGAGTATGTTGGTGGAACAGTTTTATCGGAAGCTTATTTAGCATACAAAGTGAGTAATACGGAACTTAAAGTAGGACGTCAGTATATTGCAACGCCATTAATATCTGGTAGTGGAACACGTTTTATGCGTGAATCATTTCAAGGTGCTACACTTGTAAACACCGATCTTCCTCAAACGACCGTATGGGCTGGCTGGATCGATAAGTTTCAAGGCAGAACGAGTTCTGTTGAAGGTTATGTCGCTGGGGATCCTGGATCATTTGAAGATAGGGCTGTTTTTATAGGTTCAGGAGCAGGTGCATCTACTTCAACAGCAACGAAATTTGATGATGCCTATTCTATGGCTCTTATCAATAAATCTATCAATAATTTAACATTAACAGCACAATATGTTCTTGCGAATGATGTTTGGAGGAGTGCAGCGAGCAATGGTGATATTGGAATGTACTACACAGAAGCCAATTATGTTGTTCCTATGTCAGGATTTAAATTAGGTTTTGATGGACTATTTCGTGGTTCTTACGTATCTAGTGCTACAAAAGGATTTGACGACTTAAATATTGAAGGTACTTACACGGGTGTTCGAGCATCGATCTCTGAATTAGCTGGTTTTGGCTTTTCTGCTGCAGCAGGCACAACATCTTCAGAGAGCGTTGTCCTCGGAATTGGTAATGGGACTACAACCTATACAACGATTATAATGGCGGGTTCTACCCCATTAGTTCTTGGAAATACGGATTCGTATCTTTTCTCAACGACGTATGATTTTTCAAAAATTGGTTTAACGGGATTAACATCACTTTTTCAATACGGGATCATTAAACAAGGGCAATATACAACAGGAAATGTAGTAAAAGGGGCAAATGATCATAAGCAATTTGCTTGTGCCTTAGCATATGTAGTCCCTGCTGTCAAAGGATTAACGACGTATGTAGAGTATATAACTGATACTACAGAATACAAAGATCCAACGACAAGTACATTAAATACAGAGAAAGAAAATGGTTCTCTGTGGTTTAGAGCTGGTTATAAATTCTAAATTTTACACTCCTAGTAGAACACTACTAGGAGTTATAACTTTATAGTAAGGATGGGCTATAATAAAATTTCATATGAAGTAATAATGAATTAAAGGAAACGCGTATATGTCATATAAGCATGTTATTGGCATGATACTTGCTACTCTTTTCCCCATTCTATTTTTCTTAACACCCGTACCACAGGGGCTTGCTCCTTCTTCATGGCACTATTTAGGGATTTTTTTAGCTGTGATTTTAGGGTTGATTTTAGAACCTATTCCTTCGGCATTAATAGGTGTAATTGGCGTATGCAGTATCGCTTTATTGGGACTTAGTGGTACTACACCTATGGAAAATACACAGTGGGCGCTTTCTGGCTTTTCAAATACTATCATTTGGCTTATCGTAGCCATTTTTATCTTTTCTCTTGGCTACAAAAAAACGGGGTTAGGGAAACGTATCTCTTTGCTTTTGATTAAATATTTAGGCAAATATTCTTTAGGTCTTGGGTACGCCCTTGCATTTGCAGATTTTTCACTTGCTCCATTTGTTCCTTCCAATACAGCCCGTAGTGGAGGCATTCTCTACCCCATTGTTATTCATATTCCAACGATATTTAACTCATCTCCTCAGTATGAACGACGAAAAATAGGCGCTTATGTTATATGGGTGTCTGTGTGTAGCATGTGTGTCACAAGTTCAATGTTTCTCACGGTACTGGCACCCCATCTTTTGTTGGCAAGTTCAGCGCTTAATCAAATAAAAATTATGATCTCTTGGGATATATGGGTTGCTATTTCGTTGACGCTTCTTTTACCTCTGTTTTTACTGATGCCACTTTTAGTATATATCATTTATCCACCGAAGCAAAAAGTGTCACCACAAGCGACAGAGTGGGCGAGTTTAGAGCTTGAACGTATGGGATGTATTCGCTTTAAAGAGGTGCTTATGGGAGTATTTGCTCTCTTTACACTGGTGGGATGGGTTTTTGCTAAAAAGATAGGTGTTGATATTCCTATTTTAATTCTAATAATGATCATTTTGATGATACTAACGAAGATTCTTACATGGGATGATGTCATTAAAAACAAAGCTACATGGAATATTTTTATATGGTTTTCAACATTAATGACGCTTTCTTCAGGACTTCATCAGATGGGTCTTACGGAATGGATGGGTGAAAATATGGAAGTTTTTTTAGCCCCATTATCACCTCATATGGTGATGGTATTGATGGCAATTTTCTTTTTTCTACTGCACTATTTTTTTGCAAGCTTAATCGCTCATGTCAGCGTGCTGTTACCTCTTTTTGTCTTTATTGCTTCAAAATTTATTACGCATGATCAATTAACATTTTTTGTCGTTTTACTCTCAAGTATGATTGGACTTATGGGTGTTTTGACACCGTATAGTACAGGGGCTTCTCCTATTTGGTATAGCGCTGGATATGTATCGCAAAAAGAGTGGTGGCGTTTAGGGGGCATCTTTGGTTTAATTTTTATGAGTGTGTGCGTGCTGGGGATTTTTATTTTTACCTAAAAAAAAGAGGTATGAGTATTTTTACCTATACCATCCATGTGTGTTAAACCGCTCCTTGGTCGATCATAGAGTCGGCTACTTTTTTAAATCCTGCAATATTCGCACCCAACAATAAATTGCCCTCATTGCCAAACTCTTTAGACGTAGCGTAAGAGAGTTCAAAAATAGATTTCATAATGTGGCGGAGTTTATTATCGACTTCGGCAAAACTCCATTTTTGCATACTGGCATTTTGGCTCATTTCTAACTGACTTGTGGCAACACCGCCCGCATTGGCAGCTTTAGCAGGTCCATAAAACATTTTATGCGCCAGCATAAAGTCTATCGCTCCTGGCGTGCTTGGCATGTTAGCTCCTTCATTGACCAATCGACATCCATTTTTGTAGAGGATTTGGATATCGGTGAGATTGAGCTCATTTTGAGTGGCGCTTGGAAATGCCGCGAAACAAGGAATGCTCCATACCGCATTTGCTCCCATAGGATAGTCATTGACAGAGATATACGTTGCCGTAGGATGAATCTTGAGATAGTCGCTTAGATCTTTGCGCTCAATCTCTTTAATGGTTTTAAGGGTATTGAAATCAACACCATTTTTATCGTAAATCATCCCTTTAGAATCACTGCATGTTACAGGAATGGCACCGATTTCATAAAGCTTTTGAATGGTGTAAAGGGCAACGTTGCCTGCCCCTGAGACGGTGCAGATTTTATCTTTTAGCGAATTTCCTGCTTTGTTGAGCATATTTTCCGCAAAATAAACCGAGCCAAATCCTGTGGCTTCTTTGCGAGCTAAAGAGCCTCCCCAGTTAAGTCCTTTGCCTGTTAATGCACCTTCAAAATGTCCTGTAAGACGCTTGTATTCACCAAACATATAGCCGATTTCTCGACCTCCCACACCAATGTCTCCTGCGGGGATATCTTTGGTTTCTCCGATGTGTTTGGAGAGTTCAACCATAAATGATTGGCAAAAGCGCATGATTTCACCTTCACTTTTACCTTTGGGGTCAAAATTGCTTCCGCCTTTTGCCCCACCAATATTCAGACCTGTAAGAGAGTTTTTAAAAATCTGCTCGAAGCCTAAAAATTTGATGATGCCAAGGTTCACACTGGGGTGAAAGCGAAGTCCGCCTTTGTAAGGTCCAATCGCGGAGTTAAACTGTACGCGGTAACCGATGTTTGTTTGGATTTTTCCTAGATCATCCATCCAGACAACACGAAAAAGAATTTGGCGTTCAGGAATGACGATGCGTTCTAAAATGTTGTATTGGTCGTATTTGGGTTCTGCTTGCAGGAGCGGTTCAAGTGAGGTTAAAACCTCCTCAACCGCTTGGTAAAACTCTGTTTGTCCTGGAGTACTTTGGATGGTTGACTTTAAAATTCTCTCAATATCGCTTTTGACTGACATCAGGTCACTCCTTGAAGGGATTTTACGATGGGAATTTCTGGAGGCGTTTTGCTTTTTTTAAAAAAATAAAGAGCGCTTTTTGCTCTTTTTTACCAATAGTATAGCTGATAAGTTTGAGATACTCTTTAATATCTTTTTCTAAAATACCACGCTCTTTCGCGTAGCGAGAGAGGATAAAGTTAGGAATTTTAATCGGTTTTTCTACAAATTTTGAGAGAGTTTTTTATAGAAACTTTGACGAACATTCACACATAAACGTGCAAAAACAAAAGGCAAATGATAGGTTTCATGCCATGTTTGGCCAAGATCGATGTAATCATCTGGATTTTGAAGAAAGAGCTTTAACGCACGGTCTCCGATAAAGACTTCACCGTGAAGTCCTAGAACACGAGCAAGCATATTGGATGTTGCAGAAGCGGGGTCTTTTCTGGAAACGCCTTCTTTAATGATGACACTTTTGACATTTTTTTGTGCCACAATTCCGACATTAAGGGGCGTAATGCTCTTTCGTTTGCTTTCGATGCTGGAGATAAATGCAGCGTCCACTTTACGTTTGCGTAATTTATGATTGATAATGGCAGGAACATTCTTTTGATGTTCACATGAACGCTTGAAAGCGCTAGGAAGAGAAGATTTTTTCAAAAAAACATGAAACGGAAGAAGATTGATGTAATCTATCTTACCAAAAACCATATAAACTCCTTGTTTTGGGAAAGGTATTATAACTTACCTAACTTAACAAGATGGATTCTAAGTAGATTTATACATGAAACGCGGTAAAATCAAAACAAAAAACTAGGAAAGAATGAGATGTTAGAATCGTTATTTACACTTGAAGCAATGATGGCGTTATTGACGCTGACGGCTTTAGAAATCGTACTTGGCATTGATAATATTATTTTTATTGCCATTTTAGTAGGTCGTTTGCCACAACACCAAAGAGACAAGGGAAGAGTTTTTGGACTCGCACTTGCGATGATAACCCGTATCTTGCTTCTGCTTTCACTCTTTTGGATTATGAAACTTACCAATCCTCTTTTTACCATTTTCGCACAAGAGATTTCAGGACGTGATCTTATTTTGATTGTGGGTGGACTGTTCTTACTTTTCAAGTCAACCAATGAAATTCATCAAGATATTGAAGAGGCTGGGGAGGAAGAAAAAGAGCTTAAAAAAGGTTCTCGCAGCTTTTTCAATACGCTGATTCAGATTGCTATCTTAGACATCGTCTTTTCACTCGATTCTGTTATCACCGCAGTGGGTATGGCAAATGATATCATTGTTATGATTTTAGCAGTTGTCATTGCCGTAGGCGTTATGATGTTTGCAAGCAAAGGCATTTCTAATTTTATCGATGCGAACCCGACCATCAAAATTTTAGCACTCTCCTTTTTGATCTTAGTGGGTGTAACACTTATCGCTGAGGGTTTAGATTTCCATATTTCCAAAGCCTATGTTTATTTTGCTATGGCATTCTCTTTGGCAGTGGAGTCTCTTAACATCTACAGTCGTAAGAAAAAAGCTAAAAAATCAATGGTTAAAAAAGAGGCGTAATGTTTTCTCTCTTTCGCTCTTCCCATGCCTTTGCAATTGATTTAGGTACGAATAATACGCTTGTGTATCAACCAAGCAAAGGCATCATTTTAGATGAGCCTACTTCTATCGCGTTTGATAGTAAGCGAAGCTCGTTTATAGATTGTGGGGAAAGCTCAAAACGTATGTGGGGAAAAAATCCTAAACATATTGAAGTCATGCACCCGCTCTCAAAAGGTGCCATTTCGAATTTGACGGTTGCGAAAGCGTATATTAAAGAGGTGATCGCACGCATTGCACAGAGTCGATTTTTTAAAACAAACAATTTAGTGAGTTTGGCAAATGACATAAAACATAATGAGCGCAATGCCGTAGTAGAGGCGTGTAAAGATGGGGGTGCACGTGAAGTGATGCTCATCAAAGACCCCTTCTCTGCAGCCCTTGGCTCAGAGCAAGCAATTGAGCGACCTCAAGGCGTTTTAGTGCTTGACATCGGTGCAGGGGTGAGCGATATATCGCTTCTTTCGTGCAATGGCATTGTGATGAGTAAGTCGCTTCGTGTTGCAGGGAATGACCTTGATGAAGCGATTATTGAGTATTTTAAAGCGCATTATCGTATTTTGATATCTCAAAATGATGCAGAGCGTTTGAAAAAAGAGCTTGGAAATCTTTTTGAACATGAAGAAAAGTTGATGCAGATTAACGTGAAAAATCTCATTACACGGCTTCCTGAACGCTTTGTTGCGAGTTCAAAAGATGTACATCAGGCTATTGTACCGCTTGCCGATAAAATGGTCACACTCACACACAGTATGCTTTCTGAACTTCCGCCAGTATTTGCACAAGATATTTACGATCAAGGTATTTTACTGACAGGTGGTTCAGCAATGCTTCAAGGGCTGGATCGTTACATCTCTACCAAACTAGAGATCGAAGTGAATGCGGTGAAAAATCCTCTTCAAAACATCATCCTAGGGGCAGGGCGCGCACTTGAAGAAGTGCGTTACAACCCGCTTTTAGGTGCTTAAAACGAAGTGATATACTCACTTAACTGCTCGATATCGGCATCGCTGAAATTTGCTATTTGGGCTTGCATGAGCTTGCCAAGCCCCATTTGATCAATCTCCCCTTTTTTATAACTTTGTAAGAGTGCGCTTAAGGCTGTTTTATCGAGCCGTTTGATGGGCTCGACTTTCCCTAAATAATTCATTTCACCTTTTTCGCCATGGCAAAAACGACACGAGTTGTACAACACTTCATTACTTGCACTGAAAAGATTGGTATGCAAAAGCCCTAAAAGAGCCAAGAGGCTAAAACTTTTCAAAAACAACGGTATGTCCTTGTTTGTCAAAGGCTAAAACATCGTAAGGCTGTTTCATATTGCCTTGCTCCATACCAGGAGATCCAAGAGGCATACCAGGGACGGCTAAGCCGATGGTATCTTTTGGCGCTTCTTTGAGAAAGCGTTTGATGCTACTCGCAGGCGTGTGTCCTTCGACGATAAAATTACCAATAATGGCAGTGTGGCATGACGCAAGAGGGGCTGGAACGTTGTATTTGATTTTGACTTCATTAAGCGCTTCGGTTTCAACGACAGTGACGTTAAAGCCATTTTTCTCCATATGCTTTACCCATTCGCCACAACAACCGCAATATTTCGATTTATAAACGGTGACAGGAGGAAGGGATTCTGCAAAGAGTGACATAAAAAAGCCCAAGAAAAGGCTGGTTAAAAGCAGTTTTTTCATCGAAAAACCTTTGATGTGTAAGATACAAAATCGTAGCAAAATTCTGTAAATAAAAACTAAATATGACGAAAAAAATAGAGCGCATATTATACATATCAATATATCTTGATATAAAGATAATTTTCTGCTACCATTTCATCATTGTAAGCACTAAAGGCTAAAAATGAAAAAGGTATTGATTTTATGTACGGGCAACAGTTGTCGAAGCATCATCGCTGAAGCACTTGTAAATGCAAAACTGCACGGTATTGAAGCGCAGAGTGCGGGAGTAAGAGCAAGTGGCAAAGTGAATGCGTATGCTAAAAGAGTGTTAGAAGAAGAGGGCATTTGGAGAGAGCATTACCATTCAAAAGCGCTGGATGAGGTGATAGAAAATGCGTTTGATTTGGTTGTGACGGTGTGTGACCATGCGCATGAGACCTGCCCGATGTTTCCTCGTCCTGTCAAGAAAATCCATGTCGGTTTTTCTGATCCTGATGGTAAGGATTATGGCGCGTTTATCCTGACGTATCAAGCGATCGAAGCGGAGCTTTTGCCTATCATTGAAAAAGAATTAAGCGATGTTTAGTCTCTGGGAAAAAGTCGTTGATACTCTGGTGTATGGACTTTTAGGGCTTGATGCCAGTACGCAAAAAGCACAGGCATTACACTTTTTTATTTACGATACGGTGAAGATTTATATTCTTTTAGTGGGTATTATTTTTCTCATCTCTTTTTTGCGGACTTATTTCAATACTGAAAAAATTAGAGCCTATTTACAGCGCAGAAGTACATTTATGGGAAATATTCTAGCAGCGCTCTTTGGCATCATAACGCCGTTTTGTTCTTGCTCCGCCATACCCCTGTTTTTAGGCTTTATGCAAGCACGTATTCCGATGGGCATTACGTTTAGTTTTCTCATCTCAAGTCCTATGAACAATGAAGTAGCCATCGCACTTTTGTTTGGACTGTTTGGTTGGAAAATCACCGCTTTGTATATCGGTTTTGGACTTCTTGTTGCCATTGTGGGTGGGTATATCATTGGAAAATTAAAATTGGAAAGCTATGTACTCATTCCTGTCACACCTATGGAAGGTGAATTAGAAGAGGTTCAGATAAGCCTTTCATGGAAAAAGCGATTACATGAAGCATGGCAAAATACCGCTGAGATCTTTGGCAAGATTTATCTGTATGTATTGCTGGGTGTTGGAGTAGGGGCTTGGATACATGGCTACATTCCTACCGAGATGATTGTTGCTTACACGGGTGAAAATAAGTGGTATAGTGTGCCATTGGCTGTTTTGATGGGTGTTCCTATGTATGCGAGTGCCGCAAGTGTGATGCCACTCATAGAAGTGCTCACATCCAAAGGAATGTTGCTTGGAACAGCGCTTAGTTTGATGATGGCGATTACGGCACTGAGTCTTCCTGAAGCACTTATTTTGAAACGTATCTTGCATGTTAAGCTGATTGCGATTTTTTTTGGCATCGTTGCATTAGGTATTATGGGTGTTGGGTATCTGTTTAATGCACTTTTATAGGAGCATAGAATGAAAAGAATTATTTTGATTATCTTTGCAATAGCGAGTGTTATCACGGCATCAGAACTTAAAAAAATGAGTTTTGAGGCGTATTTGAGTTCATTTGACTACAAAGAGCGTGAAAATATGAAAATCAAAACACCCGATATGCTTGCTCTTGTTGAAGAGGGGAAAGCGATTTTAGTCGATGTTCGTTTTGCTGAAGAATTTGAAGTATGGCATATGAATTTTGCTAAAAATATTCCTTTGAACGAATTACCAAAACGTCTGGGCGAATTGCCTAAAGACAAGCTCATTATCACAGCATGTCCGCATAATGACAGGTCAAACCTTGCACGCCTTTTTCTTGTGCAAAATGGCTATAACGCAAAATACCTCAATGATGGGCTTTTGAAAACGGCCGATTTTTTGCGAGGAGAGAATGCTAAAGAGTTTTTGGAAACGTATAAAACAGATAAGGAGAAAAAATGAAAATTGAAGTGTTAGGAACGGGTTGTTCTAAATGCCAAGTATTGTTGGCAAATGTTAAAGAAGCAGTTGCTCTAAAAGGAATTTTTGCACAAATCGAAAAAGTTGAAGATATTATGAAAATCATGGAGTATGGCGTGACATCGACACCCGCTTTGGTTGTGGATGGCAAAGTTGTCAGTAGTGGCAAGCTTTTGAGTACCGATGATATTGCCTCTTTGTTATCATAGCGTGTTGGATTTTGTGTTATAATCGCCGCTTATAAGGAGAAGTGATGCGATTAAAAACGAAAGTAGTACTCATCATAGCAGGTTTGCTTTTAGGTGTTTCCATTACAGGTTCTATCATCAATTACATGAAAAATGTACATGCGACCCAAGCACAACTGCAAAACACCTCTTTACCGCTTTCGGTTGACAATATCTATACCGAAATTCAACAGCGTATGATTGAGCCACTTCTGGTCTCTTCTTTGATGTCTCATGATACCTTTTTACGCGATTGGATTATGGAAGGCGAAACAGATATGAATGGCATCGTGCGTTACCTGACTGAAATCCAACAAAAATATGATATTTTTACAACCTTTTTGGTCTCTGATAAAACCAAAAATTACTACCATGCGCGAGGTCTTATCGACGTGATCAATAAGGAAAACAGTGCCGATGCGTGGTATTTTCGCTTTAAAGATCAGAGTGAGCCTTATGAAATCAATCTTGATTACAACAGCAATTTAAGCGATTCGCTCATTATGTTTATCAATTACAAAGTGATGAATTATAAAAATGAGATGATCGGTGCAACAGGTGTGGGAGTACGTCTTTTAAAAATCGAAGAGATGCTCAACTCTTTTAAAACGAAGTACAAATACGATGTCTATTTTGTAGATCAGCGAGGTGAATTAACGTTGTTTTCCAAAGGACTCAATAAACGGGGCAATATCGCTAATATTGAAGGTTTGAAAAAGATTCAAGAGACTATTTTTAGAGGTGAGCAGACACAGTTTGAGTACAGCGATAAAGACGGCGAATACCTGCTCAATACCAAATACATTGAAAAACTCAAATTGCATCTTTTTGTGGAAATCAACAAAAAAGAGTACCTTGACGAGCTTAAAAAGACGTTTTACAGCAATTTATTCGCATCCATTTTAGTAACGGTTTTGGTCACATTCATCATTCTCTACACCATCAATATCTACCAAAAACAGCTGGTTCAACTGGCAAGTGAAGATGCGTTGACAGGGCTTGCCAATCGTCGAAAATTCAATGAGCATTTTGAAAAATTGTATAAAAACTATAAAAAAGGGGTCAATAGACTTACTTTGTTGCTCATTGATATTGATGATTTTAAAG
>JADHEE010000570.1_pt1 | contig 13690 bp, 11 predicted proteins | sample 8952401 | NCBI WGS metagenome assembly JADHEE01 (sample SAMN16124438, study PRJNA663242) | bioreactor sludge metagenome | isolation source: sludge (ammonium) | place: India:Bengaluru | collected 2019-02-28
GGTTTATAGGCATATGCAGGTGCAGCAACCACATCGACTTCGCCTGTATTAAACTTTTTTATAAAGTTGGAAATATCCGACATTACAGGTACAGCGCCCACTCGCTCTACCATCACCCGTTGTGCGCGGTCATAATGCAGGATGGCAAATTTTTTACCTTGTGCTTTCTCAATAGTGTTCAGACTTCGGTCTTTGACAAAAATATAAGCTGAACCAATCAAGCCAATGCCTGCCACTTCATAGTTTTCACCTTGTAATGTGGTGGTCATGCGCTTGGTATTACGAGGATCGAGTACATATTCCACGGCCTTTTGTGCAATTTTATTGCTTGGCACTCCGCCTAAGGCATCAATCGAACCAGCGAACTTGTTATACGTACGCGCGCGCATCGAGGTCATATACACCGCATCGCATTTATCATTTTGAAAGGCTTTATCGGCCAAGTCTTCGTCCTGAAACGAAATCAACTGTACCTGTGCGCCCCATTTTTTACTGACCAAAGCCCATTCTTCTAAAAATTTATTAAACTCCCCTGCTTTACCCAGTACGTCGAAGACACACACCTGCCGCTTCGCTTGCACCATACTTTAGAAAGCGCACAGTGCTAGCGTCGATAAAATAAAAAATCCTTTTCTTTTCATTATTATCCCTTCATATTTTTTGTTTTACTGGGGAAATATATCTGTGTGCTATTCCTCAATATAGGTCAAAAAAGGTCAACTTTTGGCTTTCCGACCAAAGGTCAAATGGTTTCATCCTCCCCTTATAAAGAAACGCTTAGAGATTTCAGTTCAGATAAATTTTGAATGTTTAGTCTTTTGCTGACGCATCCATTAGAATAGGCGCACCTTTTTCTGATATTTGATAGTTCCATGATTCAGCTTGATCAAGTTTCATTGCGCCGTGGTGGACGAGTGTTATTTCAAAAAGCCTCCATGCAAATCCATCCGGGTTGGAAAGTTGGTCTCACCGGTGTCAACGGTGCTGGAAAATCAACCCTGTTTGCTGCGCTCTTAGGCTCAATCGGTCCTGATGATGGCACCCTAAGCCGCCCTGCCGTATGGACGGTGGCGCACATGGCACAGGAAGTAAAAGCCTTAGATATGGCTGCAATTGATTTCGTCCTGACCGGTGATGAAGAATATTGGAACATTCAACAACAGCTCAACCATCCTGAACAGTTAACTGACACTGAACTGGCTGATTTACATGGCCGATTCGACGAAATTAATGGTTATTCCGCACCCGCTAAAGCCGCTCAGCTTATGGCCGGTCTGGGTTTTATGGAACATCAAAACCAACTCTTGGTTTCGAGTTTCTCTGGTGGATGGCGGATGCGTTTAAACTTAGCGCGTACCCTGATGAGCCGTTCGGATCTATTATTACTGGATGAACCGACCAACCACTTAGATCTCGATGCTATTTTATGGTTAGAAGATTGGTTAAATGCCTATACGGGCACCCTAATTTTAATTTCGCATGACCGCGATTTCTTAGATGCGATTACCAACCGTATTTTGCATATCGAAAATCAAGAACTCACCCTCTATAGCGGTAACTATTCCACCTTTGAAACCACTCGTGCAGAACGTTTAGCACAACAACAACAAGCCTATGAAAAACAGCTCGAAACACGGGCACATATTCAAAAATATATTGACCGTTTTAAAGCCCAAGCCACTAAAGCACGTCAGGCACAAAGCCGAATTAAACAATTGGAACGGATGCAGCTGCTTGCCCCTGCGCATGTCGATACCCCATTTACCTTTAGCTTCCGTGAACCCACTAAAATGAGTTCACCACTGCTCACTCTAGAACAGGCTGATATTGGTTATGGCGACAAACTGATTGCCACCAATATCAACATACAAATCACCCCGACGAGCCGAATTGGCTTATTGGGGATGAATGGTGCAGGTAAATCAACCCTAATCAAATCCTTAGTCGGCGATTTACCTTTATTGGCAGGACAACGCAAAGCCTCAGAGCTACTCAATATTGGCTATTTTGCACAGCATCAAATGGATTCACTGGATGAGTCGGCCAGCCCAATGCTGCAATTGGCACGGATTGCGGATAAAAAAATCAGTGAAGCGACCTTACGTGCCTTTTTAGGCAGTTTCGGCTTTAGTGGCGAGCGAATGGATACCCCTTGCGAGAGCTTCTCTGGTGGTGAACGTGCACGTTTAGCACTGGCTTTAATCGTATGGTTACGTCCCAATGTCTTAATTCTAGATGAACCGACCAACCATTTAGACTTAGATATGCGCCATGCGCTGACCATGGCTTTACAAGACTATGAAGGTGCTGTGGTCTTGGTTTCGCACGAACGCCAACTGATTGCCAGCGTATGTGATGACCTCATTTTAGTCCATGCTGGAAAATCGACCGAATTTGAAGGCGATCTACACGATTATGCCAACTGGTTACGCCAAGCGCGCCTAGAAATGATTAAACAAGGCGGAATCGTAGCGCCGATCGTGTCTAAAGTCAGCACTCAAAAAACCATCGTTTCAAAGGTTGATAAAGAAGCGCAGCGTAAATTAGCTGCACAGCGCCGTGAACAAACGCGCCCGATTCGTAAAAATATCGAAAAATGTGAAAGCCTACTGGCAAAACACCAACCACGTTTACTCGACATCGAAAGTTTACTCGGTGATGCTGGCCTATATGACGCTGCACGCAAAGATGAACTCATGAAACTGATGAATGAGCAAACCGAACTTAAAAACCAAGTCAGTGAAGCTGAAGAACAAATGCTAGAGCTGATGATGGACAACTGTGGATAAAATTATACGTATTTTAGCAACTGATATAAAGTGCTATTTTTATTTATCCACAGGCTAATGTTGTTTATTTATTCAGTTGTTTTAGGCAAATCCATCCTCTTTTTTGCGCTCTTTTTCCTTAATTTAATACGGCTCTTTGCGCCTTTAAAAACCGTAATTCTTGTATTTTCCATCCCTGATCGAAGACCCATGTTTCTTGGATTTGTTGGCGATTTTCAACCAAACCGATCAAGACCTGACAGCGTGTTTGGTCACGGTTAAACTCAAATTCTTCAAATTCGACATCGGGTTTTTGAGGTTTCCAAACCCCATTTTTCACAGCATGTGCGATCTTTTCATAGCGCGTATAGTTACTCTCCACACGATCAGCTTGCTCATAGACCACCTTAAAATGCTCATCTTCATATTGAGCTAAAACTTCATAATTGCCCGTAAAAAATGCATTCACCCAAATGTCGCGTACTTGTTCTAGTTGATTATCCATCATAATGACCTCACATTTTGCACTGTGCAAAAGACTTGATACTCACATCATGACATCGCTATAAGTCAGTTTAATAACAGTGTGCACTGCTTATATTTTATTCAAAATCATAAAAAATGCTGTAAAAAAAAGCACCCCGTAGGGTGCTTTTTTGGCTTATTTTGTAAAGCGCTTAGGCATCAATATCCGCATTCAATGCATTTTCTTCAATGAATGCACGACGTGGTTCCACATCGTCACCCATCAAACAAGAGAACATTCTATCGGCTTCAATCGCATCCTGAATGGTAACTTGCAACATGTTGCGGTTTTCAGGATCCATGGTGGTTTCCCAAAGCTGGTCCGCATTCATCTCACCCAATCCTTTATAGCGTTGAATCATCATGCCACGACGGGAGTCAGATAAAATATGCTGCCATACCTGATGGAAGTTAGTAACTGCAATCTTGCGATCACCTTTTTGTAGGTATGCGCCATCTTCCAACAACGTGAACCAACTCTTGGAGTTTTTCAACAAACGGGCATATTCACCAGAACCCAATAAACCTGCATCTAATAAGTAGCTGTGCGGCAGATTGTGTACATAAATGGTGATACGAGGTAAGTAAGTCTCGATCTTTTGACCATCTGCCAGTTCTTTTTCAAACGTTTCTAAGCTTAACTCAGGACGCAAGCTCGGTTGAATCTCTGCCACAGCACTGCGCACTTGTTCAGCCCACTGCTCAACATAAGCTCGGTCATGGTTTTGATCAAGCTTAAAGCCTTCAACCGAAATCAACGCATCTAAGACACTGGCAGGATAACGTACAGTTAAACGCTGTAGGCTCTTCTGAGATGTTTGATAGTCTGCAATCACATTCGCTAAAGCTTCACCACGGATTGCTGGTGCAGCGTCACTGATATGCAATTCAAGCTCATCAATCGCGTTTGAAATTAAATAGGTTTCAAGCGCATCATTATCTTTCAGATACTGCTCTTGCTTGCCTTTTTTCAGCTTATACAGCGGTGGCTGAGCAATATAAATATAACCACGCTCCACCAACTCAGGCATTTGACGGAAGAAGAAGGTCAACAATAGGGTACGAATGTGCGAACCATCCACGTCAGCATCGGTCATGATGATGATTTTGTGATAACGTAATTTGTCCGGATTGTACTCTTCACGACCAATACCACAACCCAATGCCGTGATCAGGGTGCCGACTTCTTGAGATGAAATCATCTTGTCAAAACGCGCACGTTCCACGTTTAGGATTTTACCTTTCAACGGTAAAATCGCTTGCATCTTACGGTTACGGCCTTGTTTAGCTGAACCGCCCGCAGAATCACCCTCGACCAGATACAATTCAGACAATGCTGGATCTTTTTCTTGGCAATCCGCCAGCTTACCTGGTAAGCCTGCAATATCTAACGCACTTTTACGACGCGTCATTTCACGCGCTTTACGTGCCGCATCGCGGGCACGTGCCGCATCAATGATTTTGCCTGCAATTGATTTTGCAGCTTGCGGGTTTTCAAGCAAATATTCAGAGAATGATTTATTCATTGCCTGCTCAACCGCAGGTTTCACTTCACTGGAAACCAACTTTTCTTTGGTCTGAGAAGAGAACTTCGGATCAGGCACTTTCACTGAAACAATCGCAGTTAAACCTTCACGTGCATCATCACCAGAAACCGCTACTTTCTCTTTTTTGAGTAAGTTTTCGTTTTCCATGTAGCTGTTTAGACCACGCGTTAATGCCGCACGGAAACCCGCTAAATGCGTTCCACCATCTTTTTGTGGAATGTTGTTGGTAAAGCAACGTACATTTTCTTGATAGGTATCATTCCACTGCAACGCCACTTCAACACCAATGCCATTTTCAGCCTGTACGGTGAAATGGAAAATGTGGTTCAGATGGGTTTTGCCTTGGTTAATATATTTCACAAACTCAGACAGACCGCCTTCGTAGTCAAACACATGTTCTGCATGAATACGCTCGTCACGCAAAACAATGCGCACGCCCGCGTTTAAGAAAGACAATTCACGTAAACGACGCGCCAAAATATCAACATTGAAAATGGTTTGGCTAAAAGTTTCAGCACTTGGCCAAAAACGGACAGTTGTTCCTGTCGTATCCGTATTCCCCACAACAGTCAGTGGGTAAACCGGATCACCGTGTTTATATTCTTGTTGATGAATATGACCTGCACGATGAATGGTCAATTCCAACTTACGTGACAAGGCATTCACAACAGATACGCCTACACCATGTAGACCACCTGAAACCTTGTAGCTATTGTCATCAAACTTACCACCTGCGTGCAGAATGGTTAAAATCACTTCTGCGGCAGAAACCCCTTCTTCAGGGTGAATATCGGTCGGAATACCGCGCCCATTGTCCGATACACTTACAGATTCATCTTCGTGAATCGTCACCAAAATTTCATCACAGTGACCTGCAAGCGCCTCATCGATCGCATTATCCACCACCTCAAACACCATATGGTGTAAGCCTGAACCATCATCCGTATCACCAATATACATACCCGGACGTTTACGTACTGCGTCCAATCCACGTAATACTTTGATACTAGAGGAATCATAAGCTTTTTCTGTGGTTTGTTCCGTTTGAGAAGCAGCTTGTTGATCTTCTGAACTCATGGTTTCTCCCTAGCGAAAAATAGGTCTATCCCGTGATGGGTAAAATCTAAAATCATTGTGCGACAACTTGAACTTGACCGTTTTCAACACAGAATAATTGATAAGAAATAGATAAATCATGTAAGTGATTTTTGACTGATTCATACTCTAAAGTGGTAATAAAAACTTGACTACCCAGTTGGCTCAATCGCTCAATTAAACGTTGTTGTGCTGTTAAATCTAATTCTGCTGTCAGATCATCTAATAATACCACAGTTTCCTTATTACAAGCATGTAGCATTGCAATCTGTGACAGTTTTAAGGCTATGATTAACAGCTTTTTTTGTCCTCGTGACAGCACTACATCGGCATCGCCAAGGCTTGTTTTTAAACGTAAATCTGCCTTGTGTGGACCATACTCGGTATAGCGCCGTTCAAGGTCTTTTTGATGGTGACTTTGCAGGTCATTCAGTAACCCTAACTCGGTATGAAAGCCAGGGCTATATTCTAACTGAACCTCGATATCTGGTAGCAGGTGTTTTAAATCTTGCTCAAAAAAGCCCTTCCACTGCTCTACAATGCTGACGCGCTGCGAATGCAACATTTCCCCATAATCACTGAGCATTTTGTTCCACGGCTCCAAATCTGCCAGACTTAGATTCCGTCGTGTTTTAAGTAAACTATTACGCTGTTTTAATGCCCGTGAATAATATTGCCATGCATGATAAAACTCAGGTTCCACGTGGAACATCAGCCAATCTAATAGTTGCCGTCTAGGCTTGGCACCATGATCAATAATATCGGTACTTTGCGGATCAATCAGTTGCAAAGGAAGAATTTTAGCCAATTGACCTTGAGTGGCAATGTTGTCGCCATTGACCTTGATGAGCTGTTCACCAGACAACAGCTTTTGCATCCCTATTTTTTCAGAACTGGATTGGGCAAAGACAATCGCGTCTTGGGTGTCGGTTTGAATATAGTGTTTCGGAATATGGGTCCGAAAGGAACGCCCAGTCGCCAACAGATGAATGGCTTCTAAAATTGAGGTTTTACCTGAACCATTTTGTCCATAAAAAACATTAAACGGTTGCAATCCATGGAGAGCAACCGTTCTGAGATTTCGAACACGTTCGATTTTAAGAACACACCACGTAGTTTTTCATTACTTAAAATCGAAACACGTTGTAAAGATTGCTTAAAAACATCATGTGCAATTAACACATTTTTATCCCCACCACGTGGAATCACACGGCGATAATCAGGGAATTTACCGTCAATCAGTTTAGTGGTGAAACGAACCGTTGTATCCCCTTGTTCTTTGTCACGGCTGGCAATAGAAATGGTCACATTCAATAGTTCACGACCAATCAACAACGCCAATTGTTCATCTTCAATGCTCAATAAACGCTGTAATTCGCCCACTGCTTTACGTGGAACAATCGCTTGAATCAGTTGAGTTGCATTTGAGCTAGCGACAGTTTCACACAGAGCTAAACGGTGGCCGTCTGTGGTCACTGCACGCAGTTGATTATTATCAATTTCAAGTAAGGTTCCCGTGAGATAAAAACGCACATCCTGCACCGCCATAGCAAATGCAGTTTTTTCAAATAAACGCTTTAATTCACGCTGTGTCACCGCAACTTGCGTGCCTTGCGTGTTCTCTGTGGTCAATAACGGGTAATCTTCAGCGGGTAAAGTCCCCAACACAAAACGGCTATTACCAGACTTTAAGATACAACGTTGATCTTCAGTAATTTGTAGGTCTATCAGTGCTGCAGTCGGTAAAGATTTGCAAATATCCATCAACTTACGTGCAGGAACCGTGGTTTCACCCGCTTGTAAACACGCCCCTTCCGCAAGCGTGGTACTTGCAACCAATTCAACTTCTAAGTCCGAACCTGTGATCGTCAACGACGCTTGGCTCACTTGCACTTTAACATTTGAAAGAATGTTTAAAGTATGGCGACGTTCAACCGCTCCTACGACATGTGATAGAACATTAAGTAAGCTTTCTTTCGCGATTTTTAAACGCACGATACATTCCTCGAAAAACTGAAGATAAAATAATAAATAAATGTGTTTTTAGCAGTGTACTATGCGGCAGAACATGCCGCATTGCAAGAATAGAATTTGAGCAATTTTGCTTAACTTTGCAGCAAGCGTTGCAAGTTTTTATAGTCCTCATTGAAGATCGGATCTTCATCGCGCAGACTTAAAACTTTTTCACAAGCATGCATGACGGTACTGTGATCTCGACCGCCAAAGGCCATACCAATTTCAGGGAAACTGTCGCCAGTTAACTCACGTGCCAAGCCCATTGCCAATTGGCGTGGACGAGCATAAATACGGGTCCGTTTGGGCCCAACCAACTCTTTGAGTGGGATTCTAAAGTACTCACTCACCACACGTTGAATATTTTCAGTACTGATGGTCCGTGCACGAATGGCCAAGACGTCTTTTAATGACTCACGCACAACATCCAAATCAATCGCTGTGCCCTTAAAGCGCGAAATAGCCACCACTTTATTTAGCGCACCTTCCAATTCACGTACGTTTGCAACCACTTGTTGCGCAATAAATAACGCACAGTTTCGTGGTAATTCCACATCATTGCTTTCTGCTTTTTTCAGCAAAATTTCAATACGGGTTTCAATATCTGGTGGCTCAACCCCAACCGACAAGCCCCATGAAAAACGTGAAACCAAACGTGGATCTAATTCCGTTAATTCTTTTGGATAACGATCAGAAGTCAGAATAATTTGCTTAGATTCATCCAAAAGTGCGTTAAAAGTATAGAAAAACTCAACTAAACTCGCCTCTTTACCCGCCAGTAAATGAATATCATCGACCAACAATAGATCTAAAGATCGGCAATTTTTCTTAAATTCTTCCACTTTGCCTTGTTGTAAAGAACTAACAAAATCTTGAACAAAGCTTTCTGCCGTCATATACATGACACGTGCATTCGGTTTGGCTTGCAACAAGGCATTGCCCACTGCTTGCATTAAGTGTGTTTTACCCAATCCAGTCGGGCCATATAAAAATAAGGGATTGTGCTGAGAAGCACCTAACTGGGTTAAAACCTTACGACACGTTTCAGCAGCCATTTGGTTTGAACGACCTTCCACAAAAAGTGAGAAGGAAAATAAAGGATTTAACTGGCGTTTACGGCTGTTTTTAGAATTCCCTTCTTCTTTTTCTTTTTTCGGACGTACAACAGGTGCTGGAGCAGACTCTAAAGCCGCAGTCGTCGTTGCAGGTTGCTCACTCGCAGATAAAATTGCACCTGGGCGTGAGTCGACTAAAATTTCAACTTTACGTACTCGCCCTTCAGAGAGCTGCTCCACTAAAATTGTAATCAACTCTAGGTGATGTTCTTGAATGTAACGTGTCCAATAGGGATTCGGAGCATAAAGACGTAGTGTGTCATTTAACTCTTCTGCAACTAAAGGGCGTATCCACATTGTAAAGACATTCCCAGAGAGCTCTTGTCGCAAGCGAGTTAAGCAGTCCGTCCAAAGCATGTGAAACCCCTATTCATTCCATCGATAATTAATAAAAACACTATGTACCCACCGAAGCGGGTCGCCATTCTAACCAAGTTATCCACATCTGTCATGGAAAATTCTGCAGATATTGCTCAAAAAGCCTGCTTATGAAAATAAATTTAAATTCAAATACTGGTGTGGATAAGTTTATCCGCAAACTGTGGATAGAATATAGCACAAAGTTATCCACAAACTATTAATTTTATAAAAACAATCTTATCCACACCATATTTTATTGTTTTATAATTAAAAAAGTGTCATTTCCACAGAAAAAGACCCCCCTAATAGTAATAAATTTAAATTTATAAATTTGAATTTATTTATAAGAGACCTGTTTTCTGGGGATAACTGGAGATCCAAAATGAATTTAAATTTAAAAACATGCACAGCAAGTGAATTTAAAGACTTGTGGATAATTGTGTGGGTAATCTTGTTGGTAACTTATATCACTTTAATAAACAATAATCTAGGTTGTGTATAAGAAAAAAGTGCAGTTGTTTAAATGTTATCGAGAAAAGAGCAAGCTCAAGCTGCTGTTACAAATAAAAAGGCTTAATTTCACAAGAAAATCGGTTTTCCATTGACAGCTCAAGCAATGAACACTAAACTCGCGAACCTTCATTGAATGATCATTTTTGGAGTTTCGATATGAAACGTACATTCCAACCATCTGAATTAAAGCGTAAGCGCGTTCATGGTTTCCGTGCTCGTATGGCTACTAAAGCTGGTCGCCAAGTATTAGCTCGTCGTCGTGCAAAAGGTCGTCACAGCTTAACTGTTTAATCAATAGTTAACGCTTAAACGATTTTGGGTGTTATGACTACACTTTATGGCTTCAGCACAGAGGTTCGTATTCGCTGTGCTGCCGATTATAAGAGTGTCTTCGATGGTGCGCTTTTTAAAGTGCATCAGCCCCATTTCTTATTTCTAGCAAAACTGACCGAACAACCTCAAAGTCGTTTGGGTATTGTTGTTGCTAAAAAGAAAGTGCGTCGTGCACACGAAAGAAATAGAGTAAAACGTTTGGCTCGCGAAAGTTTTCGCTTGCATCAACAGCAATTAACTTTAGATATTGTGGTTATGCCTAAAATGGGGATAGAAGCAGTGCCTAATGCAGAGTTGCACCAGCAATTACAATTTGCTTGGCAAAAATTACAACGTCTTGCCAAAAAGCATCAAAAAATAGCTCCCTCCCTGCAAAAGTAGAGATGGCCAATGGTCCGGTTACTGCATTGGTTAATTCGATTTTATCAAATTGCGATTAGTCCTTTACTTGGACCGCGTTGTCGTTATATCCCTACATGTTCTCAATATTCATTGGAAGCAGTCCATACACATGGTGCTGTGCGTGGTGTGTGGTTGGCTACTAAACGTATTTGCCGTTGTCATCCTTGGGGTGGATCGGGGTATGACCCTGTTCCAAACAAAAGGATTCGTTTTATCTCTTTTCAGCAAATAGATTCTCAAAAGCATCTGGTTGCTGTACCCTTTCGTGATTGTTTCTTGAACCAAAATCACTCTAACCACTTGGGGTAATCGATATGCAACAATGGGCCAGGTTTGCCATTCTCGGGGCCATGTTTGTTGTCGCTTATTTGCTCATTTTGGCTTGGCAAAAAGATTATGGACATGCTGAGACTCAGCCACAGCCACAACAGGCTGCAGCAGTTTCACATGAAGTATCTGCAGATTTGCCAAATGCTCAAACGGCTTCAGCAGCGTCTGATATGCCACAAGCAAATATCGCGACTCAGCAACCAGTTACAGAATCAAAAGCATCTGTAAATCAACAGCTTATTTCAGTACAAACTGACCTTTATCATCTTTGGATTAATCCTAAAGGTGGTGATATTGTTCGTATTGAATTGTTAAACCATGACAAGAGCAAAGACAGTAACGAAGCATTTGTCATGCTTGAAAGTGATGCAAAACGTACTTATGTGGCGCAGTCTGGTTTAATTGGTCTTAATGGTCCAGACAGTAACCGTAGCGGTCGCCCAATGTATGAGATTGAAAAATCTGCTTATACATTGAATGATGCCAAAGCGGTTCAAACCGAAGATGGAAAAAGCATCAAAGTGTTAACCGTACCGATGGTACTGAAAACAGCTGATGGTGTGGAAATCATTAAAACCTTTACCTTTAAGCAAGGTGAATATCCTGTTGTTGTGAACCATAAAGTGGTGAACCGCAGTGGTCAAAACTGGCAGGGTCAAATGTTTGGTCAACTCAAACGTGACAACTCTGATGATCCAGGCAAATCGGATCAAGGTATTTTCACGCTGGGCACTTTCTTAGGTGGTGCTTGGGGTTCGCCTGAAGAACATTATAACAAGCTTAAATTTGCTAACTTCAATGAAGAAAAATTGAATGTTGAAGCGAAAGGCGGCTGGGTTGCTATGGTTCAGCACTACTTTGTGAGTGCTTGGATTCCAGGTGACTTAAAATTGACGCAAGCCAATGGTCAACCTTATGTTGCAAAATTAGAGTCGCGTAAGTCAACGGATGATATGAATATCATTGGTTTTACTTCACCGACGATTACTGTGCCTGCTGGTACAGTGGCTGAGATTGACGCGACCTTCTATTCAGGTCCTAAAGTTCAATCTGAGTTAAAAGAGCTCGCAACAGGTTTAAACCAAACTGTTGATTATGGTTGGTTATGGCCAATTGCGAAATTATTGTTCTTGGGTCTTGAGTTCTTCCACGGTTTAGTGGGTAACTGGGGCTGGGCAATTATTTTGTTAACGGTCTTGGTGAAACTGATTCTTTGGCCATTGTCGTCTAAGAGCTATCGCTCAATGGCGAAAATGCGTGTCATTGCACCTGAAATGCAGCGTATGAAAGAAGAGTTCGGTGAAGACCGTATGCGCTTCTCTCAAGAAATGATGGCACTGTATAAACGTGAACAAGTCAATCCGCTTGCGGGTTGTTTGCCATTGTTATTACAAATGCCAATCTTCCTTGCGTTGTACTGGGTGTTGATGGAGTCTGTTGAGCTTCGTCATGCGCCATGGTTACTTTGGATTCAAGATTTGTCAGCGATGGATCCGTGGTTTATTTTACCGCTGTTAATGGGCGCAACGATGTTCATTCAGCAGTCTTTAAATCCACAACCGGCTGATCCAATGCAAGCGAAAGTTTTCAAAATCATGCCGATTGTTTTCACAGTCTTTATGTTGTTCTTCCCTGCGGGTCTCGTGTTGTACTGGATTGTCAACAACAGTATTACGATTATTCAGCAGACCTTGATCAACAAATCTGTTGAAAAAGACCGTTTGAAAAAGGAAAGTGCGTCGAGTTAATCGAGGCAACTTTTTGCGAAAAGCTGAATAAATCCGCTTAAGATGGTAATCTTAGGCGGATTTTTCATTGTGTGACTTTTAAGATTTTAGGTGAATGTTATGTACAACCGAACCACGATTGCTGCCATTGCAACACCACCTGGGCGTGGTGGTGTGGGGGTCATTCGCCTATCTGGTCCCAAGTCTTATGAGATTGCACACGCTTTGACCCAAAAAGACTTGCCGAAAGCACGTTTTGCGGGTTTTCGCCAGTTTTATGATGCGTCTGGCGAGGTGATGGATGAGGGCTTAGCGATTTGTTTTCCGAACCCGAATTCGTTCACTGGTGAAGATGTGGTTGAATTGCAAGGTCATGGTGGCCCTGTCATTCAAAATGCTTTACTGGGGCGTTTGTTGGAGCTCGGAGCGATTGCAGCAAAAGCCGGTGAGTTTTCCATGCGTGCTTTTGAAAATGGTAAACTGGATTTGGTACAGGCTGAAGCAATTGCTGACTTGATTGATGCGACGTCTCAAGCGGCTGCACGTTCTGCAGTACGTTCATTACAAGGTGCATTTTCAACTAAAGTAAATCGCGTGTTGGAGCAATTGATTCATCTACGTTTGCATGTGGAAGCTGCGATTGATTTTCCTGAAGAAGAAATTGATTTTCTCGCGGACGGGAAAATTTTAAATCTTTTAGATGGCGTTACGGCTGCTGTGAACCAAGTGCAACAATCGGCTCGTCAAGGACAGTTGCTGCGTGAAGGTTTACAAGTGGTCATTGCAGGAAAACCGAATGCGGGTAAGTCATCACTGCTCAATGCATTAGCGGGCATTGAACGCGCCATTGTGACGGATATTGCAGGTACGACGCGGGATGTCTTACATGAAAAAATTACCCTGAATGGTTTACCCATTACCTTAACCGATACCGCTGGTTTACGTGAAACCGGCGATATTGT
>JADHEE010000585.1_pt1 | contig 13506 bp, 9 predicted proteins | sample 8952401 | NCBI WGS metagenome assembly JADHEE01 (sample SAMN16124438, study PRJNA663242) | bioreactor sludge metagenome | isolation source: sludge (ammonium) | place: India:Bengaluru | collected 2019-02-28
ACGACAGGCTTAACGGCCGCTTAAAACAGTGGCAGCGCTGTTTTCACGATGAGCTGCTGCACAACGATCTCCCTGCCACCAGCGGGACGGTGAAGCACCCCTTCGCCCATACCGGCGTGCATAAGGCAGAAAGCCAGCAGGCGCTTAGCCGCTGGATGGCGACGCAGCAGGATCTCTGGGTGCAGCCAAAGGTGGATGGCGTAGCGGTCACCCTGGTCTACAAATACGGCAAGCTGGCGCAGGCGATCAGCCGGGGCGACGGATTACAGGGAGAAGATTGGACGGCACAGGCGCGAATCATCCCCGCTATCCCGCAAACGCTGGACGGGCCGCTTGCCAACAGCGTGTTGCAGGGTGAACTTTTTCTGCTGCGCGAGGGGCATATCCAACAGCAGATGGGTGGTATGAATGCGCGTGCGAAGGTGGCGGGAGCGATGATGCGCGTGACCGATCCCGCAGCGCTGAAGCAGACAGGTATTTTTATCTGGGCCTGGCCGAACGGCCCAAAAATGATGAAAGCACGCCTTTCCGCGCTGGCGGAGGCAGGTTTTACCCTGACTGCGCGCTATACCCTGCCGGTTAAAAACGCGGCTGACGTGGAGGCGCAGCGGGCGGCCTGGTTTAAGGCTTCGTTACCCTTCGCCACGGATGGCATCGTGGTTCGCGCCTCGGCAGAGCCGCCGGGTGAGCAGTGGCTGCCGGGAGAAGGGAACTGGGTTATCGCGTGGAAATATCCTCCTGTGGCCCAGGTGACGGAAGTCAAAGCCATTCACTTTACCGTTGGCCGTACCGGGCGGATCAGCGCGATTGCGCAGCTTGAGCCGCTTATGCTCGATGATAAACGTGTACAGCGCGTTAGCCTGGGGTCGGTCAACCGCTGGCAGATGCTGGATATTGCCCCCGGAGATCAGTTGCTGATAAGTCTGGCGGGACAAGGTATTCCCCGGCTGGATAAGGTGGTGTGGCGCAATGTGGATCGCCGTAAACCGCAGCCGCCCTCATCGCGCTACAACAGCTTAACCTGTTTCTATGCCTCCCCGGAATGCATGGAGCAATTTTTTGCCCGGCTGATGTGGCTAAGCTCCAGCCAGGCATTAGATATCAAAGGAATGGGCGAGTCGGGATGGCGTACCCTCTATCAGACGCATCGGTTTGAGCATCTCTTCTCCTGGCTACAGCTCACACAAGCTCAGCTCACTGCGACGCCGGGGATATCGGCAACGCATGGCGCTGCGCTATGGCATCAGTTTAACCTGGCGCGGGAGCGCCCTTTTATCCGCTGGATCGCTGCGATGGGAATACCGTTGGCCCGGTCGACGCTGAAGGCGGCAGGGGATCGCTCCTGGCAGGCGCTAATTCAGCGAAACGAAGCGGAGTGGCGGTTGCTGCCTGGTATCGGGCAGGAGAAGGCCCGCCAGATCGTAAACTGGCTGCATCAGCCCCAGATTGAAGCGCTGGCGAGGTGGCTGGCCGCACAGCACATCGGTGGGTTTTAATCTGTGTGCGCTCCTGAACAGACTAGCAAGGGTGCACTATTCCGCAGCTGTTAAAACGCGTATTTATGATAAGGGGTTTAATATACATAATAGCTATGAATATGAATAAACTATTCACAGCAAATATATTTTGAGGAAATCTTATTCCTGCACCCTCTTTCAGAAATTAGATTAATTGATCTCAATCATTGTTAATCAATAATAATAGCCTGAAACGAAGATAATATTGGGAGAGTGCCTTGGTATTAAGCAAATTATTGTTTATTCTTTCAGTGACTTAATCATTTCATTATTAATATGTAGAGAGTTTTCTAAATTAACAATTAGTCATATTTATTCTGCCGGAAATCATTGCGTCAAATTATCATAAGAATTATCTTATCTGAAATTATTAAGGTGGTTACCGCTGGGGTGAAATTTGTATCACCTTTGCGTTTTTCTTTATTTTAGCGCCCCGTGAGGGAGTTAACTATCTGAACTCCAATTGAAGCAATTAAGGGTATCTAAATATACCCTGACGGTTTATGTGCGCTGGTATTCAGAGCTCAGGGCTTTTGCATGGATGATTTCCCGTCCCTGTCGGGCCGGGATTCAGCCCCGGGCTTTATGCCCGTCAACTGAGGCCTGGTTTCCAGGCGCTCATCTTTTCCTTCATTGGAATGAGGAACAAAAATGAAAAAGACACTTTGTACAGTGCTGACGGCACTCACGCTGGCGGCTGCGCTACCTGCTATGGGGGCAACCACCGAAGCTGGTAGCGCCAGCGCAGCAACAGGCGGAACGCCGACCGGAACAACAATTGGTACAGCGACCGGAACGACAACCGGTACAGCGACCGGGACAACAACCGGAGCGACGACCGGGACAATGGTGGGAACTACCGCTGGCACCACGGGGGGGCTGGCAGCAGGTGCGATTGGAACGACCGCTGTTGTTACCACCGCTGCGATTGCCGGTGTAGCGACGTTAGCCGTTGTTGCGGCAAGCGATAGTGGCGATGACTCAGGTAACGGTACTTCCACGACAACAGTTACTCGCTAAGGCTGGTGCGCAAGGCGATATAGCCTTCCGCTGAACAGCGCAACTACTTGACCCGGTGGCGACATCAAAGCCGGGTATTTAATTGATTCTGATGTTATTCAATAAAGGATTTCTGGTGAGACTGCTTATTCTGCTCATCATAATTCTGCCGATCCAGGGATGTACGCCGAGTCAGCAGAGCATCATCGAGACCTTTAACACCAGCCTGGCCGGGCGTCAGGATGTGACGGTAACGGACGGGCAGATTCAGGCGCTCCCTTACTCAACCATGTACCTGCGTCTTGATAATGGTCCGAGGATCCTGGTGGTTCTCGGATATATCGAGCAGGGAAACAGTAAATGGTTATCGCAGGATAGGGCGATGATCGTCACGCATAACGGTCGCCTTATCCACACGCTGAAGCTCTCTTATAACCTGCTTGAGGTGTCCAACCTCGGGCAAGATCCGCTGCGCCACGCGCAGCAACTCCACGACGGCAGCGAGTGGTCGCGGGATGTGCGCTGGCAGGAAGAGGAGCGTTATCACTCCGCACATCTGACCTCGCGCTTCTCCCTGAGCGGGACAGAAAATCTAACCATTGCCGGAAACACGTTACGTTGTCAGGTCTGGCAGGAGACGGTGCAGGCCGACGGCCTCGATCGTCGCTGGCATAACACCTTCTGGATTGATTCCGCTACCGGTCAGGTACGCCAGAGTGTACAGATGCTCGGCGCTGGCGTATTCCCTGTTGCCATGACGATGTTGAAGCCCGCCCCATGAACAGTCTTAGAAAATGGTTACCTGGCTTAGGACTATCACTCTTCAGCCTGTCCGCCTTATGTGCAAGCGTCGTTACCGTGCATCAGCCGGGAAAAACGTGGTCTGCCGGACAGGCCGACACGCTCTTGCAACTGGTTACCCAGCCGCAGCTGAACAACGTCTGGTGGCAAGGCGCGGCGATCGCAACCCCTTCCGCCACGCTGCGCGCGCAACAGACGCAACAGCAGGTTCTGGCGTCGCTTTAAGCCTGGCAGAATCGCGCCGATGACGAGCGGAGCGCGACCGTTCGCGCTGTCGCTGCTCAGATTCAATCCCTGCGGATCGTCGGGCGGCAGTTTGTCAGCCTCGATCCAGACGCAGTGCGTACCGATGCCCACGGCGATCTTCCCCTGATAGGCCGTTACGATCTGTGGCTTTCGCCTGCACCCCGCACCGTCACGCTGATGGGGGCGGTCGCAACACCAGGGAAACTGGCCTGGCGACCGGGCGCAAGCATTCGGGATTACTTACAGGGGCAGCCCCGGCTGGCCGGAGCCGACAGGAATAACGTGACCGTTATCGATCCTGACGGCAGTACGGTTGTTGCGCCAGTGGCGTACTGGAACGCACGCCATATTGAAGCAGAGCCGGGCGCTGTTTTGTGGGTGGGTTTTGAACCCCGGGCGGTGCCGGACGATTTTACCGGGCTGAATGAGCAAATCGTTGCGCTCCTGACGCGGCGGATACCTGACTAATGAACAAACTTTTTTTACTGAGCGGCCTTGCTCTGGCGATCTCTTCTGCCTGCCACGCGGAGCTGCGTACCTGGCCCGATCCCACTGGACCTTCGCAGTCTGACTTTGGCGGCACCGGCCTGATGCAGATGCCCGACGCGCGCTTTGGCAGAGAGGGAGAATTTAGCGTCAACTACCGCGATAACGATCAGTATCGTTTTTACTCCTCTTCTGTCGTGCTCTTCCCGTGGCTGGAGGGGACGATTCGTTATACCGACGTCCGCACCCGCAAATACAGCAGCGACGAGGATTTCAGCGGCGATCAAAGCTACAAGGATAAGTCGTTCGACTTTAAGGTTCGTCTGTGGGAAGAGGGCTACAGCCTGCCGCAGGTGGCGCTCGGCAAGCGCGATATTGCGGGCACCGGCCTGTTCGACGGTGAATATTGGGTTGCCAGCAAAATGGCCGGTCCGGTCGATTTTACCTTTGGAATAGCCTGGGGATATCCCGGTAATAGCGACAACGTGGGCAACCCGCTTTGCCACGACAACAATAAGTATTGCACCCGCGGCGAGTCGCATGATGCCGGGGATATCAGCTTTAGCGATATGTTTCGTGGTCCAGCGTCGCTGTTTGGCGGCCTACAGTATCAGACACCCTGGCAGCCCCTGCGCCTGAAGCTGGAGTATGACGGCAACAACTATGCCGATGATTTTGCTGGCTCCCTTAAGCAGTCGAGCCATATCAACGTGGGGGCAGTCTATCGCGTTGCCGACTGGGCCGAGCTCAATCTCAGCTATGAACGTGGCAATACACTGATGTTTGGTTTTACCCTACGGACCAACTTCAACGACCTGCGCCCCGCGTTACGTGATAACCCTAAACCGGCCTGGCAACCGGCACCGGCAGGCGAGACGCTCAACTATACCTCGGCGGCAAACCAGCTCACCGCGCTTAAGTACAACGCAGGCTTCGATGCGCCGGAGATCCTTCAGCACGGCAACACTTTATACATGACCGGCGAGCAGTATCGCTATCGCGATCCGCGCGAAGCGGTGGATCGCGCCAACCGTATTCTGATCAACAACCTGCCCGAAGGGGTCGACACGATCAGTATCACCCAGCAGCATGACCATCTGCCGCTGGTCACGACGCAAACCGACGTCGCTAGCCTGCGCAAACGGCTGGCGGGGCAGCCGCTCGGCCAGGAGGAGATGCTCAAGCAGCAGCGCGTCGAGCCTGTTGATACCACAGCATTCGGGCGAGGCTACCGTATTCGCGCCGATCGCTTTAGCTACAGCTTCAAACCGACGCTAGCGCAGTCGCTGGGTGGTCCGGAAGATTTCTATATGTTCCAGGTGGGGGTGATGGCCAGCGCCAACTACTGGCTGACCGATCATCTGCTGCTCGACGGCGGCGTGCTCGCCAACCTCTATAACAACTACGACAAGTTCAAATCCTCGCTACTTCCTGCGGACTCCAGCCTGCCGCGCGTCAGAACCCATATTCGCGATTATGTCAGCAATGATATCTACATCAATAACTTGCAGACCAACTATGTCGATGCGTTGGGGCACGGCTTATATGCCCAAATTTATGGCGGCTACCTCGAAACCATGTACGGCGGCGTGGGGGCAGAGGCGCTTTGGCGCCCGCTGGATAGTGACTGGGCGCTGGGCATTGATGCGAACTACGTCAAACAGCGCGACTGGGACGACATGATGCGCTTTACCGATTACAGCGTGCCTACAGGATTTATCACCGCCTACTGGAACCCGGCAAAGCTCAACAGCGTGCTGATGAAGCTGAGCGTCGGGCAATACCTGGCGAAGGATAAAGGTACCACCCTCGACGTCGCGAAGCGATTCGACAGCGGCGTGACGGTAGGCGTCTGGGCGGCACTGACGAACGTCTCGAAAGACGATTATGGCGAAGGTGGCTTTAGCAAAGGCTTCTATATCTCGATCCCGCTCGATCTGATGACGATCGGCCCAAATCGCAACCGGGCAGTAGTCTCGTGGACGCCCCTCACGCGTGATGGCGGTCAGATGTTAGGCCGTAAATATCGGCTCTATGACATGACGTCAGAACGCGAAACCCCGGTAGGGCAGTAGTACCGGATGAAACATGCATTACTTAACCAGATGATTTTCCTGAATGAAAAACTTTAAATTTTCCGTGCTCGCGTTGTCCATGGTGGCGTTAAGCGGTTGTACTATCTTGCCGGGCCAAGGACTCAGCACCCACGGCAAAGATATTATCGATCTGCCTGACAGCAATTACGACCTGGATAAGATGGTCAACGTCTATCCGCTCACGCCGGGGCTGGTCGAGCAGTTGCTGCCTGGTAAAGTCGACTCCCGCGCCAATCCTGGACTGGATCGCCAGCTCCAGAGTTATCAATACCACATCGGCGTCGGCGACGTGCTGATGGTTACCGTCTGGGATCACCCGGAGCTGACCACCCCCGCAGGCCAGTACCGTAGCGCCAGCGATACGGGCAACTGGGTGAATGCCGATGGTACGATCTTCTATCCCTATATCGGCAAAATCTACGTTGTCGGCAAAACGCTGGCCCAGGTGCGCGATGAGATCGCCGCCCGGCTGGACTCGGTGATTGAGAGCCCGCAGGTGGATGTCAGCGTGGCGGCGTTCCGCTCGCAAAAAGCCTACGTGACGGGCGAAGTGGCTAAGTCGGGCCAGCAGCCCATCACCAACATTCCGCTGACGATAATGGATGCGATCAATGCGGCAGGAGGCCTGACGTCGGAGGCGGACTGGCGTCATGTGGTGCTGACCCACAACGGCAAGGATACGCACATTTCTCTCTACGCACTGATGCAGCGCGGTGATCTCACCCAGAACAAACTCCTCTATCCGGGCGATATTCTCTTCATTCCGCGTAATGACGACCTGAAAGTGTTTGTCATGGGCGAGGTGGGTAAACAGAGCACCCTGAAGATGGACCGTAGCGGCATGACGCTGGCAGAAGCGCTGGGTAATGTACAGGGTGTGAATCAGGAAATGGCCGACGCCACGGGTATCTTTGTGATTCGTCCGTTGCAGGGCAAGCAGAACGGTAAAATCGCCAACGTCTACCAGTTGAACGCCAGGGATGCCACCGCGATGGTACTGAGCACCGAATTTCAGCTGGAGCCTTACGACATCGTTTATGTCACCACCACGCCGCTGGTGCGCTGGAACCGCGTGATCTCTCAGCTTGTACCGACCATTACCGGCGTACATGACCTGACTGAAACAGGGAGATATATCAGAACATGGCCAAATTAACCTTTAACGCCATCCTGGTGATCTGTACCGGCAATATCTGCCGCTCCCCCATCGGAGAACGGCTGCTGCGTCGGCTACTGCCAGCCACTCGGGTCGATTCAGCGGGAATTTGTGGCCTGGAAGGGCACACCGCCGATTCGCAGGCGACAGAGATCGCCGCCGAACGCGGCACTCTGCTTGAGGGCCACGTTGCGCGCAGGCTCACCCCCGCCATGGTGCGCGACTACGATCTAATTCTGGCGATGGAGCTGGAACATATTGAGCAGGTCACGGCTATCGCACCGGAGGCGCGCGGCAAAATGATGCTCTTCGGTCACTGGACGGGCAGAAAAGAGATCCCGGACCCCTACCGTAAAAACCGGGACGCATTTGAACATGTTTATGGGCTGCTGGAGCAGGCCAGTCAGGAATGGGCAAAACGGCTCAGTTAATCACACGGGATAGTCACGTTTTATGTCAACAAATACTCTTCACACCCATGATGCGTCTGCCGCGAATAACGAGATCGATCTGGTGCGTCTGTTTGGTGAGTTGTTCGACCATCGAAAGTTTATTCTCACCCTTACCGCGCTGTTCACGCTGGCAGCGCTACTTTATGCGCTCTTTGCCACGCCGGTTTATCAGGCCGATGCGCTGATACAGGTGGAACAGAAGCAGGGCAACGCGCTACTCAGTAATCTTAGTGAGCTTATCCCTGACTCCTCGCCGGAGTCGGCGCCGGAGCTTCAGCTTCTACAGTCGCGAATGATCCTCGGTAAAACGATTGATGACCTGAATCTGCGCACGAAGGTGAGCGAAAACTATTTTCCCGTTGTCGGACGCGGCTGGGCGCGGCTCACCGGCCAGCAGCCTGGCATCGTCGATATCAGCATGCTCAATCTCCCTCCTGTCGCTGGCCGGGCGCAAAAGCTGAAGTTGACCGTCGGCGAGAAGGGCCACTATCAGCTTGAAGGGGATAACGTGACGTTACAGGGCGTCGTGGGACAGCAGCTGAGCGCGGCGAATATCGCCATTAAAATTGCCGATATCCAGGCGAAGCCGGGTACCCAATTTACGATTACACGGTTGAGTGAGCTGGAGGCTATTGACGCGCTACAGCTGCGCTTTACCGTGGGCGAGCGCAGCAAGGATAGCGGGATGCTTGGCCTGACCATCACGGGGGAAGATCCCGATGAGATGGCCCGCGTGCTTAACTGCATCGCCGACAATTATTTGCACCAGAACGTGGCTCGCCAGGCGGCGCAGGATGCGAAAAGCCTGCAATTTCTGAAGCAGCAGCTTCCACAGGTGCGCGGCGAGCTGGATCAGGCCGAGGAGAAGCTCAACCGCTATCGTCAGCAAAACGACTCCGTTGACCTTAACCTGGAGGCAAAAGCGGTGCTGGAGCAGATTGTGAATGCAGACAATCAGCTCAATGAACTGACCTTCCGGGAAGCGGAAATTTCTCAGCTCTACAAAAAAGATCACCCCACTTACCGGGCGCTGATTGAGAAACGCCAGACGCTGGAGCAGGAAAAGAATCACCTGAATAAACGGGTATCGTCCATGCCGGCCACCCAGCAGGAGGTGTTGCGCCTGAGCCGCGATGTGGAGTCGGGACGCGTCATCTACCAGCAGTTGCTTAACCGCGAGCAGGAGCTGAGTATCGCCCAATCGAGCGCGATTGGTAATGTACGCATTATCGATCCGGCTGTGACCCGGCCGCAGCCGATCAAGCCGAAAAAAGCAATGATCGTCTTTCTGGGAGTTATTCTGGGTTTAATGGTCTCCACAGGCTGGATCCTGGCGCGCAGTATGCTGCGTATGGGCATTGAAACGCCAGAGCAGTTGGAGGAGCACGGGATTAACGTTTATGCCACCGTGCCGCTGTCGGAATGGCTGGCTAAAAAGATACGTTTGCGCAAAAAAGGCTTTATATCCCCGGCCCTGCGCCATAAGAAAAAAAATATCCCCTTCCTGGCGACGGATAACCCTGTTGATCTCTCGGTAGAGGCGATTCGCGGCCTGCGCACCAGCCTACATTTCGCAATGATGGAGTCAGCGAACAATATACTGATGATCTCTGGTGCCACGCCGGACAGCGGGAAAACGTTTGTCAGCAGTACCCTGGCGGCAGTCGTGGCGCAGGCGGGCCAGAAAGTGCTCTATATTGATGCGGATATGCGCCGCGGGTATGCCCATGATCTGTTTAAGCTCGACAATACCTGCGGCTTGTCGGAGATGTTGTCCGGCAAAGCAGAGTATACGCAGGGCGTTCAGAGCTTCGATCAAGGCGGATTCGATATCATCGTGCGCGGGCAGATCCCGCCTAATCCGGCGGAGCTTCTAATGCACGCGCGTTTCCAGCAGCTGCTGGATTGGGCGAACGAACGCTACGATCTGGTGATTATTGATACTCCGCCGATCCTGGCGGTCACCGACGCAGCGGTAGTCGGCCGTCGCGCAGGCACCACGCTGCTGGTCGCCCGCTTTGGGATGAACAGCGTGAAGGAGATGCAGGTCTGTGTACAACGTCTGGAGCAGAGCGGCGTCAATACCAAAGGGGTGATTCTGAACGGCGTTATTAAGCGGGCAAGCAACGCTTACGGCTATGGCTATCATCACTACGGTTACAACTATTCTAGTAACTGATAATCCGGCTCCTGCCCGGCGGGAGCATGATAAGGACATGGAACGCGTATAACCGTTCTGACTATATCGCTCAGCGCATTAACAGGTTCAGATATTAATGCGCATTGTGTTTGTAATGAAAAACGGGCAGGCCAAGCTTCAGGCGCAATGCGAGCATGCGCGCCGTGAAACCAAACAGCAGCGTGGAGATAACCACTACATCGTGGTTAGTGACATAGTGCTGCAAGGCAACATAAAGCACTGCGGCGGCAAAGGAGATGCCGGCATACAGTTCCTTTTGGAAAACCAGCGGGATACGTTTGCAAAACATATCGCGCAGTACCCCGCCAAACACACCCGTGATCACGGCAGCAATGATGGCGATAACCGGGCCTTCACCCATATCGAGAGCAATTTGTGCACCAATGATGGAGAAAACAATCAGTCCAAGCGCATCAAGCACCAGGAACAAGCGGCGCAGATGAGGCATCACCGGAGCCACAATCGTAGTTAGCACGGCTGCCGTTGCCACAATAATGACGTACTCAGGGTTTTTGACCCAGCCGAGCGGATAGTGGCCCAGCAGGATATCCCGGACGGAGCCGCCACCCAGCGCCGTGGCAGTGGCAATAATAATGACGCCGAAGGTGTCCATACGACGACGTCCGGCGGCGAGGGCGCCGGTCATGGCTTCAGCGGTGATACCGATCAGATACAGGATATGCAGCAGCATGTTACCCCCCAGAAATAAGAGCGTCAGGGTAACGTTTTGTGCTCTGGCTCACGATTTAGATTTTCTTGTGCGAGCAAATATGCCTTAGATTATCTAATGGTACTTTGGCTTAAAGAGGGCGATGTACTGTTTTTAGCATAGATATCGCATTAGATTAATTTGGCATTTAACGCTGCTGAGAGCTAAAAATCTGCCGGAACATCGGCACCAGCATCTTATTCCCGGTTTCGCTAAGGTGGTTATCGTCGAAATACCACGGTTGTAAATTCTTACTGCCCATGCAGCGGCCCGTGGTACAGAGCCAGGCGGTGGGATCGAGCACCTGAACGCCACACTGTTTCGCCGCCCGCGCCTGCGCCTGCAAAATAACGGCGTTTTGTTTGGCGTAAGTCGCGACGGGTATGGATAAGTCGTGCGTGGTTTTGCCGGTCATCAGGCGATGAGATAACGTGCGGGGAACATTTTGCGCCATCTCGGGGATCGGATTCACCAGATAAACAGGACGCGTACTGTTGAGCGAGCATGCCATATCAACGATGGCATCAGAGTACTGACGCAGGTAGTCCTGCTTGTTTTGCTGTCCGGCCCCGAAGGTGACAAGCTGCTTTTCGGCATAGTGCGTCAGGCGGTTCACGATCACCACTGGTACGTCCGGCGCGTAATCCTTCAACCTTGAAGGGAGAGAGCGGTTAAATTCCCCGCATCGATTGCGCGCCCCCAGCTCGCCCCTCGCCAGCGTCGGACAGCCAGAGTAGGTGATCCCGACAACAGAGCCCTTACCTTGCGCTGCTTCTGCCAAAGCGGTTGCGGTGGCTTCCGCATGGCTGTCGCCAATGATGATGGCGACGGGCTTCCCTGTGCCATAGGCGCTCAGGTGCGTTTTAGGATTGGCTGCGTAGTTTTTGTTGGTGGCTTCCAGCGCGATTTTATTGACGAGCGGGTCGGGCTGGCTGACCACGATGTGGTTTTTCACCAGATAGCTGAACAGCCAGGCGACACCCACGCAGGCAAAGAGGATCAACCAGAAAGCGCGGGTTGAACGCTGGCTAAGGTAATTTTTGCCGGGTTGCTCAATCAGCACCCACGACAGCCAGCCGACGGCGAAAGAGAGCGCAATCGCGCTCATGACCCACAGCCCGTTATGCTGCTTTCCGCAGTAGAGCAGAATCACCGCCACAGGCCAGTGCCATAAGTAGACGGAGTACGAGCTCAGCCCCGCCCAGCGAAAATTACGGTCGAACAGGCTCACCAGTGGCTGGTAGTCGCTATAAATCACCAGCATCGCGCCCGCGACGGGCAGTAAGGTCAGCGGTCCTGGCCAGGCATGCTCAGCGGTAATGAAAAAGAGAGAAAGCAGGATCAGCGCGTAACCCGCAATTGCCGCAACCGGGCGAAGCATCAACGGCATCACAAAGCGCTGTGCGGCATACCACACCAGACCACCGCATAACATCTCCCAGGCGCGGTAAGGCATCAGGTAGAAGCTGGTGGCCGCAGCGTTGGACGTGTGGGTGACACTCACGATAAACGACGCAACGGTGAATATGGCCAGGCATAAGCCGGTGTTCAGTTTTTTCCTGAGGGGATAGAGCCCCATCATAATGAAGGGTAATACCAGGTAAAATTGCCATTCGACGGACAATGACCAGGTATGTAAAAACCAGTTTTCATGGGAGTCGGGAGCAAAATAGTCCCCGGACTCTTTGTTAAGTTTCAGATTGGATATAAATAAGGCAGCATAGCCAATATAATTACCGAGTTTTTGGTACTCATTTGTTGGCAACCAGAAAAAGGTCGTCGCGGCGACAATCAGACACATCGCCAGCAGCGCGGGAATTATTCTTTTACAGCGCGCGGCATAAAACTGAATAAGGTTGAAGCTATTTCGCTCAAGGCCTGTGGCGATGATTTTGGTCATCAAGAAGCCGGAGATAACGAAAAACACATCCACGCCAGCGAAACCGCCGGGCAGCAGGGTGGCGGTAAAATGATAAAACACTACAGAAAGAATGGCTATTCCGCGCAGCAGGTTAATGTCCTGCCGGAAATCGCGGTCAACTGAGAGGCTGGAGGTTTCCTCTAAGGATAAGTTGATGTTTGCCATTATGTTTCCTGAGAGGAAAGATAAGAATATTGAGTGCGGAGTGCATTCTAACAAAAATAGGAAAGGAGTTCTTATATTCTGATGCGCAGGTGGGATTCAGGACATACTTAAAGCCGTTAATTGACAATGGTCCCTTAGCGGGACCATTAATAGTGAAAAACGCGCGCTAATGTTTATTCAATATTCTGAATCTGTTCGCGCATCTGCTCAATAAGCACCTTCAGTTCAATCGCAGAGTTAGTGACTTCGGCGTTGATAGACTTGGATGCCAGCGTGTTCGACTCGCGGTTGAACTCCTGCATCATAAAGTCGAGACGACGGCCCACGGCCTCTTTCTTCTTCAGGATGTTGTAGGTCTCTTTGACGTGCGCTTCCAGACGATCCAGTTCTTCCGCCACATCGATACGCTGCGCCATTAGCACCAGTTCCTGTTCGAGACGGTTGTTTTCCAGCTGGACTTCGGCATCTTCCAGTTTGGCGACCAGACGCTCACGCTGCCACTGCAGGATCTCTGGCATATGGGCGCGGACTTTCGCCACTTCGCCGCTTACGCCTTCCAGGCGTTGCTCGATCAGCGCTTTCAACGCCTGACCTTCGGTTTCACGGGCTAAAATGAAGTCGTCCAGCGTGCTGTCCAGCGCGGTAAGGATCTCAGCGGTAATGGCGTCCAGATCCTGTTCGCCTGCCGCCATCACGCCAGGCCAGCGCAGAATATCCACCGGGTTAATTTCGCCTTCGTCGCTCTGCATTTTGACCCA
>JADHEE010000586.1_pt1 | contig 13505 bp, 14 predicted proteins | sample 8952401 | NCBI WGS metagenome assembly JADHEE01 (sample SAMN16124438, study PRJNA663242) | bioreactor sludge metagenome | isolation source: sludge (ammonium) | place: India:Bengaluru | collected 2019-02-28
CATCGAGTCGGCGCGTCCGCGGGTGGGACCGGACACGCTGGCGCTGGCCATCCAGAACGGGCTCGGGCACGAGGAAATCCCGGCCGAGGTGGTCGGCCGCGAGCCCGTGCTGGCGGCCAAGACCTACGTCGGCGGCGTGTTCCTCGAACCCGGGCACATCGTCTCGGGCTACAAGGGCAAGCAGACCTACATCGGCGAGCTCGACGGCCGCTTGACGCCGCGCCTGCAGGCCGTGGTCGACGAATTCAACCGGGCCGGTCTGCTCGCCACCGCCAGCACCAACATCTACGGGACGATGTGGGACAAGCTGCTGGTCAACGTGGCGACCGGCGCCGTGTGCGCGATCACCCGCCTGCCCTACGGCTGGCTGTACAAGGTGCCGGAGATCGAGCAAACCGCGCTGGCGGCGGTCGCCGAAGGCATCGCCGTGGCCCGGGCCAACGAGATCGGGCTGGTCTCGGAGGACCCCAGGTATTTCTGGGATCTGGCGGCCGAGGGCCTGCCGGCCGGATTCAAGACCTCGATGCTGCAAAGCCTGGAAAAGGGCGAGATCACCGAGGTCGATTTCATCAACGGATCGGTGGTGCGCTGGGGCGAACGCTCGGGAATCGCCACGCCGGTCAACCAGACGCTGGTGGCCCTCACCAAGGGCATCGAGAATTTCCAGCAACACTTCGGCAAGCGCTAGGGGGCGAAGATGGCTTACGGCAGGAAATCCTACGTCGAACACGTGGCGATCAAGGTCAGGGACATCGACTGGCATCTCCGTTTCTTCCGCGACGTGCTCGGCATGACCGTGCGCGAACTCATGGGGCCGGAAGGCCAGCCCGAAAAGGCGTGGACCATCGGCGGCATGCAGTTCAACGTCGATCCGGACTTCAACGGCCCGGAAGGGCGCCTGGCGCACCTCGGGATCATGGTCGAGGACCTCGAAGCAGTCCTCGCCGAGGCTGCCAGGTGGGGCGTCCGCGAACTGCCGATGGGACGCAACTGGCTGGCGCTGCCGGACGGGCTGGAGCTCGAACTGATGCAGGCGCACGCGAACTCCGTCGCCGAGGCATTGGCCGTCCAGCCGCGCGCTTGAGAACCGACCGAACAGACTTCGAGGGGGAATGAGAATGGCCAAGAAAGAACTGTATTTCGACGAAATCAAGGTGGGCGACAAGGGCATCAGCCCGTCCTACACCTTCACCGAGGAGCGCATCAACGCCTACGCCGAACTGACCGGCGATTTCACGCCGGTGCACGTCGACGAGGAATACGCCAGGAATACGCCGTTCGGCACGCGCGTCGCGCACGGCCTGTTCGGGCTGTCGGTGGCCGACGGCCTGAAGACGCAGAGCGAATACTGCTTCCAGCCGGGCATGTCGCTGGGCTGGGAATGGAGCTTCGTGCTGCCGATCAAGATCGGCGACACCTGCCACATCGAATTCCACGTCGACAGCGTGCGGGAATCGAAGAGCCGTCCGGGCTGGGGCATCGTCATCGTGCCGGTCGAACTGATCAACCAGCGCGGCGAGGTCGTCCAGAAGGGCGAGCACCGTGTGATGGTTCCGTGCAAACCGAAAGAAGAATAAACCGTTATCGCCGTCGCCCCGGCGGAAGCCGGGGTCCAGGCGTTGAACTCGCTGGATTCCGGCGTTCGCCGGAATGACGAATCCAAAAAGGAAAACAAAGCCATGGCAACCCAACCACTCCCCCTGGCCGGCATCCGCGTCGTCGATTACAGCCACTTCCTGGCCGGCCCCTTCGTCTCGCGCTGCCTGGCGGCGCTCGGCGCCGAGGTGATCAAGGTCGAGCGTCCGCAGGAAGGCGACGCCGGCCGCACGCACGCTTACCTGATCAACGGCCAGAGCGGCTACTACCTGCAGCAGAACATGGGCAAGCAGGGGCTGTGCGTCAACATCAAGGACCCGCGCGGGCTTGAACTGATCAAGAAACTGGTCGACTCGGCCGACGTGTTCGTCGAGAACTACCGGCCGGGCGCGCTGAAGAAGCTCGGGCTCGGCTATGACGACCTGGCGAAGACCAATCCGGGGCTGGTCTACTGCTCGGTCTCAGCCTACGGCCACACCGGCCCGGACGCGCCGCGCCCCGGCTTCGGCCTGATCGCCGAGGCCAAGAGCGGCATCATGGCCATGGTCGGCTCGCCCGGCGAGGCGCCGCCGCTGCTGCGCATCGCGCTCGGCGACATGTACACCGGCGCCAACGCCGTCGGTGCCATCTGCGCCGCGCTGCTCGGCCGGGTGAAGTCCGGACGCGGCCAGCACATCGACCTGGCGCTGTACGACTGCCTGGTCTCGATGCACGAATACGCCATCCAGTGCTACACGCTCTCCGGCGGCCAGGACATTCCGCAGCAGACCGGGCACGACCTGCCCAACTCCACGCTCTACGGCGTGTTCACGGCCAGGGACGGCTACGTGGTCATCGCCGCGCAGGTGGACGACGCCTGGAAGCGGCTGGCCACCCTGATCGGCGGCGAGGCGCTGGCGGGCGACACGCGCTTCCATACGCAGGCGGGGCGCAACGCCAACCGGCTGGAAATCCTCGGCATCGTGCGCGCGTGGGTCGCGCAATACACTGTGGCGGAATGCCTGTCCATCCTCGACGGGATCGACGTGCCCTGCGCCAAGGTGCAGAACATCGACGAGGTGCTGGCCGATCCGCAGATCCAGGCGCGCGGCATGGTCGTCGAGCAGCAGCACCCGGTGCTCGGGCCGATCCGCCTGGGCAACCTGCCGTTCCATTTCTCGGAGTGCGACACCACGATCACCACGCCGGCGCCGCTGCTCGGCCAGCACAACCGCGACGTCGCGGCCAGCCTGGGCTACTCGCCCGCGCAGATCGAGGCGATGGTCGCCGCAGGCGTGCTGTACGCCGAGGCCGCCGCCGGCAAGTAGGAGAGGGCCATGACCGACAAGTACGCGGTGATCGGCAATCCGATCGGACACACCAAATCGCCGCTGATCCACCAGACCTTCGCCCGGCAAAGCGGGCAGGACCTCGAATACACGGCCATCGAAGGCCGCCCCGGCGGTTTCCGCGATGATGTGGAAGCCTTCCGCCGGGCGGGCGGTTGTGGCATGAACGTCACCGCGCCGTTCAAGCTCGACGCCTTTGCCTATGCCACCGACCTGACCGAGCAGGCCCGTCTCGCCGGCGCGGTCAACGCCCTGAAATTCGAAGGCGACCGGATTCTCGGCCAGAACTTCGACGGCATCGGCCTGACCCGCGACATCGTGCACAACCTGGGCGCGCCGCTGCGCGGCAAGCGTGTGCTGCTGCTCGGCGCCGGCGGCGCGGCGCGCGGCGCCATGCTGCCCTTCCTCGAACAGAGGCCGGCGCGGTTGCTCCTGGTCAACCGCACGGTCGGCAAGGCGCAGGCCCTGTTCGAACAGTTCAGGCCCTACGCCGAAGGTGAGTTCGCCTATGCCTCCTACCCGGAACTCGCGGACGCGGCGGCAGACTTCGACCTGGTGATCAACGCCACGTCGGCGAGCCTGCGCGGGGAACTGCCGCCGGTGCACACCCGCGTCTTCGCGCACGCCTCGCTGGTCTATGAGCTGGCCTACGGCAAGGGCCTGACGCCGTTCCTGAGCCTGGCGCGCGGCGCCGGGGGAGCGCGCCTGGCCGACGGCGTGGGCATGCTCGTCGAACAGGCGGCCGAAGCCTTCGCCTGGTGGCGCGGGGTCCGCCCGCAAACCGCCGACCTGATCAAGACGCTGACGGTGCCGCTCGCGTAGCACAGATATGCCGCCGGCACGACCGATTTACTGTATCGTTCAACCCAGACTGAAAGGTCCATCATGAAAATCCTGATGCTGCACGGAATCAACCACAACATGTTCGGCAAGCGCGATCCGAAGCAATACGGCACGATCACGCTGGCGCAGATCGACCAGAAGCTGGTCGACCTCGGCAAGGAACTCGGCGCCGAGATCGAAAGCTTCCAGACCAACCACGAAGGCGAGATGGTCGAGCGCATCCACAAGGGCTACTTCGACGGCGTCGACGCCGTGCTGATCAACGCCGGCGCGTGGACGCACTACAGCTACGGCATCCGCGACGCGCTGGCCATCCTGACCTGCCCGGTGATCGAGGTGCACATGTCGAACATCCACGCGCGCGAGGCGTTCCGCCACCATTCGTGCTTCGCCGAGATCGTCAAGGGGCAGATCTGCGGCATCGGCGTGGATGCCTACCTGATGGCGCTGCGCGCGGCCGTTTCCGACGTGCAGGCCACGCAGAAATAAAACGGGGAGCGCGGGGGGCGATGGGTTCAGGCACGACGGCACCGACAGCACCACCCACACCCCCGGCGCATCCCGAGCACCCCCACGCGGGGCGCGGCATCCTGATGGCCCTGCTGGCCACCGTCGCCTACGCCGTCGTCGACACGCTGTCCAAATACCAGGCGCGCGAGTACCCGGTCATGATGATCGTGTGGGCGCGCTATTTCGTGCCGCTGGTGCTGCTCCTGGCCGTGTTCCTGCCCAAGTTCGGCACGCGCATGCTGCGCACCGCCTTTCCCATGGTGCAGATGATCCGCGGCGTGTTGCTCACGGCCGGCACCATCTTCATCGTCTTCGCCTATCGCGTCATGCCGATCGCCGAGGCGCAGGCCATCAGCTTCATCCATCCCGTCCTGCTCACCGTGCTGGCGGTGCTCTTCCTGCATGAAAAGGTGTCCGCGCTGGGCTGGGCGGCGGTGCTGCTCGGCTTTTCCGGCGTGCTGATCATCGTGCGCCCCGGCGGCGGCCTGTTCACCCCGGCCGCCTTCCTGCCGCTCGGGCTGGCGTTCAGCTTCTCGTCGTACCAGATCTTCACGCGCCTGATCGCCGGCAAGGAAAGTTCGCTCAATTCGCTGGTCTGCGTGCTGCTGGTCGGCTCACTGGCGATGAGCGTGGCGCTGCCCTTCGCATGGCTCGATCCGACGCCGAAGGGGCTGTTCTTCTTCGCCCTGATCGGCGTGACCTCCGGCATCGGGCATTTCTCGACGATCAAGGCGCTGGAATTCGCCCCGGCCTCGCTGCTCGCCCCGTTCGCCTACATCCAGCTCCTGTGGGTGAGCATCCTCGGCGTGCTGGTCTTCGGCGACTTCCCGGACGCCGTGACGCTGGTCGGCATGGCTGTCGTGGTCGCCGGCGGACTGCTCGTCGCCGCGTCGCGCCGCCGGCAGGCGGGCAGGATGGCCGGGCAGGCCGCAAGCTGAACGAGGGGCATCCGAAACACGGGTTTTTCCATGCTCTACCGCATCGTCTCCATCGTCTTTCCGCTGTTCGCCGTGGTCATGGCCGGCTTTCTCTACGCCCGCAAATGCAATCCGGACATGGCGGCGGCCAACCGCATGAACATCGAGATCTTCATGCCGGCGCTGATCTTCACCGCCCTGGCCGGCAAGTCGTTCAACCTGGCCGACAACGTGCCGATCGCGCTCGGCACCCTCGTGGTAGTCGCCGGCTCGGGCGTGCTGGCCTGGCCGCTGGCGCGGCTGCTGAACGTCGATCCGCGCGCGTTGGCGTCGACCGCGATGTTCAACAACGTCGGCAACATGGGACTGCCGCTGATGCTGTTCACCTTCGGGGAACAGGCGCTCGGCGCGGCCGTCGTGCTGCTGCTCATCCTGACCGTGCTGCAGTTCGCCGCGTCGCCGTGGCTGCTCGGCGGCAAGTTCTCGCCCGGCGCGCTGTGGCGCGAACCCTTCCTGCTGGCCGCGGCGCTCGGCGTGGCGGTGAGCCTGTCCGGCATCGCGCTCTGGCCGCCGCTGTTGTCCGCCTGCAAGCTGCTGGCCGACATTTCGCTCGGCCTGATGATCTTCTCGCTCGGCGTGCGCCTGGCGTCCACGCGCGTGGGGTCGATGCTGCGCATCGGCATCGCCGGCGCCATCGTGACGCCGGCCACCGGCATGCTGTTCGCCTGGCTGTTCGGCTCGCTGGCGGACCTGAGCAAGGCGGACATGGACATCCTCTTCCTGTTCGGCGCCCTGCCGCCGGCCGTCTCCTGCTTCATCTTCGCCGACCGCTACCGCTGCGCGCCCGAGGAGGTGGCGGCGATCGTCATGATCGGCAATGCCTCGGCGCTGTTTTTCATTCCCCTGGCGCTGGCCCTGCGGCTCTGAAGCACGGGTCGGCCATCCGTGCCGGATGAATTATCATTGTCGTCATGAACGTCCTGATCGTCGACGACGAACCCGCGATTGCCGAAACGCTGGCCTATACCCTGCGCCAGGAAGGCTTCTCCGTGGACTGCTGCGAACTCGGCGCGCAGGCGCTGGCGCGTTTCGCCGAGGGCGGCGTCGATTTCGTGGTGCTCGACGTGGGCCTGCCGGACATGACCGGCTTCGACGTCTGCCGGGCCTTGCGGCGGACCGCCGACACGCCGGTGCTGTTCCTGACCGCGCGCGCCGACGAGGTGCACCGCATCGTGGGGCTGGAACTGGGCGGCGACGATTACGTGACCAAGCCGTTCAGTCCGCGCGAGGTGGCCTCGCGCATCCGGGCGATCAGCCGGCGCCTCCGCCCGGCGGACCGGCCGGCCGGCGTCGGGCGGACCGCGCCGCCGGAAAGAACGGCCCGCTTCGAGATCGACGCCGAAGGCCGGCGCATCGCCTATCACGGCCAGTGGCTGGGCCTGACGCGCTACGAATACCTGCTGCTGGCGCTGCTGCTCCAGCGGCCCGGCCGCATCCTGTCCCGCGCGCAGATCATGGACGCCGTCTGGCAGGACGGCGGCGAAAGCCTGGAACGTACCGTCGATACGCACATCAAGACCCTGCGCGGCAAGCTGCGCGGCATCCGCGACGAGGACATCATCGTCACCCATCGCGGCCTCGGCTACAGCCTGCTCGGATAGGCCGGCGTGAACATCTCGGTCCGCCTGTTCTTCGGCTATTTCCTGATCGTCGGGCTGGCCGCGTGGTTCGTCCTCAACACCTTCGTCAAGGAGGCCGAACCCGGCGTCCGCCAGGCGACCGAGGAAACGCTGGTCGACACCGCCCACGTCCTGGCCGAGATGGCGGCCCTCGATCTTTCCGCCGGGCGCATCGGGCAGGGGCCGTTCGCCGACGCGGTGCGGGCCGCGGTCCGCCGCAGCCCGCAGGCGGACATTTCCGGGGTGTTCAAGGAGCGCATCGACTTCCGCATCTACGTCACCGACGCCCGCGGCCTCGTGGTCTACGACTCGCGCGGCGCGGCGGTCGGCGAGAACTTCGCGCAGTGGCGCGACATCGCCCGCGTGCTGCGCGGCGAATACGGCGCCCGGCAGTCGCGCGAGGACCCCTACGATCCGGCCAGTTCCGTGATGCACGTCGCCGCACCGATCTTCTGGCAGGGCGACCTGATCGGCGTCCTGTCGCTGGCCAAGCCGATGTCCTCGGTCGCGCCCTACGCCGAGCGGGCCGCGCGCCGCGTCAAGGAATCGGGCATCGTGCTGCTGGCCGCCTCGGCCGCCATCGGGCTGGCTTTCACCCTTTGGCTCGGCCGCTCCATCCACCGCCTGCGCGACTACGCGCGCGCCGTCAGCGCGGGGCGCAAGGCCGAGCCTCCCACCGGCGGCGGCCGGCAGCTCTCCGAGCTGGCGCGGGCGCTGGCCGTCATGCGCGAAAAGCTGGAGGGCAAGCAGTACGTCGAACGCTACATCCAGAACCTCGCCCACGAGATGAAAAGTCCGCTGACGGCCATCCTCGGCGCCACGGAAATCCTCGAAAGCGACCCGCCGGCCGGCGACCGCCGCCGCTTCACCGCCAGCGTCGCCGAGCAGGGCCGGCGTCTGCAGACGATCATCGAGCGCATGCTCATGCTCGCCCGCGTCGAGCAGCTCCAGGCGCCCGAAGGCGCCCAGACGCTCGTTTCGGCAGCCTTGCTCGACGCCTGCAGGGAACTGCGTGCGCACATTCTGTCCTCGCGGCGCCTGGATTGCCGGATCACCGTGGCCGGCACGACGCCGCCGGTGCGGGGCGACCATTTCCTGTTGCAGCAGGCGCTGCTCAACCTGCTCGATAACGCCATCGACTTCGCGCCGCCCGGCTCGGCCATCGAACTGGCCGTGGCCGCCGACGGCGACGCCGTGGTCTTCAGCGTCCGCGATCACGGCACCGGCGCGCCCGATTACGCGCTGCCGCATCTTTTCGACCGCTTCTACTCCCTGCCCCGGCCGGCCACCGGCAAGAAAAGCACCGGCCTGGGCCTGGCCCTGGTGCGCGAAGTGGCCCGGCTGCACGGCGGCGAGGCCGAATTCGCCAATCACCCGGACGGCGGCGGCGTCGCCATCCTGCGCCTGCCCGGGGCGGCCTGACGCGCTGCCTTCGCCGCGCCGGCTTCTCCTCCGCTTCACACGGCTTCACCTGCGCTTCGCCGGGGCTTCACCGCGCCGGGCCAGACTCGCTCCCGTCATTCAACCCAGGGAGCATGAGATGGATAGGAAACTGCTTTACAAGGTGCTGGCCATCGGCGCGATGGCCGTGCTGCTGCTCGTTCCGCTGAGCATGGTCGAAGGCCAGATCCGCGAGCGCAGCCAGCGCCAGCGGGCGGTCCAGGAAAACATCGCCGACAGTTCCGCCGGCGAGCAGGTGCTGGCGGGGCCGGTCCTGGCCATTCATTACCTCGAAACCGTCGAGGTTCCGGCCGCTGCCGAGAAGGCGGCGCAGGGGGCCGCGCCCCGCCGGGAGGTCTTCGAGCGCACCCTGCTGCTGTCGCCCGACGAACTGGAGATCGACGGCGAGACGGCGGTGGAGATTCGCCGGCGCGGCATCTACCAGGTCCGCCTGTTCCGCCTGGACGCGAAGGCCGGCGGCCATTTCGCCGTCCGCCCATTGGGCGAGCTGCTCCAGCGCAAGACGGTCAGCCACGTCCGCGCCGCCCTGCTGCTCAACGTGAGCGATCCGCGCGGCATCACCAACGATCCGCAGGTCACGGTCAACGGCAAACGCCATCGTTTCGCCTCGCCGACGTTCGCCGGCAGGGACGGCCTGCGCCGCCTGAGCGCCGATCTCGGCCCGCTCGATCTGCAGCAGGCCTACCGCTTCGATTTCAGCCTGCCCCTGCAACTGACCGGCACCACGCGCCTGTCGATCGCCCCGGTGGGCGAGGCCAACCGCATCCATCTGAAGTCCGACTGGCCGCATCCCAACTTCGGCGGGCGCTTCCTGCCGCAAAGCCGCAGCGTCGACCGGCGCGGTTTCGAGGCGCAGTGGGCGATCTCGCATCTCGCCCGGGATTTCGACGCGACGCTGACGTCCAGCCGCGAAGCCCTGAGCATCGGCTTCGTCGATCCGGTCAACATCTACCTGCAGGCCGAACGGGCGGTCAAATACGGCGTCCTGTTCATCGCCCTGACCTTCGCCGGCTTCTTCCTCACCGAAACCCTGCGCCGTACGCCGATCCACCCCATGCAGTACCTGCTGGTCGGGCTGGCATTGGCGATCTTCTTCCTGCTGCTGATCGCGTTTTCCGAACACCTGCCCTTCGCCGCCGCCTACGGCATCGCGGCGGCCGCCTGCATCGGGCTGATCGCCTGGTATCTGGCCGGGGCATTCGGCGGCTGGCGGCGCGGCCTGGCCTTCGGCAGCGGCCTGACCGGCCTCTACGGCGTGCTCTACGGCGTCCTGCTGTCGGAGGACAACGCCCTGCTGATGGGCAGCCTGCTCCTGTTCCTGGCCCTCGGCACGGTGATGCTCGCCACGCGCCGTCTCGACTGGTATGTCCTGGGCGGCCGGCCGGCGGATTCCGAGGTGTGATCGCGCCATTGCGTTCTCCCGGCCGCCGGCCGGCGGGGCAGCGGGCCGGCCGGATGGCCACCGGGCAGTTTCCGGCCATCGCCCTGGCCGGCCTGCTGCTCCTGCCGGCCTGGCACCTCAAGCATCCGTTGCTGTTCGCCTGGCGCCACGCCGAAACGCCCCTGCTGCTCGGTCTGCCGCTGCTGGCCTGGTTTTTTCGCCGGCACCTTCTCCGGCCGGCCCGCGGGTTGTTCCTGGCGGTCTTCGTGCTGACCGCGGCGCGGGAACTGGAATATCGCCTGACGCGCGCGGCGGTGCTTGCCGCCGGCCCGGCCATGCGGACGGTCGGCGCGCACGTGATCGCCGGCTACACCGATCCGGATGAACTGCGTGCCCTGGCCGGCAAAGGCTTGATCGGCGGCGTCTACCTGACCGGCCGCAACGTCCGCGGCCGCCAGCGCGCAGACGTGGCGGCCGAGCTCGCCGAACTGCAGGCGATCCGCCGCCGGGCCGGGCTGCCGCCGCTGATCGTGGCCGCCGACCAGGAAGGCGGCAGCGTCTCGCACCTGTCCCCCATGCTCGAAACCATGCCCCCGCTGTCCAGCCTGACTGCCGCACGCGATCCGGCCGCCGCCGCATGCGCTTACGGGGAGCGGCAGGGGCGGGGCCTGGCCGGATTGGGCGTCACCCTCAACTTCGGACCGGTCGTCGATCTTCGCCCGCGGGAAAAGTCGGCGCCGGGCGGGCTGAGCAACATCACCGCCCGGGCCATCGCCGGCGATCCCCGGCGCGTTGCCGAGATCGCCGGCGCTTATCTTGACGGACTCAACGCCGCCGGCGTGCGGGGCACGCTCAAGCATTTCCCGGGGCTCGGGCGGGTCCGCAACGATACCCACCTCCATCCGGCCCGTCTCGCCGCGTCGCCGGAGGAACTGTCCGAGGACTGGCTGCCTTTCAGGCAGCTTGCCGGCCGTCCGGGAACGGCGATCATGCTTGGGCACGTGACGCTCGCCGCGCTGGACGCCGAGCATGCCGTCTCGCATTCGCCGGCGATCGTCGGCGGCTTGTTGCGCCGGGACTGGCGCTACGATGGCCTGCTGATCACCGACGATCTCAACATGGGCGCCGTCTATCCCCTGGGCATCGGGCGGGTGGCCGGCGAGGCGCTGGCGGCCGGCGTCGATCTGGTGCTGGTCAGCTACGATCCGCGCCAGATATATCGGGTCCTCGCCGGAGCGGCCAGGGCGCTGGGCGAGCGCCGCATCGCCCCGGAAGTGCTGGAGGAAAGCGAGCGCCGCCTGTCGGTTTTTCTGCGCAGGACTCGGGAGCCGCGCCGCTTCATCGCCCGGCCGGCGCGGCTCGGAGCGACCGCCGCAACGCCCGGCTGCGCCCTTTCCGCCGCCGATTCAGGAATGCCCGGAGCGCCGCTTCCTGCTCCAGGCGAACAGGCCCGCCAGCAGGATGCCGGCGCCGCCGATCTGCCAGGCGCCAGCCCAGGGCACGTCCTTGGCGATGCCGCTGCCGATGATCGCCGCGACGATTCCCTGGGGCAGGAAGCCGAGCAGCGAACCGAGCAGGAAGGCGCGGTTGCCGGCGTGGCTGAGCGCCAGCCCGAAGTTGATGATGGCGTTGCTGACCGGCAGCATGCGCATCAGGGCGACCGAGGCGATGGTCGGCTCGGCGTGGGCGATGCGGTTGAAGAAGCGGCGCCGGCCGAAGTGTTCGACCAGCCATGCGCGGCCGCCCCAGCGGGCGGCGCGGAAGGCGATGAAGGAGCCGGCCAGGCTGCTGCACAGCGACCACAGGAGGCCTTCCCAGAAACCGAAAACGAAGCCTCCCAGCGCGTAGAAAAGCAGGCGCGGCACCCCGGCGGCCGTCAGCAGGGTGCTGATGGCGATGAAATGGAGTTCGCCGCGCCAGCCCGGCGCGTTGAAGATGGCGGCGAGCGTGTCCCAGTCGCGAATCTGCCGGCCGAGGGGCGTCGCATTGAACAGGTAGAGCAGGATCGCGCCGGCGCCCACGAGGATGAGCAGCTTGCGCGAGGTGTTCCCGGCCACCTGTTCCAGGTCGGGAACCGGCGCGTCGGCGGCCGTTTCGTCCGTTTCGTCCGTGCCGGGGAGGTCGGCGCCGCCGGGCGCGGACGAGGTCATTTTTCCTGCGCGGCGATGCGTTCCGACCTGACCGCGCGGGAAAGGTACCAGCGGATGCCGAAACAGTCGCGGATGCCGCGCCAGAGCCGGTTATGCACGCCGTACTTGGACGCGCCGCGCAGCCGCTCGCGATGGTTGACGGCGCGCTCGACGACGCTGAATCCCTGCCCGCGCAGGAGCGTCGGCAGGAAGCGGTGCATGCCGTTGAACACCGGAATCTCGCGCAGCGCGGCACGGCGCACGACGCGGATGCCGCAGCCGCTGTCGCTGACCTGGTCGCCGGTGATCCAGTTGCGGTAGCCGTTGGCGATCTTCGACGAGACGCGGCGGATGAAGGTGTCCTGCCGCCGACGCCGCACGCCGGTCACGCAGTCGACGCCCTCGGCGACGGCCTGTTCCAGCATGGCGGGCAGGTCGGCCGGATCGTTCTGCCCGTCGCCGTCCAGCGTGCCGACCCATTCGCCGCGAGCCGCGCGGAAGCCGCTGGCCACGGCGGCGCTCTGCCCGCAGTTGACGCGGTGGAACACGCCGCGCACGCGGGGATCGCCGAATTCGCGGATGAGGCGGGCCGTCGCGTCGGTGCTCGCGTCGTCGACGAGGATGAGTTCGAAGCCGCCCGGGAGCCCCGCCAGCGCGGCGACGATTTCCCGTGCCAGCGGCACGACGTTTTCTTCCTCGTTGTAGGCGGGGACGACCACCGAAAGCCTCGGGCTGGCGGTCGCGGGGATGCTGTCGGGTGAAGTCATCGCTTTGTCGGATCTGGTCTGTTTGGTTCCGGCCGTCGGGGGGCGGACGGCAAACGGCATATTCTACCCGGAGACGTAGGCGCGGAACCATGCGGTCCAGCGTTCGATCCCGTCCGCCAGCGGCGTTTTCGGCGCGAAGCCCGTATCGCGCGCCAGATCGGCGACGTCGGCGTAGGTCGCCGGCACGTCGCCCGCCTGCATCGGCAGGAAATTCTTTTTGGCTTCCATGCCCAGCGCCCGCTCGATCGTCTCGATGAAGACCATCAGTTCCACCGGCTGGTGGTTGCCGATGTTGTATACCCGGTACGGCGCGCGGCTGCTGCCCGCGTCGGGGGCGGCGGCGTCGAAGTCCGGGTTCGGCGCGGCGATCCGGTCGAGCACGCGCACCGTGCCCTCGGCGATGTCGTCGATGAAGGTGAAGTCGCGCTGCATGCGGCCGTGGTTGAACACGTCGATCGGCCGGCCGGCGAGGATCGCGCTGGTGAACAGCCACGGCGACATGTCCGGCCGCCCCCACGGTCCGTAGACGGTGAAGTAGCGCAGCCCGGTGGTCGGCAGACCGTAGAGGTGGCTGTAGCTGTGCGCCATCAGCTCGTTCGATTTCTTGGTCGCGGCATAGAGGCTGACGGGGTGGTTGACCTCGTCGTGCACCGAGAACGGCATGCGCGCGTTGGCGCCGTAGACGCTCGAACTGCTGGCATAGACGAGGTGCCGCACGTGGTTGTGGCGGCAGGCTTCGAGGATGTTGGCGAAGCCGACGAGATTGCTCTGCACGTAGGCCTGCGGGTTGGTCAGCGAATAGCGCACGCCGGCCTGCGCGGCGAGGTGCACGACGCGCTAGAAGCACTCCCCGGCGAACAGCGCCGCGACCGCCGGCGCGTCGGCGACGTCGAT
>JADHEE010000588.1_pt1 | contig 13482 bp, 12 predicted proteins | sample 8952401 | NCBI WGS metagenome assembly JADHEE01 (sample SAMN16124438, study PRJNA663242) | bioreactor sludge metagenome | isolation source: sludge (ammonium) | place: India:Bengaluru | collected 2019-02-28
AATGGCAAAAAAGCTGAGCAACAAAAAGAGTATATCCATCATGCTTTTTTCTCCTCATGCGCTAGAAGTTGCTCTTTAGTGAGTACGAAATCTTCTCGTTTTTTACCGATAAAGCTAAAGATACCGCTATCCATACGAATGGCATCGCACGGGCACGCCTCTACACACGCGCCGCAAAACACGCACTCTAAAAGGTCAATGTCAAAACGTTTTGGCATCTTCTCATCTACCCCATCACTGCGTTCTTCCGCTTCGATAAAGATGCACTCCGCAGGACACGCTGTTGCACACATAAAACAGGCCACACAACGCACACTGCCATCATCGCGTTTGGTGAGACGATGAACCCCTCGGTAGCGTTCACTGATGTCGTGCGGTTGCTCTTCTGGGTAGTTGATGGTTTTGATCTCTGGAGCATCTCCCAGATTGGTAATCAGATGCGAAAGCGTAGTTTTCATACCGCCAAAAATGGCAGGTAAATAGAGCTTTTCTTTAAGGGTATTGCCATGGCGTGGAACGATTTTAATGCCCATCTACAGCCCCCTTGCTACGACAATGATAGCACTGATAAAAATGTTGGCAATCGCTAACGGCATCAAGACTTTCCATCCCAGTGTTTGCAACTGATCGTAACGAAAACGTGGCAATGTCCAGCGTACCCACACAAAGACAAAGTTCATAAAAAGCAGTTTGAGCGCAAAGGTCGTGATTTGGATGACAGCTGTCGCAACGTTGGTTGATGTTTCACTTAGCCCTGAAAAAAGAAGGAAGCCAATCCCAGCTATGACAAGTACATTAATACCAATGAACCCTTTTTGTAAAAAAGCACTCTCATGGTTTCTAATATCACCCGCTTTATGCCACCTATTGTGTCTTTGAATCCATCGCATTGCAGACCAGCTTCCAAGGGGAAGTGCCACGATAAGCACCATTAAAATAAAAGGCATATGCGCTTGTAATGTTTGGGTATTGAGATACGGTAGATGGTACCCGCCCAAAAAAAGTGTCACGATCAATGCACTTGATGCACTCATCGCAACATATTCACCGACAAAAAAGAGTCCAAAACGCATAGCGCTATACTCGGTATGAAAACCACCGACGATTTCACTCTCACCTTCGGCTAAATCAAACGGCGTACGATTCGCCTCAGCAAATGCCGTGATAATAAAAATAAGTGCTGCAATGGGTTGAATGATAATGCCCCACGCGGGGATAAATCCAAAGAGCAATTGCCCTTGATACGCGACAATATCTCCCAAATGTATAGAGCCATAGGTGATAAGCACTGAAACCACAGAAAGCCCCATTGCCGCTTCGTAACTGATAACTTGCGCACCCGCACGCATTGCACCCAAAAGGGAGTACTTATTGCGACTTGACCAACCCCCAAGCATAATGCCATAGACACTTAAACCCGCTAACGCTAAGAACCAAAGCACACCCAAATCCATCGGTAAACCCTGCATGATGAAGCGTTCACCATTGATGATAAGATCATCCGCAAAAGGCATCACCATAAAGCTTAAAAAGGCGGAGGCAAAAACAATGACGGGTGCTAGAGAGAAAAAGAAACTCTCTTGAATGGCTTTGGCTTTAAAATCCTCTTTAAAAACCAGTTTGAGCATATCGGCAAACGATTGAACAAGTCCTCCTAAACGAATACCGTTAATATGACAGCGATTGGGTCCTAAACGATCTTGAATGAGTCCTGCGACACGTCGTTCTATCCAAACTAAAATCGGTGCAGCGCCTAAGGAGAAAAGCAGGGCTAAGATGACATTGATGATGACAACGGCAATGCTTAGGGTACTCATAGCGCTATCTTTGGCGTGGTTTTAAGGGAGTCAAAGGAGATGCCTTTGAGCACATCGTAAAAGAAAAGTTCTGCTTCCCAAACGTCTTGGCATTTTATCACCGTATCGCCCAAAATTTGGGCTAAAATCGCTAGCAATGTTTTATGGGCATGCTCACTTTGAATGGCACACGTGCTGTGTTGGAGATAACCATCGATGTTGATAAAACTGCCTTCACGTCTGGTGTGTGACGCGATAGGCAGAACCAACTCAACCTCTTTGCAAGTTACCTCACAGCTGGAGCAAAGAATGGCTGTATTTTGGGTATAGCCCATCTCTTTAATGAGCATGGCATCACTGCGACCAATCAGTACAACCAATTCAGCTTTTCCAAGCGCTTCTACCAACCCCTCTTTTGTTGCGTCGATACCTAAAAGCGCAACGGCGCGCCCATTGGCGGTGCGATCACTGCATTTTAAAAAATCATCCCCAAAGCTGGTATCAAAACGTTCAGGTTCATACGCATTGAGGGTAATTTCATAGAGTTTTGAAAGCTTTTGAACACGCACCATCTCTTCTAACGAGAGGTTTGAGGAGATGAGAAACACTGTTTTGCCAAGATGGCGCTTTAAAAGACGCAACAGTTTTCCCTCAGCGTACTCGTATTCACTCATTTTGCCTCGAATGAGCGCATGAAACCCTTGGTTGTCGTTTTCGGTGTGGTAACTAAGGCGCCCTGCATCGCAGATGAAATAGCCATTTATCAGATCATTGCGTCGTGGACGATAACGGTAAATCACCTCATTTTTATACTTCTCTTTGTGGTGGTCGACAAAAATCGAACAGCCTCTAGCACAGTGGTTGCAAATCGCCTCTTTGGTGCTTAAAAACCAAACGCGCTTTTGGAAACGAAAATCTTTGCTGGTGAGTGCGCCTACAGGACAAAGATCGACCACATTCATGGCATACGGATTGAAGAGTTGAGTACCTGGGAAGGTTGTAATCACCGAATGATCGGCACGTGAAAGAACTCCCAGTTCGCTGGTTTTAGTAATGTTTTTGGTAAAGCGCACACAGCGGGTACAGAGTACACAGCGCTCTTGATCGAGCACCACATTCGCACCCAAATCAACGTGTTTCTCACCTCTGGTTTTAGGCGTGCTTAAACGGCTCTCATACAGCCCCACATCCATGTAATAATTTTGCAGTGAACATTCCCCTGCTTGGTCACAAAAATAGGGCAGTCGATGGGGTGATTGATGAGTTCAAGCTCTAAAATGGAGCGTTTCACACGGTCGATGGAAGCACCTTTGGTACGAACGATCATCCCTTCTTTAATGGGTGTATCACAGGCGATTTGGGGACGTTTTTGTCCTTCAATCTCGACCATACACATACGGCAATTACCATCTTTGCCAAGAGCAGGATGATAACAAAAATGGGGAATATTGATGTTATTTGCCAGAAGCTCTTCGATCAACAAAGCACCCTCTTTAACCTCTAATACCGTGCCATCTACCGTAATATGCGCCATTAAATTGCTATCCTCTTTTGGACGTAGTGTTTCAATTCTAGCGAGCGTAAACTTTAAAGTAGCTGTCACTTCTGGTTTACGAAAAATTCAATCAAGAGATGTTAAACTCCACATATTTTATTGTTAAGGTCGCTTTATGTTCTCATCTCGTTTTTTCAAATGGCTCATCGTAGAAATTATCGCTGTTGTACTGATTGGCGCTTATGTGTTGATTGATTCTCATGATGTTTACAGGTGGTGGGTGGGCGACACCCATTTTGTAGCAGCTTCTAGTACATGTGACTTACATACACAAAGTTGCGAGGTAACGCTCAAAGATGGCTCTTTGCTCTCTTTGGACATTGAGCCCAAAACCATTCCCTTGATGAAACCCCTGCATTTTAAAGTCACTTCAAGCATTGATCTTCCAAGTATCGAAATCAAGCTTTTTGCGACCAATATGAACATGGGACTGCACACCATCAAACTCAGCCAAACATCCAAAGGCATCTATGAAGGAGAAGGCATGCTTCCAACGTGTGTGATGGGAAATATGATCTGGCAAGCCAATGTCATCTTTAATGAGACAACGCAAAGCCAAGGGGCTATTTTTACCTTTAAAACGGATAAGTAAATGAAAAAAATAAGCTTTCGTTACACAAAGTAATTTTTAGCCTTAGGAATGTTTATTGCACAGTGTCGTGTGACATATTAACAATTTTTTTAGTTATACTAAGTACTTAATTTTTCAGAGGAGTAGCCACCGTGTCCATTACCCAAAGAGGTGAAGAACTTCAATTTGACGAGAACCAATTTATCGTCTCTAAAACAGACCTAAAAGGTAGAATTACCTATGCAAATGATCTTTTTATCAACATTTCTGGCTTCAAAGAACAAGAGCTCATCGGTACACCCCATAATATCCTGCGACATCCTGATATGCCAAAAGCGATCTTTAAACTTCTCTGGGAACGTGTACAATCGGGCAAAGAGGTCTTTGCTTATGTGAAAAATAGAACAAAAAGTAACCACTACTATTGGGTACACGCTTATATTACGCCCATCATTGATACCAAAACCAACCAACTCATCGGTTATCACTCTGTCCGTCGTGCTCCTAGCGCCAAAGGGCTTGAAGTGATAGCCCCTTTGTATCAAAAAATGCTTCATGCAGAAGAGAGAGGTGGAGTTCAAGCTTCCACAGCTCTGTTAGAAAATACGCTATCTCAACTAAAGGTCAGCTATGATGCCTTCATCCTCTCTTTTGAATAGATCTTCTCTTGCTAAAGTGCAAGATGCCAATATTATCTCTCTGGTCGCTTTTACCTTTGCGTTTATTCTTGAAGTCTCCTATAACGGCTTCCACTGGATTCAAGTCATCAACCTCACAAACTTTGCGCTTGCATGGTTTATGTTTATCAACATTCGCAAAGTTCAAAAGACCATTCACGCCCTTGCAGACATCGTAAAAGAGAGCTCTCATGGTAATTTACACGGTCGCATCGTCAATGTCAACGATGGTGGTGAACTCAAACTTCTTTGCTCCAATATGAACTCACTTTTGGATAACTTCGAACTGGTCACCAAAGAGATTAAGTCAACGATTTTAGCGGCGTCAAAAGAAGACTTTAGTCGTAAAATCCTCCAAAAAGGAATGCACGGTGAGTTTAAAGAGCAGACGGAGATGGTCAACAAATCGGTCAATGCGATGAAACAAACACACGAGTTTATAGCACGAAATACGCTCAATGCCGAACTGGCACAAATTAGCAGCGGTTCTAATGACTTTACAACCGTTCAAACAAACCTTACCACTATTGTGGAGCGCTTAAAAGAGATCGCACACGACGGTGAAATTTACGCGGAAGAGACCAAAGGAAGCTACCAAAACCTTCGCGATACCATCACTAAAATCACCTCACTCGTTGAATTTGTCAATCAAAATGAGCAAAGTATCGGCGTACTTGCACAGCGTACACGTGACATCAGTAACGTGGTCGATATGATCAATGACATCGCCGATAAAACCAACCTTCTAGCGCTTAATGCTGCCATTGAAGCGGCACGGGCGGGTGAGCATGGACGAGGATTTGCCGTTGTTGCCGATGAAGTACGAAAACTAGCTGAGACAACGCAAAAAGCAACGGCTGAGATTGCCGTATCGATTAAGATGCTTCAACAAGAGACGGCAGGACTTGAAACCAATGCCGATGCGATGAAAAGTAATGCCGATGAATCCACAACCACATTGGATAAATTAAGCCTGACCTTTAACAGCCTCATCGAGCACTCTAACACCACTTCGACCAATATTAACACCATTCAGCAAACCATCTTCATTACGCTTGCCAAGATGAATCATGCTATCTTTAAATCCAACGCCTACAGTGCAGTTTACGTCAATGATAAAGACGCCGCATTCCAAAACCATGAAACATGCAGTCTTGGAGAGTGGTACCAAAAAGACGGTCAAAAAATCTTTGGCGATACCCAAAGCTTTAAAGAGCTCTATAAACCACATGAAAGCTTCCACACTCATGTACTGGAAGTCGCCAAACTGATTCGTTCTACTTCCTCCAATCTTTTGGATGAAAAAGAGCAGATTATTAACTACTTTAAAGAGGTGGAAAAAGAGAGTAAAGTACTCTTTGGAACCTTAGATCATATGATCGCAGAGAAGAACGCGCAAGCATAAGTGTGTTACAGCGTACGTTCTTCTGATTGGGTGGTAGCACTGGGCAATTTAATGGTAAAGAGTGCTCCCCCTTCCGTGTTTCTGACATTTACAACACCATTCATATTATTTTCTATAATCATCTTCGTCATATAAAGTCCAATGCCTGTTCCTTGTTTGGCATACTTCGTTGTAAAGTACGGCTCAAAAATACGGTCCATATGCTCGCTTGCGATACCACCGCCATTATCTTCGATCACAATCAAAATGTATTTGTACCCTTTTTTAAGGTACAGGCGAATGAATGGATTGCTGATTTCGCGCTCACTTAAGACATCTTTGGCATTGGAGAGAATGTTCAACAGTGCTTGCGCAAACTCATTGGGATAGCCATAAACTTCCATTTTTTCGGAAATATCAAACGAAAACTCGATACCATGGTACTTTAGCGAAGCTTGTAAAATAGCGATGGAACGCTCACAGGCTTCGCTGATTTCAAAGACCTCTTTCTCTTTGGAGGGTTTAAAAAAGTTTTGAAAGTCACTGATGGTTCCTGACATAAACGCATTGATTTTAATACACTGTTGTATGGATGAGAGCATGTACGTTTCATCAAGATCATTAAACTCATGCTTGACTTGAATGTTCATCAAAAGCGCACTGAGTTCTCCCAAAGGCTGTCTCCATTGATGTGCGATATTGCCGATCATCTCACCCATGCTGGCAAGTTTACTTTGCTGTATTAAGAGCTTCTCTTGCTCAGTGCGCTTTAAGATCTCTTCGTGTATTTTGGATTCTAAATTATCAATCATCTCATTAACCACGTCTTTAAGCAGTTGAAGCTCTTGTGCTTGGGCTGTTGCATGAAGACGCGAAGAGAGTTTGCCTACTTTTAGGTCATTCACCACGCTGATGGCATCTTCGATAAAAACGATGTCTTGTTCTATGTTTGCCGAAGCCTTTGCGATACTACGGTTAAGCAGTTTGGACATATCTTCTAACTCATCTAGGCTATGAAGCTCAATAGGTTTGGGTTGTCTGTTTTTAGTCTCCAAGTAACCAAAAAATTCTTTAAGCCCTTCTTGCAATTTCAAGATGGAAGAGACGATGTGACTGGAGAGCAAGTAACCTGCTAAGAAAACCAGTGCAGAGAGTAAAAACACAACGATAGCAAGCTCGTATTTTAGGGCTTTTGCACTCGTTTCGATATCATCAAAGTTTTGTGCTGCTTGTCTTACAGCATCGTGTTGCAACGCTTTAAGGCGGTTGAGCAGGGCATAGTAGTGATCACGCTCTGTCGTATTGACATTGACAAAAGCACCCTCTTCAAAATGGGCTGCAAGATAGTTACACGTTTTTTCAACACTGGTGGCATAGGTTTTCCAAAAATCATACGTCTGTTTGTCAAGTTTTAAGTAGTACTCTTCTAAACGCCCACGCTGTTTGAGTATATCCACCTCGATGCTTTTTCGATAATCTTCATTAGGCGACATCACTAAGGAAAGACTCATTTCGCGCAACGCATTGGTTGGCTCGATGTAATTCTCTTGCAAATGTTGGGTACTGCGTGCATTCTCAAAAATGGTGGTGGCATTGCTGATATTCTCTTGACTCAGCTTAAAAGAGCGCTCAGCAAGAATCAGCATCCCAATAAAGGAGAAGCTAAAGAGGAGCAAGAGTTTGTATTTAATCGGTATTTTTTTCATGGTAATCGCTTTGGCACAATAGGCGCTTGAAGGGTCGCGGGATACGGTTTGTCACCTCGCAACGACCAGTGTTGATCCGTAATTTTTGCTTTCCAAAAAGGCTGCATACCAATGCCAAGCGGCTCAAAAACCAGTTCTTTGTTCATCGCGAACACCGCATTTGGGATGGGGACAAATAACATATACGCCTCCTTTTTGGCTCGATTTTGAATCTGTTGGCTCAGTATTTCAAACAGAGGATCTTCTTGTTCTATCCTAAAAAATTGGTCTATATAACCCTCCATAACCGCATCATGGCGCACAAAACTCCAAGGATTGTTTTCTTGATAACGAATAAACACAGGCCACGGATGTCTTCCATACCAATCTTGTGTATTTTGAATTAAAATATCCCAGTCCTGAATGCTTTTATGGTTTTTTTGTGTCAAATTATAGATCTCTTTTTCACTCGCGGTAATGGTATAGTGCAGTTTTACCCCATACATCGAGAGCTGATACTCAATCCCTTTCCATAAGAAAAGCAATGAGTCTTGTGTCGCCACATTCAGCTCTAAGCCTTTGAGCATACGCTCCACAACGCTTGCATCGAGAGAGCACTCCTTTTCACTGAATGCTGAGGGGTTGAGCCTTCCCTCTTTTTTATAGGTAAAGTCTAGTAAATTTCGTTGATTAAGCGCACAATTCAGGGCTTGACGCACCTCTTTACGAGCAACAGGCGAATAGTGTTTCAGAAGGTTAAAATAAATCGTAAAATTGTGCGTTGAGGGCATTGAGACCAGTTTGGCGTAGGGTGAGAGCATTGTCTCTATTTTTTTATTGAAAGGGATTTGCATAAAATCAAGCCCGCCATCTTCAAAAAGTGCCAGATTAAGGGCTTCTTGTGTTTCAAGCTCGGTATAAAACGTAATCGTTTCAATGGAAGGATACTCGCTCTCCCAGTAGTAAGGATTGGCTTTGAGAATGGCTTTAGGGGTCTGTTTACGCCCTGTAATCATCCCTTCAACCAAAATGTAAGGTCCTAACCCATAAGGTCCTGAAGCCCTAATATTAGCACCTGTCTCCGCACCACCCCAACCAAAATGATTCAAATAGGCCTCAGAGTAGAAATAGATACGCGCAAGATCGCGAAAAAGCATCCCATACGGCTGGGAGAGATGCAGGCGAATTTTATACTCGGATATTTTTTCAACCCGTTGGAGCGAATGGTGAATGTTTGTGTAGTTAAAAGGTTGCTTCAAAAAGTAGCTAAAGTTGTGCATAACCGAATCGGCATTAAAAGGCGTTCCGTCTTGAAAACGCACCCCTTGACGGAGTTCAAACTCATACAATAAAGGGGAGAGTTTCGTGCTCTTTGTGGACAAAGAGTACTCCCAACCTTGCTCATTCTCCGCAAGTCTGACCAGTCCTTCATTAACCAAGCGTGAAACGTAGTTGTAAGGCATTGAGGGTAAAAAAACTTTGATATGCGACCTTGGGTCACGCCCTTTTAAGACACGGCTTGTGCTTGTATCTTCATGGTAAATCTCTTTTTCATCTGCAACCTCAGCACCGTAAAAGATACTTAAAAGTAAGCAGAGAAAAAGACTAACTCTCAAAACTGTACCCTGCTTGAGAATGGTTTTTAATCGGATGATTGGGAAGCTTTTTGCGCAGAGATTTGACGAGCGTACGAAGGGCTGCGATACTCATAAACTCCTCTTTCCACACACTCATCTCGATCTCTTCATAACTCACAACAAGCCCTTTTTTACGCAACAAGAGTTCTAAAAAGTCCGACTCTTTATGCGTCATTTCTATCTCTTTGCCTTCAGTCACGATACGCTTATTTTTAAAATCAAAGGTACAACCAGCACACTCAATGCTCACACTGCGATCCGATTCAATCTCTTCAATGCAAAGTCTAAGCGCACTTAAAAGCTCATCGAGTGCCACAGGTTTTATCAGATATTTCTCGATTTTAAGTTCAATAGCGCTAAGCAGATACTCTTTATCCGTATGCGCGGTTATCATCAATATCGGCGTTTTTTTGTCCATTTTTCGGATCTCTTTAACCATGTAAAGCCCATAGTTTCGGGGCAATCGTAGATCGGTGAGGATGATGTCGGGACGTTGTTCATAGTAAAGATCCAACCCCTCTTCACCATCTTTGGCTTCAATGACCTCTTTGAGATAATAAGAGAGCGTGTTTGCCATAGGTTTGCGAATACCCTCTTCATCTTCAGCGTACAAGAGCCGCAATGATTTGAGTTTTTCCATCCAAAGTTCCATGCGCATCCTTTAAAATGACTTTCTCTGTAAAAAAAATACAGCCAATTGTATCATGAAGTCACTATAGCGACAAAAAATGAGTTAAAAATGAGATGAGAGACTCCCTTCACCTAAAAAATGAGGCGAAGGGAAAAGAAGTTACTTATAGTTTTGCAGATATTTTTCGATACTCTGTTTTTCAGGTTTTGAAAGCCCTGCTTGTGCACCCATTGCTTCGAGGATGCTTGGCCACACATTGGCATCAAATTCGCTCTCAGGATGCAAGGCATGGCACGTACTGCATTTGGCTTGAAAAAGTGTTTTACCTGCTCCTAAGACTTTGTTTTTGTCACTGCTTAGGGCATCGCTTTTTACAAAACCTTTGATGGAAACATTGATCCAAACACTGCCGTATTCATCGGTTTTTTGACCAAGTACTTTGAAAATGGACGGATTACTCGTTTCAAAGCCAATGATGAGCATACCCGCTTTTTCATACACAACGCCGCTTCCCTCAGGAGCAAAACCAATAAACTCGACTTCACTGAAAGAGCCCTTTTGGGAGAGCTCTTTCACTTCTGAAGCGATGATCAGCTCTCCAAGAGCTGAACTTTCGCTCGCCTCTGCATAAAGAGGTGCATTTTTACTAAGAAATGAACCACTTGCTGCAAACATCATCGTTGCGGCGCACAGTGGCGCTAGAACATGGAACAATCGCATTAGACACCTTTAATTTTTGGCGCTTTAAAGATTCCTATCTCTGGAACTTCGCCTTTGAATTTTTCAATCTCAACCAACGCTGTTGCTTGGTTGCCCTGTGCAAGTTCAGACGTTCCTACATCGGGGATAAGCACGTTGACATCACCGTGACGACACAATGTGCCTGCTTTTCCTGGTTCACTTGGGTCATACCACGCACCCTCTTGCATTCTAACAACCCCTTGCATCACCGCTTCCGTTACCACAGCACCTGCAAGCACTTGACCACGTTTGTTGAAGACTCTCACGACATCACCATTTTGAATGCCACGTTTTGCTGCATCTTTAGGGTTCAACCAAATTGGCTCTCTGCCATCCACTTCTTCAAGATCACGAATCCATGTGTTATTAAGTTGTGAGTGAAGGCGATATTTTGGGTGTGGAGAGACTAAGTTCAGAGGGAACTCTTTCGCCACAGAACTGCCTAGCCATTCCATTGGCTCAAACCACATCGGATGACCTTTACACTCTTTATAGTTATAACCTGCAATTTTCTTAGAGAAAATCTCAATTTTACCCGAAGGTGTTCCAAGGCGATTCACCACAGGATTTTGTCTAAATTTCGCATGTTTGACAAATTTTTTCGCACTCTCTGGTGTTTCAAATTTGACAAAACCTTTCTCCCAGAACTCTTTAAATGGGAGCATTTTAACGCCTGATTTGGTAGCTTTGGTGTAGGACTCTTGGTAGAAAGACTCAACCCATTCCATTTTTGTTTTGCCTTCGGTAAAAGCAAGCACTTCATTGGCACCAAAGCGTCTTAGGATGTTTACAAAGATATCAAAATCATCCGTTGCTTCGCCCACTGGCTTCACCGCTTGTTTCATCGCGAAGATATAGCTGTTTGAGTGCGATTTGGTGATGTCGTTGCGCTCTTGCTCTGTGGTTGCAGGAAGCACGATGTCTGCCATACGCGCGGTGGCTGTCCAGAAGCACTCATTCACAACGAAGGTATCGAGTTTTTGCCATGCTTTGATCATACGGTTACGGTCTTGATGATGGTGGAAAGGATTACCGCCTGCCCAGTATGCCATTTTAATTTCAGGGTATTTGTACGCTTTGCCATCAAAGTTATACTCTTTGCCAGGATTTTCCAAACACTCAACAATACGAGATACAGGGATCACATTGATTTTGCGTTGTTTCCATGGACCTTCCATTTTTGAATTGATGCTAATGCCTGAAAGACCAGGAGAAGCCGCTACATTTTCAGCATCAGCCACCGCTCCAGCAGAGCCATTGAGTGGTTTGTCACTCAGCGCATTACCTGTTGCAGCTGCAGGCATTGGCACACCACCGTCTGAGTAATGGTAGTTCATACCATAACCTCCACCAGGAAGTCCTACTTGACCGATCATACTCGCAAGCGTAATCATCATCCAGTTAGGTTGCTCACCATGGTGCGCTCTTTGTGTTCCCCACCCACCCATAAGCATGGTACGTTTAGAGACAAATTCTTTGGCTAACATTTTGATGACATCTTCTGGAACACCACAAATTTTCGATGCCCAAGCAGGTGTTTTAGCCACCTTATCTTCACTCTCGCCAACAAGGTATTTTCTAAACTCTTCAAAGCCTGTGGTGTATTTATCAACAAACTCTTTACTATAGAGGTTTTCACTGTAAAGATACTGTGCAATTCCTAACATCAATGCAACGTCCGTTGTTGGGCGAATTTGAATATGCTCTGCACCAAAGTACATACCAGTGTTGTTATACACAGGGTCAATAATATAAAGCTTGATATTGCGTTTTTTAGCCGCTTCTTTGAGCTCTTTCATGTAAGTGTATGATTGGTGGTCTGGCACACCCCATGCAATTTGGTTGGTGTTAATTGGATCAGCGCCCCAAAATACAATACATTCAGAATTTTCGATAATGACTGGATAAACTGTCGCAGGTGCAGTCGATTCATCGGTTCCTGTCACATAAGGAGTGATTTGGCGAATGGCGTGGGTTGAGTAGGTACATGTACGTGAAGTATACCCTCCTGCAACACCTAGCATTCTGCCTAAAAGTGCTTGTGGGTTATTGAGACTTCCGACACAAAACCAACCATAACTACCACCATAAACCGCATCCGATCCATAGTTTTTATACACACGTTTGAGTTCATTGGCAATCAAGTCGTATGCCGTCTCCCATGTCACACGGACAAACTTATCGCTTCCGCGTTTGGTTTTATCGCTTTTATACCCATTTTTCAAATAACTCTCTCGCACACATGGGTACATAATACGATCTTTGGCATACGTACGCGCCGCTAAACCTTCGATGAGCGTTACAGGATGTTCATCCCCTTCAAACGGTGTGACACTCTCAAAACGTGAATTACGGGTGTGCGTGACAACAGCACCAAAGTGTGATGCACTAAAACCTTTTTCGGCATCACCCAGCAATGAATCTCCTACCAAAGGGATGGCTTCAGCACTCACTGTTGCAACAGCAGCACCAGTCGCGGCTCCGCCCACTTTGAGAAACGATCTTCTATCCATTTTCTTTGTCATAATGTACTCCTTAGATTGAACATTTTTTTCATGGAAAACAACAAAACTTAAATAAAAGTTACATTTAACCTGTAATTTTTATTTTTATAAATGAAGCTTAACGAAATAAAATGAGTAATTAGTGAGCTATAAAAACCATTTTAAAAGTAAAAAAAGAGCTTCTTTGAAGCAGGATAGCGTTATGATAAAATCAAAAAGAGCCTCTATGGATTCGACATCACTCATCAATCAGCCTATTCCCTCTTTACTGCGCCAACTCTCTATTCCATCGAGTCTTGGT
>JADHEE010000591.1_pt1 | contig 13443 bp, 9 predicted proteins | sample 8952401 | NCBI WGS metagenome assembly JADHEE01 (sample SAMN16124438, study PRJNA663242) | bioreactor sludge metagenome | isolation source: sludge (ammonium) | place: India:Bengaluru | collected 2019-02-28
GGCGAGAGCGTGCGCAAGGCGCTGCTCAAGACCCCGATCGACGGCGCGCGGATCAGCTCGGGCTTCGGCATGCGCAACCATCCGGTGCTCGGCTACTCCAAGATGCACAAGGGCATCGACTTCGCCGCGCCGATCGGCACCCCGGTCTACGCCGCGGGCGACGGCGTGATCGAGAAGGCGGAGCCCTGGAGCTCGTACGGCAACTACATGCGGATCCGTCACACCGCCACCTATTCCACCGCGTTCGGCCACCTGAGCGGCTACGCCAAGGGAATCCACGCGGGCATGCGGGTTCGCCAGGGGCAGATCGTCGCCTATTCGGGCAACACCGGTCGCACCACCGGTCCCCACCTGCATTACGAAGTCCTGATCTCCGGCGACCAGGTCAACCCGCTCAACATCAAGATGCCCTCCGGGCGCGCCCTGGCGGGGAACGACCTGCGCAAATTCGAGACCCAGCGCAAGGACATGGACCGGACCTACGCCAGCCTCGAAGGCAAGACCGCGTCCGCGTCGGCTGAGGCAAAGCCCGCCACCGTCCGCTGATTTCAAATCATCCGACTACACCGACGGCCTCCTCTCCAGGAGGCCGTTCGTGCTTGGGCAAACAGCAGAAAACGGGTAAACTTGAATTTAAGGCATGTGTTCTCCGCAACCACGAAAACGGGAGGAAACCATGACCAGCACCAAAACCGGCAGCGTCCACATCGACGTCGAAGCCGGAAAGCTGCGGATCAGCGACGTCATCCATGTTCCGGTCAAGACCGCCTGGGCGATGCTTACCAGCCGGCATCACTTCCTGGAGTGGTGGGGCGACTACGTCTCCATCGAGGTCCGCCCCGGCGGATCCTTCGAGGAGCTCTGGACCGCTCCCGACGGGCACCGGAAGCGTGTCTTCGGCAAGGTTCAAACCGTCACCGCCCCCTTCGAGCTCGAACTCACGTGGCGCGAGGAGGACTGGCGTTTCGAAACCCGGGTGTGCCTGCACCTGCGCGATCTCGGCACCAGCACCGAAGTCACCGTAACCCACGCGGGGTGGCCGAAGTCTCCCGACGAGCACACCCGCCTGATCCTCGCGCGCCATTACTACGCGTGGAAGACCTGCCTGCATCGCCTCAAGCTCTACGCAGCCCAACACCACGGCGCGACGATGTAACCGCCCGCCTATCGCGCCAGCCGCGCCAAGCTGTTGATCAGGTCGATGAGATCGAGCAGGCGCGGCAGGTAGTGATCGCTCAGAAGCGGCGAGAGCGGTGCGCCGCCCCGCTCTCCGAGATCGTGCGCCATGCCGTCCACAAGGCGTTCGAGCCGCTTGCGGTGCAGCCCGAGGCGGCGCTGCACCGGGTCGGTCGCGATTCCCGCGAACGCCCCGAACGACGCCATCGCCACCAGCAACGTGCCGCCGGTGGCGAGGGTGAGGAACGGGGTCGCGGCGGCGGGGAACGCCGCGTACCACAACCCGCCGACGCTGCTACCCAGGGGAAAGGCGGAAATCGCGAGACTGTTGGCGAGACCGGCGGAAAGGATCGGCGCGAGGCTCAACACGCCCGGCGTGAAGGCGTGGAACGCCCCGGCGCCCACGCCGAGCGCGCCCAATTGCAGCGCGACTTCCGCCATCGCCGCCCGCCCTGCCCCCGCGCTTTCCAGAACCTCGGCCACCGCGGCGCGGAACGCGGGATCCTCGCCGTGCGCCGCGATCAAGGCCTCGACCTGCTTCATCGCGGCGGCAAGACGGGGGTCGGAGAGGATTTCCCGCGCCAGGGCGTCGGTATCGCTCAGGACCCTGCCGTCGTCGTCCTTCACCGGCAGTTCGAGGAATTCGCTCATCAAAAGGAAGTTGACCCGCCGTCCGACGGCGGTGTCGAGGATCAGCCGGGTCTTTTCGGCGCGCGTCACCACCTCGGGCGGGGTGCGCCCGAGCTGCCGCCAGAGCCAACCCGCGGCACGCCCCGAACGGCGGATCGCGAACTCGGGGAGCGACGCCGCGAGGTTGTAGGGGGCGCGCAAAAGGTCGAACCCGAGGGCGTGCCGGTGCAGCGAAAGACTGCCCTTCAGGGTGAAGTGGCGGTCGATGAAGGGCTCGATGCGCTCCCGCCGCGCCGCGACGTAGCGGATCGCCGCGGCGTGCACCAGCGCCTCCGCCTCGCCCCGGGTGAGGACGATGGCCGGCGGGCTCGCGCCCGCCGTTGCGACCGGGAGGGTCTCGCGGTTCATGCGGCCCAGGCGGACGCCGGGCGTCCGTCGATGGTCAGGCCGCTGTCGTCCACGTCCACCCGCACCACGCCGCCCTCGACGATCTCGCCTTCGAGCAGGCACATCGCCAGCGGGTTCTCGAGGGTGCGCTGGATCAGCCGCTTGAGCGGTCGCGCGCCGTAGACCGGGTCGTAGCCGCGCTCGGCGAGCCAGTGCCGCGCCGCGTCGGTGATGTCGAGCGCGATGTCGCGATCCAGCAGGCGCTTTTCCAGACGCTGGAGCTGGATCGTCACCACGCCGTCCATGTGCTCCGGCGCGAGGCGGTGGAACAGCAGGATCTCGTCCAGGCGGTTGAGGAACTCGGGCCGGAACGTGCCCCGCACCACCGCCATCACCTGATCCCGGACCAGACCGGAATCCTCGCCCGGCGGCTGCGAGGCGAGAATCTCCGCGCCGAGGTTCGAGGTCATCACGATCAGGCTGTTGGCGAAGTCCACGGTGCGGCCCTGGCCGTCGGTCAGACGCCCATCGTCCAGCACCTGCAACAGGACGTTGAACACGTCCGGATGCGCCTTCTCGACCTCGTCGAAGAGGATCACCTGATAAGGCCGCCGCCGCACCGCCTCGGTCAGCGCCCCGCCCTCGTCGTAGCCGACGTAGCCGGGGGGTGCGCCGATCAGCCGCGCCACCGCGTGCTTTTCCATGTATTCCGACATGTCGATGCGCACCATCGCGGTCTCGTCGTTGAACAGGAACGCGGCCAGCGCCTTGGTCAGCTCGGTCTTGCCCACGCCGGTGGGACCGAGGAACAGGAACGAGCCGATCGGGCGATTGGGATCCTGCAACCCGGCGCGCGCACGACGCACCGCGTTGGAGACCGCCTTCACCGCCTCCGCCTGACCGATAACTCGCCGGCCGATCTCCTGTTCCATGTGGCGGAGCTTGTCTTTTTCGCCTTCGAGCATCTTGTCCACCGGGATGCCGGTCCAGCGCGCCACCACCTGGGCGATATGCCGCTCGGTCACCACCTGGTCGAGCACGCGGCTCGACGCCGCGCCTTCCGCCGCCTTGAGCTTGGCCTCGAGGCCGGGAATGTCGCCGTAGAGAAGCCGCCCCGCTTCCTCGAAGCGGCCTTCGCGCTGGGCGCGCTCCGCCTGCATCCGCAACTGGTCGAGCTGCTCCTTGATCCGGGTGGAATCCGCGAGCGTCGACTGCTCGCGCTTCCACTGCGCGGTCAGCGTCGCCGAACGCTCCTCGAGCTCGCCCAGGTCTTCCTCGAGCCGCTCCAGGCGCTCGCGGGAGGCCGGGTCCTGCTCCTTCTTCAAGGCTTCCCGCTCGATCTTGAGCTGGATCAGGCGGCGGTCCACCTCGTCCAGTTCGTCCGGCTTGCTGTCCACCTGCATGCGCAGGCGGCTGCCCGCCTCGTCCATCAGGTCGATTGCCTTGTCGGGGAGGAAGCGGTCGGAAATGTAGCGGTCCGACAGCGTCGCCGCCGCCACCAGCGCGGAATCCGAGATCCGCACGCCATGATGCAGTTCGTATTTCTCCTTGATGCCGCGCAGAATCGAGATGGTGTCCTCGACCGTCGGCTCGGAGACGAACACCGGCTGGAACCGCCGCGCCAGCGCCGCGTCCTTTTCCACGTGCTTGCGGTATTCGTTGAGCGTGGTCGCGCCGACGCAGTGCAGGTCGCCGCGCGCCAGCGCCGGTTTCAAGAGGTTGGAGGCGTCCATCGAGCCTTCCGCCGCACCCGCGCCGATCAGGGTGTGCATCTCGTCGATGAACAGCACGATTTCGCCCGCCGCCGACTGGATCTCGGTGAGCACGCCCTTCAGCCGCTCCTCGAACTCGCCGCGGAACTTCGCGCCCGCCACCATCGCGCCCAAGTCGAGCGAGAGCAGCCGCTTGTCGCGCAAGGAATCCGGCACGTCGCCGTTGATGATCCGGAGCGCCAGGCCTTCGACGATGGCGGTCTTGCCCACGCCCGGCTCGCCGATCAGCACCGGATTGTTCTTGGTGCGGCGCGACAGAACCTGGATGGTGCGGCGGATTTCCTCGTCGCGCCCGATCACCGGGTCGAGCTTGCCCTCCCGCGCGCGGGCGGTGAAGTCGAGGGTGTACTTCTTCAACGCCTCGAACTGGTCCTCGGCGCTCGCCGAATTCGCCGCGCGGCCCTTGCGCATGTCGCGGATCGCGCCGTTCAGGCCCTGCGGCGTCACGCCCGCCGCCTTCAACGCGGCGGCGGCCTTGGTGCCCTCGGCGAGCGCGAGCGACAGCAGCACGTATTCGGCGGTGACGTAGGAATCCCCGGCCTTGGTCGCGGCCTCCTGGGCGTGGTCGAGCACGCGGATCAGCGGCGGCGAAGTGTAGACCTGCCCCGAGCCGCCCTCGACCTTGGGCTCCTTGGCGAGCGCGGCCTCGACCTCGACCTTGGCGGTCTCCGGACGCCCATGCGCGGCGCGGATGAGGTTGGCGGCCAGGCCCTCCGGGTCGTCGAGCAGCGCCTTCAGCAGGTGTTCGGGGAGGAACTGCTGGTGATCCATGCGGATCGCGGTGTGTTGGGCAGCCTGAAGGAAGCCCTTCGCGCGTTCGGTGAACTTTTCGATATCCATGGTGTGCGTCCCTTGATCTGGCGACTGTCGCGAGGCGCCCCAATCAGGCGACGCCCGCGTTCCGTGTCTCCATATGGACACCATGCCCCCCGCGCCGCAAGTCCCCAAACCGGCAACAAAAAGCCGCCCTTCCGGAGACGGGCGGCGCAACCGGCGGAGCGGAGCCGAAACCGCTCAGGCGGAGACGGTTTCCGGGTCGTCCACGTCGTGGGATTCCGGCGGATTGGCGTGCGCGGCGGGGCGGATCACCTCGACCTGCGCCTCCTCGCTCTCGTCCTCGTTGCCGTTGCCGTCGTCCACGTCGTCGACCTGCTCCGGCTGCGGCCCCTCGGCGCCGTCGGCGGCGGCGGGCGACAGCACGCGCGGCTGGCGCGGCTGGCTGTTCTGGATGATGCGGAAATAATGCTCGGCGTGCTGGAGGTAGTTCTCCGCCAGCACCCGGTCGCCCTGGCCCGCGGCGTCGCGCGCGAGCGCCAGGTACTTTTCCATCACCTGGTGCGCCGAGCCGCGAATGCGGATGCTCGGGCCGTTGCTGTCAAAGGTCTGGTTGCGGGAGGAGCCGTTGCCGCCCCCGCCCCCGCCGCCCTTGCCGCGCTGCTGGCCGCCCGACATCCGGCCCCGCGGCGGACGCGGCTTCTGGTTGGGGTTCTGGTTCGGGTTCTGGGATGAATGCTGTTTCATGTCGATAAACTAACCGCGTGAATTGAAAACAATGGATCTGGGCCTTGTCGCGCGCATGCGCGCCACGCGAAACCGTTGCTTCGCGGATCGAGAGGCAAACAGCCTCTCACGCCTGCCGGGATCAACCCCGGCGGAACGACGTCTTCCGACGCTCATCCCCCGTGCGGTTCCCAAAAAGGAACCCGGCTTCACGGATGCAAAAATGTCCAGGTCACAACGAACCGCGCGGTTCCCATCGCCATCAACCCAGGCCCCGAACCGATCGGCTCGAAACCCGACGAACCCGCCCCTTGTGAGGTTCGTTCGTTACGGCGTCCGCACGTGAACGAAGGAAACGTAGCCGCTCTACCGCGCCTTTCCAACCGATTTTTTCGTTTCCCTGCGGATTTTTACGGAATTGACGCAACGCCGATCGCACAACGGATCACGCCGCCCAAATCCCTCGGCATGGCCGTCACCCGCAGCCCGGCGGCTTCGAACAACGCGCGCACCGCCTCTTCCTGCCCGATCCCGAATTCGAACCCTGCAACGCCGCCCGGAGCCAGCATTTCGGGAAGCTGCGGCACCAGCAGGCGATACGGGTCGAGGCCGTCCGCGCCGCCCGCAAGCGCCCGGCGCGGTTCGAAATCCCGTACCTCGGGCTCCAGGTCGGCGATGTCCGCATCGGGGATGTACGGCGGGTTTGCGATCACCAGGTCGAAGCGCCCGAGACCGTCGCGCCAGCCGGGCGCGGTCCAATCGCGCCGGAAAAACGCCGCACGCGCCGCCAGCCCCAATGCGTCCGCATTGGCGGCGGCCACCTTCACGGCGCCTTCCGCCGCGTCCACCCCAACGCCCGAGGCGTCGCTTCGTTCCGCCAAAACCGCCAGCAGCAGGCACCCGGTGCCGGTGCCGAGGTCCAAAACCCGGGGCGAGTCCCGCCCGGCAACCGCCGCCAGCGCCGCCTCCACCAGGGTTTCGGAATCCGGGCGCGGGTCCAGCGTCTCCGCTCCCAGGCCGAACTCCAGCCCGTAAAACTCCCGGCTTCCCAAAATCCGCGACACCGGCTCGCGCGCCGCGCGCCGCGCGATCGCCGCCTCCACCAGGGCCACCTCGTCCGCGCGCAACGCCCGCTCCGGCCGCGCCACCATCTCCGCCTGGCCGATGCCGAGCAGATGCCCGATCAACAGTCGCGCATCCCGCCGCGCCCCCTCCACGCCCGCCTCGCGCAGGCGGGCGGCGGAGGCCGCCAGGATTTGGCCGAGGTCAGTCATGGTGTCGCGCTCCAAGGATGCGGGGCTCCGCCCCGCGCCCCGCCGGAGGGACTCGTCCCTCCGGACCTCCCCTTTGGTTTTCGCGCGAAGCGCAATCGACCTTCACGCTGCCGGAAAAGGATGATGCCGCTACGCGGAAAAACCAGTTACGGGATCCAAGGGCCCTCGGCCCTTGGCGGGGTCCAGGGGCGGAGCCCCGGCCTTCCCCGGCCCCGATCACAGCGCCTCCAGGTCGGCCAACCGCGCGGCCTGGTCCTCGGCGATCAGGGGATCGATGACGTCGTCGAGGCTGGAGCCGTCGACGATCTGGTCGATCTTGTAGAGGGTGAGGTTGATGCGGTGATCGGTGACGCGCCCTTGCGGGAAGTTGTAGGTGCGGATGCGTTCCGAGCGGTCGCCGGAGCCGACTTGCGAGCGGCGGTCGGCGGCGCGGGTTTGGTCCTTTTCCGCGCGGGCGTGTTCGTAGAGCCGGGCGCGGAGGTGTTTCATCGCCTTGGCGCGGTTCTTGATTTGCGAGCGCTCGTCCTGGCATTGCACCACCACGCCGGAGGGCAGATGGGTGATGCGCACGGCGGAATCCGTGGTGTTGACGTGCTGGCCGCCCGCGCCCTGCGAGCGGTAGGTGTCGATGCGCAGATCGCTGTCCTTGATCTCGATGTCGACATCCTCGACCTCGGGCAGCACCGCGACGGTAGCGGCGGAGGTGTGGATGCGCCCGCCCGCCTCGGTGGCGGGAACGCGCTGGACGCGGTGCACGCCGGATTCGAACTTCAGCCGCGCGAACACGCCGGTTCCGGCGATCGAGGCGACGACTTCCTTGATCCCGCCGATGCCGGTCTCGTTGAGGTCCATGATCTCCATGCGCCAGCCGCGCAACGCGGCGTAGCGCTGGTACATGCGGAACAGGTCGGCGGCGAACAGCGCGGCCTCCTCGCCGCCGGTACCGGCGCGGACTTCGAGGATCGCGTTGCGCGCGTCGTCGGCGTCCTTCGGCAACAGGGCGAGGCGCATTGCCGCCTCGATCTCGGGCATGCGGCGCTTGCAGTCGTCGAACTCCTCCTGCGCGAGTTCGCGCAGATCGGGGTCGGCGGAGCCGTCGCGCGCCATCGCCTCGGCTTCCGCGAGGTCGGCGCGGGTCTTCTTCCACGCCTCGATGAGTTCGACGAGCGGCCCGAGTTCGGCGACCTCGCGCGAGAGCGCGGTCATCGTCGCGGTGTCCATCCGGGTGTCGGTGGCGAGACGCCCCGTGGCCTCCTGATGGCGGCGCAGGACCTGTTCGAGCTTGTCTTCAAATGCCACCGATGGCGACCTCCGGAGCGCCCGCCAGCATCGCGCGGACGGTGTCTTCCATGCGGTCGAGGGCGACGGTCGCCTGCTCGCCGGAATCGAGGTCGCGCAGGGTGACGGCGCGGGCGAGGCGTTCGTCCTCGCCGAAGATCACCGCGACGCGGGCGGAGACCTTGTTGGCGCGCTTCATCCGCTTGCCCATGTTGCCCGAGAAGCCGAGGTCGACGGCGAAGCCCGCGCGGCGCAGGCGTTCGGTGAGGATCATCGCCTCGCGCTTGATCATCGGGTCCGCGCCTGCCGGAATCATCGCCACCGGGCGCGCGACCGCCGGAGGTTCGGCGAGCAGCATGGAGAGGCGTTCGACGCCCGCCGCCCAGCCGACGCCGGGGGTGGCGCCGCCGCCCATGGTCTTGATTAGGCCGTCGTAGCGCCCGCCCGCCATCACCGTGCCCTGCGCGCCGAGCGCGTCGGTGGTGAACTCGAAGGCGGTGTGGCCGTAGTAGTCGAGGCCGCGCACCAGGCGCGGATTCTCGACGTAGTCGAGGCCGAGGTCCATCAGGCCGTTCTTCAAGTCGTCGTAGAACGCGCGCGACGCCGGGTTGAGGTATTCGCCGAGCAGCGGCGCGTTGGCGATCACCGCGCGGTCGCCCTCGTCCTTGGAATCGAGAATGCGCAGCGGGTTGCGGTCGAGCCGCTCGCGGCTGTCGGCGGAGAGCAGGCCGAGGTGGCCGGAGAGGTAGTTCACCAGCGCGCCGCGATACGCCTCGCGGCTCTCGGTGTCGCCGAGGGTGTTGATCTCCAGCGTCACGTTGCCCTTGAGGCCGAGGCTGTCGAGGATGTGGCGACCGAGCGCGATCACCTCGACGTCCGCCTGCGCGTCCGGCACGCCGAGAAGCTCCACGCCGATCTGGTGGAACTGGCGCTGGCGGCCCTTCTGCGGGCGCTCGTAGCGGAACATCGGGCCGCTGTAGAACACCTTGAACGGCAGGTCGTTGCCGAGGCCGTTGGAGATGAACGCGCGCGCGACCCCAGCCGTGCCCTCGGGGCGCAGCGTGATGCTCTCGCCCTTGCGGTCGGCGAAGGTGTACATCTCCTTGGTGACGATGTCGGAGGTGTCGCCCAGGGTGCGCGCGAACACGCCGGAGAATTCGAAGATCGGCGTCGCCATCTCGTCGAAGCCATAGCGCGACGCGGTGGTGCGGCCGGTTTCGACAACGTGACGGAAGGCCCGCATTTCGTCGGGCAGAAGATCGTGCGTCCCGCGCACCGGCTGGAGGGTGGACACCCCGGAATCCTTTCTAAAGAACGTGAAGTCCGGCGGAGGTCAGTCCGCCTTGGCGGCGGAGGCCGCAAGGCGTTTTTCCACCAAATTGACGAGATGGTCAACGATCGCCTGGGTGCCGACGGTGTGGTCCGGCACGCCCGCAAGGTAGATCTTGTGGGTGTTCCTGCCGCCGCCGGTGAGGCCGATGTCGCTGGAGCGGGCTTCCCCCGGACCGTTGACGACGCAGCCGAGCACCGAGAGGGTGATCGGCTGGACGATGTGTTCGAGGCGCTTTTCCAACTCCGCCACCACGGCGGTGACGTCGAAGCCCTGCCGCGCGCACGACGGGCAGGCGACGATGCGCACGCCGCGATGGCGCAGGTCGAGCGACTTCAGGATGTCGAAGCCGACACGGACTTCCTCCGCGACGTCGGCGGAGAGCGAGACCCGGAGGGTGTCGCCGATGCCCTTGCGCAGCAGGTAGCCGATGCCGAGCGCCGACTTCACCGTGCCCGCGCGCAGGCCGCCCGCCTCGGTGACGCCCAGGTGCAGCGGATAGTCGCAGACCGCCGCGAGCTGTTCGTAGGCGGCCATGGCGAGGAAGACGTCGGACGCCTTGACCGAGATCTTGAACTCGAAGAAGTCGTTGTCCTCGAGGATGCGGGCGTGCATCAGCGCGCTCTCGACCATCGCCTCGGGATTGGGTTCGCCGTATTTTTCCAGGAGGTCCTTGTCGAGCGACCCGGCGTTGACGCCGATGCGCATCGAGCAGCCGTGGTCCTTCGCCGCCTGCACCACCGCCTTCACCCGCTCGGGCGAGCCGATGTTGCCGGGATTGATGCGCAGGCACGCCGCGCCCGCCTCGGCGGCTTCGATGGCGCGCTTGTAGTGGAAGTGGATGTCCGCCACCACCGGCACGTTGCTGCCCTTGACGATCTTCGCCAGCGCGGCGGTGGAGTCCGCATCCGGGCAGGAGACCCGGACGATGTCCACGCCCGCGTCTTCCATGCGGCGGATCTGCGCCAGGGTACCCTCGACGTCGGCGGTCAGGGTATTGGTCATCGACTGCACCGAAATCGGGGCGTCGCCGCCCACGAGCACCGAGCCGACGCGGATCTGGCGGCTCTTGCGGCGCGGAATGCGGCGGTATTCGGGGTTGCTCACGATGCCCTCACTCAGGCGCGGTTGACGATCGCTATCTGGGGGTGGCTCTCCGGCTGCCGCGCACCCGGGCGTCTTTGCGCGCGCCGCCGCCCACCACCTGACCCTGCGCGCCGAGCGACGGCGCCTTCTGTCCGTCCACGACGATGCTCAAGCCCCCGGCGTTGCCGGTCATCAGGGTGAGGCCGGAGCGGTTCGGCACCAGGAAGCGGTCGCCCGCATGCATCAGGCGGGTCAGCACCAGGGAGCCGTTCTCGGTGACCTGGACCCAGGCGTCGGCGGTGGCGACGAGCTCGATCCGCGCGCCCGCGTTCTCCTCGCCGTACACCCGCGCCTGGCGGTTGAGAGTGTCGGGCGTGGCGGGCGGGGTATCGGAGGTTTCGTCGACCACCGGACGCGGCGGCGCGGCGGGCACCGCGACCGGCTTGGCCGGTGCGGGTGCGGGCGTGGCCGCGACGGGAGCCGGAGCGGAAGGCGTGGCCGCGACGGGAGCCGGAGCGGAAGGCGTGGCCGGAACCGGCGCGGGCTGCGCCGCCTGCGGCGGCTCGACCGGCTTCGGGGCGACCGGCTTCGGAGCCTCGGTCTTGACCGGCGCGGGCGTGGCCTGGGCCGGGACCGGGGCCGGAGCGGGCTTCGGCGGCTCGGGCTTCGCGGGCGGCGGCGCCATCGCCACCGGCGGCTCGGATTTGACCGGCGGCGTCGCGGCGGGCAGTTCCGGCGCAGGCGCGGGCGCGGGTGCCGCGGCGACCGGCTCCGCCGGAGCGGGCGCTTGAGGCTGCGCGACAGGAGCCGCCGGGACCGGGCTGGGCGTCGGGTCGGCGGTGATCTTTTCATTGAGCGCGGCGGGAATGCGGGGCAGCAGGGTGCTGGCGGATTCGTTGCCCGAGACCAGGTACCACCCGGCGAAGGCGAGACCGCCCGCGACCGCGATGCCGGTGGCGATCGCGCCGATCGGCAGGCCGCTCGTCTTCACCGGCGTGGGGAAGGAAGGCGGCTCGGGCCTGGCAGCGACGTCGGCCCCGGTCTCCTGCTTGAAGCGGCGCACGAGCTCGACGCCGTCGAGGCCGAGCTGTTCGCCATAGGAGCGGATGAAACCGACGGCATAGGTGCCGCCCGGCAACGCGTCGTAGGTCCCCGATTCGATCGCCTCGAGGTAGGAAACCCGAATGTGCAAGGTTGTCGCGATCGCACCGAGGTCGATGCCGAGGCGCAAGCGCGCCGCGCGCAGCACCTCGCCGACACGGGCCTGGGCCGGCGGGTTCGCCTGGGGCTGCCCGGCGTCGCCGACCGGCGCCATCACGGGAGTGTTCTGGTGTTCCACGAGTTCAAATCCTTCGCTGTCCCCTGCCCGCCCCCGACCCATTGGACCCTGCCGGAGCCGAGCGGCGCCTAGTATGTCCGGAAGCGATCCCTCATGCAATGGTGGATATCCCTCCGAAAGCTGCGAAGAGATGCCGCCAATTACTTGTAATGATTGAATTTCCTAGATCTGGATGCCGTGATCCAGCGCGTATCCCGCGAGGCTGTTGCGGAGACTGTGGGCCGTGGTGCGGATCGCCTTGCGCACCACCCGCCCCGCTTCCTCGGCGTTCATGCTGAGGATCGTCGCCTTCACCGGACCCACCGCCGGTCCGTTGACCGACAGGCGGCGGAAGCCGAGGCCGACCAGCGCCATCGCGTCCAGCGGGTTCGCGGCCATCTCGCCGCACACCGAAATCGGCGTCTCGGCGGCGTCGCAGGCCTCGACCAGGCGTTCGAGAAAGCCGAGGAACGGCGGCGACAACAGGTCGTAGCGCTCGGCGATGCGCTGGTTGCCACGATCCCGCGCGAACAGGAACTGGGCGAGGTCGTTGGACCCGACGGAGATGAAGTCGGTGCAGCGCAGCAACTGCGGCAGTTGGAACGCCAGCGACGGCACCTCCAGCATGCATCCGACCGAAAGTTCGCGCGGCAGCGGCTCGCCCCGGCGGCGCGCGCGGGTGAGTTCGAGGTCGAGGATGCGCCGCGCCGCGTCGAACTCCGCGACCTCGGCGATCATCGGGAACATCACCGACAACGGGCGTCCGTCCGACGCGCGGATCAGGGCGCGCAACTGGTGGCGCATGATCGCCGGATGGTCGAGGGTGATGCGGATCGAGCGCCACCCCATCGCCGGGTTTTCCTCGCCGCTGTTCTGCCAGTAGGGCAGCATCTTGTCGCCGCCGACGTCGAGGGTGCGGAAGCACACCGGGCGGCCCGCCGCCTGGTCGATCACCGAACGGTAGAGCGTGGTCTGCACGTCCACGTCCGGGCTGTCGGCGCGCACCATGAACGGCAGCTCGGTACGGTAGAGGCCGATGCCGTCGGCGTTGACCTCGTCGAGCATCGGCATGTCGGCGAGCAGGCCCGCGTTCATCAGCAGCGACACCTCCGCGCCGTCGCGGGTGCGCGCGGGCAGGTCGCGCAGGGTGGCGTAGACCTTCTGCTTTTCGAGACGCATCCGCACCGTGGCGACGAAGGTGTCGGCGACGTCCTCGCTCGGGCGGATGAACACCGAGCCGTTGTCTCCGTCCACGATCACCGGGTCGCCCGCGCCGATCGTGCCCACCACCTCGGGCACCCGCGCCACCATCGGGATATTGAGGGCGCGCGCGATGATCGCGACGTGCATCGAGGGCGAACCCTCCTCCAGCACCACGCCGCGCATCCGGGACAGGTCGTAGTCGAGCAGGTCCGCCGGGCCGAGGGTGCGCGCGATCAGGATCGCGTGCTGCGGCAAGGTCTTGCGCTCGCGCGGGTCCTTGCCCATCAGGTGCAGCATCAACCGGTCGGTGAGGTCCTCGAGGTCGTGCAGGCGCTCGCGGATGTAGGGGTCCACCACCGCCTGCATCCGCGTGCGGTTTTCCTCCTGGGCGCGCTGCACCGCGGCCTCCGCCGAGAGACCGCCGCTGATGTGGGCGCGGATCCGCTCGATCCAGCCGCGGTCGGCGGCGAACATCCGGTAGGCTTCGAG
>JADHEE010000593.1_pt1 | contig 13399 bp, 12 predicted proteins | sample 8952401 | NCBI WGS metagenome assembly JADHEE01 (sample SAMN16124438, study PRJNA663242) | bioreactor sludge metagenome | isolation source: sludge (ammonium) | place: India:Bengaluru | collected 2019-02-28
CGATCTGGACGGTGCGGTCGAACGTCCCTGCGGGCGCATCCGTTTCGATCTGTGGGTTACGCGGCACGGCCGGCTACGGAATGTGCGCGTAGACGAATCGTCGTTCCCGCCGCCCGAAACGGCGGCCATCGCGGCGATCGTCCGCCGCACGCCGTTCCGGCCGGCCTTTCGGGGCGGCAAGGCCGTCGATGCGGCGGTTCCTTTCGAACTGGTCCTGTCGGGAGCCGGCGGATGCCGGGACGCGGGCGAGGCGCGTTGACGGCGACTGCAAGAGTGCGTGGAAAAAATCATGCTTCGCCGCGCCGCATCAGCCGCGCAGCAGGCCGTAGGCCAGGGCGCCCATGATCACGGCGACGGCGCCGTCCAGCACGCGCCACGCCAGCGGTCGGGCGAACAGCGGCTGCAGCCGGCCGGCGCCGTAGGCCAGCAGGAAAAACCACGACAGGCTGGCCAGCGCCGCGCCGCCGCCGAACTGCCAGCGGCCCGAGGCGCCGTGCCGGCTGGCCAGGGCGCCGAGCAGGACGACGGTGTCGAGGTACACGTGCGGGTTGAGGAAGGTCAGCGCGAGGCAGAGCGCGACCGCGTTCGCATAGGGCAGCGCGGTGCCGTTCCCGGCGTGCAGCGAATGGCCGTGCCACGCGCGCCGCGCGGCGAGGCCGCCGTAGACGGCGAGGAACAGCGCGCCGCCGTAGCGGGTGGCGGCGATCAGCTCGGGAAAACCGGCGAGGGCGGCGCCGACGCCCTGGATGCCGATGGCGATCAGCAGCGCGTCGGCGCCGGCGCAGATCGCGGCGACGGTCAGGCGGTACTGGCGCAGCAGTCCCTGGCGGAGCACGAAGACGTTCTGCACGCCGATCGCGACGATCAGCGACAGGCCGGTCAGGAATCCGGCGAGGACGGGGGCGTTCATGGTGTTTTTCTTGGCGGGCGGTCAGGCATGGGCATCCAGGATAACCGCCGCGCTTTCGATAGATAATCTAAAGTATGTAAATACTCTTCAGATTTTCTAAACGATGAAGATCGACAATGCCCAACTGGCGGCATTCGCCGCCGTGCTCGCCGAAGGTAGTTTCGAAGGCGCGGCGCGCCGCCTGCACGTGACCACCTCGGCGGTCAGCCAGCGCATCCGCCTGCTGGAGGAGCGGCTCGGCCAGATCCTGCTCCAGCGCGGCACGCCGTGCCAGGCCACCGCCGCCGGCCGGCATCTCGCCCGCTTCGCGGGGCAGGTCGCGCTGCTGGAAAACGACGTGCTGCGCGACATGGGCCTGGGCGGCGAGAGCGAGGCGCCGGCGGTCCGCCTGCCGGTGGTGGTCAACGCCGATTCCCTGGAAACCTGGTTCCTGTCGGTGTTCGACGGCCTGCCCGGCGACGGCGGCGTGGTCCTCGACGTCCGCGTCGAGGATCAGGACCACTCGGCCCGCCTGCTGCGCGAAGGGACGGTGATGGCGGCGGTGAGTTCGAGTCCGGCGCCGGTCCAGGGATGCCGGGTGGAGGCGCTGGGCGTGATGCGCTATCTGGCGCTGGCCTCGCCGGAGTACGTGCGGCGGCATCTGGCCGGGCGTCCGCTCGACGCGGCGCTGGCGGCGGCGCCGATGCTGGTGTTCAACGCCAAGGACGCTCTGCAGGCCCGCTTCCTGGCGCTGTGCGCGGGGACGGCGGTGGAGCCGCCGACGCATTTCCTGCCCTCCGTGCATGGCTTTCTCGAAGCCGCCCGGCGCGGCATCGGCTGGGGCATGGTGCCGGCGCTCCTGGCGCGCGACGCGCTCGCCGCGGGCCGCGTCGTCGAGATCGTGCCCGGCGGATGCCTCGACGTGCCGCTCTACTGGCATTGCTGGCGGCTCGATTCGCCGATCCTGAAAACCCTGACGCAGGCCGTCCGGCGGGCCGCCGCAGCGGCGCTGCTCGCGGACGCCGCCTGAGCGTGCCGGCGCTGGATCGGCGCGGTCGACGGTGCCACAATGAGTCTTTCTTTTTAGAGGAGGAAAACCATGAGTATTTCCATGTACCAGGCCAGCGTCCCCGTCTTCGTCCGCATGCTCAGGAATCTGAGCGCCATTCTCGACAAGGGGCGGGCGCACGCGGAGGCGCGCAAGATCGCCGCCGACGTGCTGCCCGCGTCGCGCCTGATCGCCGACATGTTTCCATTGAGCCGGCAGGTGCAGATCGCCTGCGATCATGCCAAGGGCGCCGTCGCCCGCCTGGCGGGCGTCGACGTGCCGAAACACGAGGACGACGAACGGACGATTGATGAGTTGCAGGCGCGCATCGTCAAGACCATTTCCTTCGTCGAAACGTTCACGGCGGCGCAGATCGACGGCAGCGAGGAACGCGACATCGTCTACCCGACGAGCAGCCGCGGCGACCTGAAGTTCAAGGGCGCGGACTACCTGCAGGGATTCGCGCTGCCGAATTTCTATTTCCACGTGGTGACGGCCTACGACATCCTGCGCGCGAACGGCGTGGATATCGGCAAGCGCGATTTTCTCGCCGGCTGACGCGCGGGCGGGCGGCTGCGGCATCCAGGAACTCGGCGCCGGGATCGGGGTCGAGAAGATACCGTCGCCGGCCTGCCGGCTGTGGTCCGATGGCCGGCATTTCCGGTGTTCATGCGGTTCCCGTCACGAGGAGGGAAAAATGGATGACACAGGCAACTTCGATATTGCGGTTCTCCGGGAACGGATGCTGGCCAATCTCGGCGGCAAGGCCGATGCCTATCCGCACCGGATCGAACAGCGTTTCCCGCGCATTCTGGCCAGGCTGGTCGAGCTGTGGGGCCGGCCCGAGGCGGAGGCTTACCTGAACGGCCTGCTGGTGGCCGACCGCGCCGACCGGCAGGGCTTCCCGGACGACGTGGCGAGCGAGCTGTTCCGCCTGTCGATGCTCCACGGCGCGCTGCAATCCGGGAAAACGCAGGAACGGGGCGGCTGGTCGAGCAGCGTGGTGGACAGCGAGGCGGACGGCTTTTTCAGCCGGCGCTCCAGCCGCTGACCCCGGCTTCCGCAGGCGCGACGGGGCGCCTGAAAACCGCCCGAGGACACCGTCCGCCGCTCATCGCGGCGGCTACGGCCGTCCCGGTCTTTCGGCATTTCCCTATTGGGCGGAAAGTTCTTTCTCGAACTCGCCGACGTTGGCCTTATCGACCATTTTCGTGGGCGTGTTGATCTCGCTTTCCACCGGCGCGCCCGCGGCGATCCGGGTCAGCGCCTCGACGGCCAGGTAGCCCATCTGGACCGGCTGCTGGGCGAGGGTCGCGCCCAGCTTGCCGTCCTTGATCGATTTCACCGCGTCGGGCGAACCGTCGAAGCCGATCACGAACACCTCGTTCCGCCGCTTCTTACCTTCGACTGCCTGATAGGCGCCCAGGGCCATTTCGTCGTTCGTCGCGTAAATCAGCTTGACGTTCGGCGACGACTCCAGGATGTTCTCGGCGACATTGACCGCCTTGCCCCGCTCCGAGTCGGCGGGCTGCTCGGTCACCACGGCAAAGCCGCTGCGCGCGACCACGTCGCGCATGCCGTTGGCGCGGGCGTCGTGGGCCGGGATACCGGCCAGCCCGCGGATGATCGCGATTTCCGCCGGCTTGAAATGCTCGACCACGTATTTCCCGACTTCCTGGCCGGCCTGGTATTCGGACGTGCCGATGAACGAAGCGCGCAGACCGCGATTCTGCGGGTCCAGATCCATGTCGATCAGGACGACCCTGATGTTCTTGTCACGGGCCTTGCGCAGGACGGGGAGAATCGCCTTGGTGTCGGCCGGGGCGATGATCAGGGCGTGGGCGCCGGCGGTGATCTGGTCCTCGATCATCGAAATCTGGCCGGTGACGTCGGATTCGCTCGTCGTCGCCGTGATCGAGACGTCAGCGTCGAACGCCTTGCCGCCTTTCCTGATGCCCGACTCGACCATGTGCCAGTAATCGCTGTTCAGCGCGGTCAGGACGGCGGAGATGGATGTGCGCGGTGCTTGCGCGGCGCCGTCCTGCGTTTTCGCGCCGGTGCTGTCGCCCGAACCGCAGGCGGCGAGGGCGGCGAGCAAGGCGGCGGCCGCCGTCGTCCACAACGTTTTTTTGCCGATTTCCATGTTCGTTTCCTCCAGGATTGACAGTTGGCGCGCTATGCGGGGGCGACGTCGATGAATGCGCCCTGGCATGCCGCGCTTTGCTGGCACGCCTCGACCAGCTCGACGGCGCGCAGGCCGATGCGGGCGTCGTGGACCGCCTTGCCGCCCGAGGCGAGGGCGTCGTACATGTGCGCGTGCATGGCGACGTAGCCCCACTTCTCCTCGAACGCCAACTTGGCATACGTTTTCCCGTCGATGGCGCGCGACAAGCCGGGGCAGTGGCGATACTCGTCGAGTTCCTCCGTGATCACCGCCTGGTGATCGCCGACGACTTGCACGCGTTCGAACGGGAATATCCATGACGCATGGCCGCAGCTGGAAATGACGCCGCTGCCGCTGTCCCTGAATTGCATGTGAATGGTGAAGTTGTCATCGACCGGATAGCAGCACGACCGGGACAGGGCGGAAATGCTTGCGATCGGCCCGAGCAGGAACTCGGCCATGTCCAGGAAGTGGATCGTCGTGTCGTAGAGGAAGCCGCCCAGCTGCGCGAAATTCGCCGCCCAGAGGCTGCCTTCGCCGCCCATGTCGCCGTCGTTCTGGATCATGTTGATGCTTTGCGGCGAAAAATACTTGCCGTGCACCGCCTCCTTCGCCGCCAGGTATACCGGCGCGAAGCGCCGGTTGTGCCCGACGAAGAGCCGCCTGCCGTTCACCTGTGCCGCCTCGATCATGAGCCGGGCATCTTCGACGCTGGTGGCCAGCGGCTTTTCGCAGAACACGTCGAGTTTCAGGTTGAGCAGTTCGATCGCCACCCTGGCGTGGTGGTTGTTGGGCACGCAGACGAAGGCCAGGTCGACGTTCTTCCCCGCCAACTCGCCGATCGACCGCAGCGCGGTCGCGTGGTGGAGGTCGGCGCACTTCTGCGCCTTGGTGAGGTCCGCATCGACGACATAGTCGACGCTGGCCGTGCCGCTTTGCTGCGCGATCTTGCCGTGGATGCCGCCCATCACGCCCGAACCGACGATGGCGACCGAGATTTTCTTTGGCATTTCGTTGTTCCTTTCCGGTGAATGATCAGGCGGCTGCCTGGCTTGGCGCCGGGGCGCGCCGCTTGATCCGCTTGAAGTCCCCGTTCCTGACCACGTCGAGAAACACGGCGAGGATGATGACCGCTCCCAAAATGACGGTTTGCCAGTCCGGCGTGATCCTCAGCAGGTTGAGTCCGTTGCGCAGGACGGCGATGAGGATGACACCGGTGAAGGTGCCGGCGATGGTGCCCCTGCCGCCGAAGAAGGAGGCGCCGCCGATGATCACGGCGGCGATCGCGTCGCTTTCCCAGACGACGCCGGCCATCGGGTAGACGGCATCGACGCGGCCCGCCAGGATCAGGCCGGCGAAGCCGCACATCAGGCCGCTCAGGCCGTACACCGCGCATAAGGTGAAATCGACGTTGACGCCCGCCAGGCGCGCGGTTTCGCGGTTGCCGCCCACCGCGTAGATTCGGCGCCCGAGCGGCGAGTGCCCGAGGAAGATGCCGAAGACGACGTACAGGACGATGACGAACAGCAGGCTGACCGGGACGATGCCGACGTGCGCGGAGCCCATCCACTTGACCGCGTCGGGCATGCCGGAAATCGGCGTGCCGGCGGTCAGGATGAGGCACAGGCCCCGGTAGATGTTCTGCGTGCCCATGGTCGAGATGAACGGATGCGGCAGCTTCAGTTTGGTCAGGGCCAGGCCGTTGACCAGGCCCAGCGCGCCGCCCGTGGCGACGCAGACGAGGATGCAGGCCAGCGGCGGCAGGCCGGCCTGGAGGGCGATGCCCATGGCGACCATCGAGAGCGCCATGGTCGATCCGACGGACAGGTCGATGCCGCCGGTCAGGATGGCGAGCAGCATGCCGATGGCGACCAGCGAGCTGCTCGCCGCCTGGCGGATGATGTTGATGAAATTGTCGACCGTCAGGAACGACGGCGTGCGGATGCTCAGGAAGACGCACAGCGCGAGCAGGGCGATCAGCGGCCCGGCTTTCGACAGCTGGTCCCGGATTCTATCGGCGGCCTTCGGGCCGGCGACGGCCGCGTCAAGCGCCGGGGCGATCGTTTCCATTGGTTTTCCCTCCCGTTCCCAGGACCATCAGTTTTTCGTGGGTCAGTTCTTCTTTGTTGTCGACGAGCCCGGTCACCCGGCCCTCGTACATCACCAGCACCCGGTCGCTCATGCCGATGATTTCCTGCATCTCCGACGACACCATGACGATGGCCGCGCCCTCGGCGGCGAGATCGTTCATGATCGAATAGATCTCGGTCTTGGCCCCGACGTCGACGCCTTTCGTCGGCTCGTCGAAGATGTAGACGCGCGCGTTGGCCATCACCCATTTCTCGATGACGATTTTTTGCTGATTGCCGCCGCTGAAGTGCATCGCGCTCTTGTGCACGTGCAGCGGGCGCAGGTTCATTTTCCGGCCGAAATCGAGGGTCTTCCGGCGGCGCTTCCGTTCGCGCAGGAGAAATGCGGCGTTGCTGAATTTGTCCACGGTCGGCAGCGTCGCGTTCTCGACGACGTCGTGGAAGAGCACCAGGCCTTCCTCCTTCCTGTTTTCCGTCACCAGCACGATGCCCGCGTCGATGGCGTCCGCCGGGCTGCCGATGTCAAGGGTCCGGCCGTCGAGCGCGACGTTCCCGGCAAGCGCCGGGTCGGCCCCGAAAATGGCGCGCATGACCTCCGTCCGCCCGGCGCCGACCAGGCCGAAAACGCCGAGGATTTCGCCGCTGCGCACCGCGAAGGAGACGTCCTCGAAGCCGCCGCCGGACAGGCGGTCGACGGCGAAGACCTCGCCGCCGATCCTCGCCCGCGACGGCGGATATTTGTCTTCCAGCGGCCTGCCCACCATCATTTTTATGATCAGGTCCTCGTCCACCTCGGACATCGGCAGGGTTTGCCCGATTTTCCGGCCGTCCTTCAGCACGGTCACCACGTCGCCGACCTTCTGCGCCTCGTCCAGCTTGTGCGTGATGAAGAGGATGGAAATTCCTTCCTTCTTCAGATCGAGCATCAATTCGAGCAGCCGGTCGATTTCCTTGCGGCTCAGCGAGGCCGTCGGCTCGTCCATGATGATCAGCCGGGCGTTGCGCTGCAGGGCCTTGGCGATTTCGACCAGCTGCTTCTGCCCCATGCCGAGGCGCTCGCAGAGCGCGCGCGGGTCGATCGGACAGCCGACCCGGGCCAGGCAGCTCCTGGCCTCCGCGTACTGCTTCTTCCAGTCGATGAAGCCGTGCCGGGCGATTTCCCTGCCGACGAACATGTTCTCGACCACGCTCAGGCACGGGATGTTGCTCAGTTCCTGGAAAATGACGGAGATGCCCCGGTCGTACGCCTCGGCGATCGTCCCGGTGGCGATCGGCCTGCCGTCCCAGCGGATCTCCCCGCGCTCGGGCTTCACCACGCCGATGATGCTTTTTATGAGCGTCGATTTGCCGGCGCCGTTTTCGCCGAGCAGGATGTGGATTTCGCCCTTGCCGAGGCGGAAGTCGACGCCGTCCAGGGCGACCACGCCGGGGAATTCCTTCCTGACGCCGATGAGTTCCAGCAGCGGCACGCCGGACGAACCGTTGTTTGCCATCGAGCCTCCGAATCGGGGCCGGCGCGCGTCCGGGAGAACGCCCGGCGCGCGGCGGGGAAGTCCTCAGGCGCCCAGGGTTTCGGCGAGGTAGGCCCTGGCCAGCTGCGCGAAATACAGCGCCGGCGGTGAGGGGAGGTACTGTTCGGCCTCGACGATGACCCAGCCGTCGTAGTCGTTCTTTTTCAACAGCTTGAAGATCGGCTTGAAATCGATGCCGCCGTCGCCGGGGACGGTGAATATGCCGCACTTGACCGCCGAGTTGAAATCGAGCTGGTAGTCGCGGTAGACGTCATGCACGATCTTGCGCACGTTCTTCAGGTGCACGTAGCCGATGCGGTCGGCGAATTCCTCGAAGAACCGGGGAATGTCGACGTCGCAGAGATGCAGGTGGCCGGTGTCGGCGAGGATCGAGACGTTTTCGGGGGCGGTGTTCTCGCACAGACGCCGCGTTTCCGCATGCGTCTCGACGGCGGTGCCGGTGTGGACGTGATACACCAGACGCAGGCCCAGGTCGTTGCAATAGGCGCCGGCCTCGTCGAGGCCCGCGCAGAACGATTTCCATTCGGCGTCGTTCAGCTTGGCGACGCCTTTCCTGCCGCGATATTCCCGCGGGTCCCAGCATGAGGAGTTCGTGCCTTCGGCGGCGACGATGAGGCCGGCGCCCGATTCCTTGAGGAAATGCGCCTTTTCCTCGAAGGCGCGCATGTACTGGTCCCGCAGCTCCGGGCAGGCGAACATGGTGTCGCACCAGCCGGAGGTCAGTTGGAGTCCCCGCCGGGCGAGTTCGCCTCTCAGCACGCCGGGCGCCCGGGGAAACTTCCGGCCGAGTTCGATGCCGGCATAGCCGGTCTGCGCGGCTTCGTCGACGATGTTCTCGAACGTGTAGTGGTCGCCCAGGTCCGGCATGTCGTCATTGCACCAGTTGATCGGATGCACGCCGACTTTTATTTTTCCCGCCATGATCATTCCCTTCCCTCGATGAAGAACCGACGTTGATGGTCGCCGGGAAACGGCCTCCAAAGACCGTCTCGCCCAAGGCGCGACGGATCGTTCCCGAAGCGGCGACCATCCCCCGCAGTGCCGGCCGAATGCATGAAAATATGGTTTTTTTGCCGCGTATGAACAGAAATTAATTTCTATTTGTCGGCTGGCAAAGAATGTTCTGTCCAGCCGTGAAACGAAATAGGAGTCTTCTGAAAGCTGATAGCCGGTATCACGATATCTGATTGGACGTTCCGCCACGGACCTCCTACCATCCGCTTGCGTCATTCATAGCGCACCAATTAATAGCCGGAGGGAAGGAACCATGAAAGGAATTGCAAAGACTGTATTGGCCGCGGTCCTCGCCGTCGGCCTCGCCGGAGCGTCGCAGGCGCAGACGGCGTCGAAGAAGCTGGTCGTTTACTGCCCGCATCCGCTGGTGTTCATCGAGCCGATCGTCAAGAAGTTCGAAGCCGCCACGGGCATCCAGACCGAAGTCGTCGCCGCCGGCACCGGCGAGCTACTCAAGCGCATCGAGGCCGAGTCGTCCAATCCGCTCGGCGACGTGATGTGGGGCGGGACGCTGTCGGTGCTCGATCCGTCGAAGAAGTTCTTCGAGGCCTACCGCTCGCCGGAGGCGGCCGCCTTCGTCGATGAGGCCAAGGTCGCCGACGACAAGATGACCGGCTTCACGCTGGTGCCCAGCGTGATCATGGTCAACACCAAGCTGATCGGCAACCTCAAGGTCGAGGGCTACCAGGACCTGCTCAACCCGGCGCTGAAGGGCAAGATCGCCTTCGCCGATCCGTCCAAGTCGTCGTCGTCGTTCGAGCACATCGTCAACATGCTGTATGCGATGGGCAAGGGCGATCCGGAGAAAGGCTGGGGCTACGTGCAGGATCTGGCCAAGAACCTCGGCGGCAAGCTGCTGTCCGGGTCGTCGGCGGTCTACAAGGGCGTGGCCGACGGCGAGTACACGGTCGGCCTGACCTTCGAGGAAGGCGCGGCGACCTACGTCAAGTCCAAGGCGCCGGTGAAGATCGTCTACATGAGCGAGGGCGTCATCTCCAAGGCCGACGGCACGGCGATCATCAAGGGCGCCAAGAACCTGGAGAACGCCAAGAAGTTCATCGACTTCGTGTCCAGCAAGGAGACGCAGACGATGATCGCCGCGGATCTCAACCGCCGCTCGGTGCGCAAGGACGTGCCGCCCGGAGAGGGCCTGCTGCCGCTGTCCAAGATCAAGCTGATCCAGGACAACACCGAGGTGGTGAACAAGAGCAAGCGCCAGTGGCTCGAAAAGTTCAAGGACATCTACACCAGTCTTTGAGATAAGCAGACGATGGCGGCGGGCGAGGGCCGCCGCCGTCCGTACCAGTATGCCGGGCGGGGCGCCGCCTCGCCCGGACAGAACACAGGGGTCAATCCGTGAGCGTGTCCATCCATGTACAGAACGTGGTCAAGCAGTACGGCCCGGTAACGATCATTCCCGACCTGTCGGTCGATATCGACAACGGCGAGTTCTTCACGCTGCTCGGCCCGTCCGGCTGCGGCAAGACGACGCTGCTGCGGATGATCGCCGGGTTCAACAGCATCGAGGCCGGCACCATCCGCTTCGACGAGCAGGTGATCAACGCGATCCCGGCGCACAAGCGCAACATCGGGATGGTGTTCCAGAACTACGCGATCTTTCCGCACCTGACGGTGCGCAAGAACGTCGAATACGGCCTGCAGTTCCGCGATCTGCCCAGGGACGAGTGCGCGCGGCGGGTCGACGAGATCCTCAAGACCGTGCGCATCGAGGAGTATCAGGACCGGCTGCCCGAACGCCTGTCCGGCGGCCAGCAGCAGCGGGTGGCGCTGGCGCGGGCCATCGTCGTGCATCCGAGCGTGCTGCTGATGGACGAGCCGCTGTCGAACCTCGACGCCAAGCTGCGCGTGGAGATGCGCGGCGCCATCCGCGACATCCAGAAAAAGGTCGGCATCACCACGGTGTACGTCACCCACGACCAAGAGGAGGCGCTGTGCATCTCGGACCGCATCGCCGTCATGCGCGAGGGCGTGATCCAGCAGATCGACGCGCCGCAGGCCATCTACGCGCGGCCGGCGAACACCTTCGTGGCCACCTTCATCGGCCATTCCAACCTGTTCCGGACCACGCTGGCGGGGCAGGAACTGCGCTTCTCGCCGGACTACGCGGTCGACATGGGCGGACGCGTGCGCGCCGGCGCGGACGATCCGGCGGCCGTCACCGGCGTGCGGCCGGAGGAGTTCGTGCTGGCGCCGGCCGGGCGGGGCCTGTCCGCGCGCGTGGTCAAGACCACCTTCCTGGGGCGCTACGTGAATTACGAACTCGAATTCACCGGCGCGGCGCTGCTGCCCGACCAGGCGTCGATCGAGTTCTCGCAGGACATCGGCACCGCGCGTACGGTGTTCCAGCCCGGCGACGCGCTGAACCTCGAAGTCAATCCCGAGAAGATCAACGTCTTCGCCGAGGACGGCCGCAGCCTGATGCAGGGAGTGGGATCATGAAAGCGGCGCGCACTCCGCGCGACTTCTGGTTCTGGACGACGCTGTGCATCGCCGGACTGTTCGCCATTTTCCTGGTCTACCCACTGTTCTCGCTGTTCGCCAGCAGCTTCGTCGATCCGGACGGCGGCGGCTTCACGCTGGCGCACTACGCCCAGTTCTTCAAGAAGCGGTACTACTACCGCGCCCTGCTCAACAGCATGAGCGTGACCGCCTGCGTCACCGTGCTCGCCGTGCTGATCGGCGCGCCGATGGCCTACCTCACCTCGGCGTTCAACATCCGGGGCAAGCGTTTCATCGACGTGCTGATCATCGTCTCGATGCTCTCGCCGCCGTTCATCGGCGCCTACTCGTGGATTCTCCTCGGCGGGCGCAGCGGGGTGATCACCACCTTCCTGAACGACTACCTGGGCATCGGCATGCCGACCATCTACGGCTTCGGCGGCATCCTGCTGGTGCTCACGCTCAAGCTCTATCCGTTCATCTACCTGTACGTCTCCGGCGCGCTGAAGAGCATCGACGTGTCGCTGAGCGAGGCCGCCGAGAGCCTGGGCTGCGACCCGCTGCGCAAGGTGTTCACCATCGTCCTGCCGCTGATCACGCCGACCGTGCTGGCCGGCGCGCTGCTGGTGTTCATGAACGCGCTGGCCGACTTCGGCACGCCGATGCTGATCGGCGAGGGCTTCGTGGTGATGCCGGTGCTGATCTACTCGGAATTCGTCAGCGAGATGGGCGGCCAGGCCAACTTCGCGGCGGCGCTGGCGGCGATCATGGTGGTGCTCACCTGCCTGATCTTTCTCGGCCAGAAGTACGTGGTCAACCGCAAGTCGTTCACCATGAGCGCGCTGCGGCCGATGAAGCCGACCACCCTGGCGCCGCTGCCCAGCGCGCTGGCGCACGGCTTCGTCTACGTCCTGGTGTTCCTGTCGATCGTGCCGCAGCTGACCGTGGTGTATACCTCGTTCATGAAGGTCAACGGCGTGGTCTTCGTGCCGGGCTTCTCGCTCGACAGCTACCGCATCATCTTCGACAAGCTCGGCACGGCGATCACCAACACCTACCTGTTCGGGCTGGCGGCCATCGCGGTCATCGTGCTGCTCGGCATGTTCATCGCCTACCTGTCGACGCGGCGGAAGAACCTGGTCACCTCGATCATCGACACCTTCACCATGTTCCCGTACATCATTCCCGGCTCGGTGCTCGGGATCACGCTGCTGCTCGCCTTCAACAAGCCGCCGCTGGTGCTCTCCGGCACGGCGACGATCATCATCCTGGCCTTCGTGGTGCGCCGCCTGCCGTACACGCTGCGTTCGAGCGCGGCGATCCTGTACCAGATCAGCCCGAGCGTCGAGGAAGCCTCGATCAGCCTGGGCTGCTCGCCGATGAAGACCTTCTTCAAGGTGACGGCGATCATGATGCTGCCCGGCGTGATGGCCGGCGCGATCCTGAGCTGGATCACGGTGATCAACGAGCTGAGCGCCTCGGTGATCCTGTACACCGGCGGCACGCGCACCATGTCGGTGTCGATCTATACCGAAGTCATCCGGGCCAGCTACGGCACGGCGGCGGCGCTGTCGTCGATCCTGACGCTGACCACCATCGTCTCGCTGATGATCTTCTTCAAGATCACCGGCAGCAAGGATCTGGCGCTATGACGGCGACTGGAGAAGACATGGCGGGGTTCGCCGGCTGCGTGCTGGTCTCGGACCTCGACGGCACGCTGATCGGCGCGGGGCATCGCGTCTCGGACGAGAACGTCGCCGCGATCCGGGCGTTCGTCGCCGCCGGCGGCCGCTTCCTCGGCGCGACCGGGCGCACCGAGCTCAACGTCGGTCCCTACACGACGGGGATTCCGCTGTCGTCGCCGTGGATTCTGTACAACGGCGCGGCGATCTACGACTGGGCCAGCCGCCGCTTCCTGTACAAGGCGCCGCTCGACCGCCAGCTCGCCGAGGCGTTCACGCGCCGGGCGATGGCGCATCGGCCGGCGGTCAACATCCAGGTGTACTGCGGCGGGCCGTTCTGCCAGGTCAACCCCGGCGCGCCGCCGGACATCACCGCCGTGCGCGAGGGACAGGCCTTCGAGAACAAGCCGATGGAGGCGATCGCCGACGACTGGCTGAAGGTGCTGTTCTGCTCCGACGCGCCGGAGGAGCTCGACGCCGTCGAGGCGCTGTTCGAAGCCGACCCGCTGCGCGCCCGGGC
>JADHEE010000594.1_pt1 | contig 13393 bp, 12 predicted proteins | sample 8952401 | NCBI WGS metagenome assembly JADHEE01 (sample SAMN16124438, study PRJNA663242) | bioreactor sludge metagenome | isolation source: sludge (ammonium) | place: India:Bengaluru | collected 2019-02-28
GTCGACGCCGCGCACGCCGCTCCCGGCACGCGGGTCGCCTGCTCCGTGCGGGGCAAGGCCTTGACGGCCGAGGTGGTGACGATGCCGTTCGCGCCGCACCGTTATTATAAAAGTTGAGCAGAGGGGACTGACGAAAATGGCAAAGATTTACTTCTCCGAAGACCACGAGTGGATCTCGGTCGAGGGCGGCGTCGGCACGGTGGGGATCACCGAATACGCGCAGGAGCAACTGGGCGACGTGGTGTTCGTCGAACTGCCGGAAGTGGGAGCTTCCGTCGACAAGGGCGACGACGTCGCGGTGGTCGAATCGGTCAAGGCGGCGAGCGAGGTCTATTCGCCGGTGTCGGGCGAGGTGGTGGAGATCAACGAGGAACTCGCCGACGCGCCCGGCCTGGTCAACCAGAACGCCGAGGGCGACGGCTGGTTCTACAAGGTCGACCTCTCCGACGACGGCGAGCTCGACGACCTGATGACCCGCGCGGAATACGACGCCTTCGTCGAAGGCCTCGAATAATGCGTTACCTGCCGTTGAGCGCCGACGACCGCAGCGACATGCTTGCGGCGATCGGCGCGGCCTCGGTCGAGGACCTGTTCGTCGACGTGCCGCGGGAGGTGCGCGACGCCGCGGTCTTCGACCTTCCCGACCACCAGGGCGAACTCGCGATCGAGCGCACCTTCACCGGGTTCGCGATGCAGAACCTCTCGCCCGGCTGCGCGCCCTCGTTCCTGGGGGCGGGGGCGTATCGCCACCACATCCCGGCGGCGGTGGACGCGCTGATCCAGCGCGGCGAGTTCCTCACCAGCTACACCCCCTACCAGCCGGAAATCTCGCAGGGCACGCTCCAGGCGCTGTTCGAGTTCCAGACCCAGGTCTGCCTGCTCACCGGCATGGAGGTGGCCAACGCCTCGATGTACGACGCCGCCACCGGCTGCGCGGAAGCCGCGTTGATGGCGGCACGCGTGACGCGGCGGAAGTCGGTGCTGATTTCGGGCGGGGTGCATCCGCACTACGCCGAGGTGATCGAGACCCAGTTGGGCTTCACCGACATCGCCTGCGAACGCCTCGACCCCGATCCGGTCGGCATCGAGGACCTGATCGGGCGGATCGGCGAGGGCCACGCCTGCGTCGTCGTCCAGACCCCGAACTTCTTCGGGCGGCTGGCCGACTACACCGCGCTCGCCGCCGAGTGCCGCGCCGTCGGCGCGTTGCTGGTGGTGGCGGTGTCCGAGCCGGTGTCCTTGGGCGCGCTCAAGCCGCCGGGCGAGATGGGCGCGGACATCGTCGTCGTGGACGGCTCCTCCCTCGGCATGCCGCTGTCCTTCGGCGGTCCGGGCGTCGGCCTGTTCGCGACGCGGGAGAAATACGTCCGCAACATGCCGGGCCGCCTCGTCGGCGAGACCGTGGACGTGGACGGCCATCGCGGCTGGGTGCTGACCCTGTCCACCCGCGAGCAGCACATCCGCCGCGAGAAGGCGACGTCCAACATCTGCACCAACTCGGGCCTCTGTGCGCTCGCGTTCTCGATCCACGTCGCGATGCTGGGCGAGGCGGGCTACACCAAGCTCGCCGAGGTCAACCACAAGACCGCCGCGCTGCTGGCCAAACGGGTGGCGACGGTGCCGGGGGTGAAGGTCCACGCGTCGGCGTTCTTCAACGAGTTCGCGGCGATGCTGCCGAAACCGGCGGCGGAGGTGGTCGAGGCCCTGGCGAAGCGGGGAATCCTCGGCGGCGTGCCCGCGTCGCGCTTCTACCCCACCTATCCCGAGCTTGAAAACCTGCTGCTGCTGGCGGCGACCGAAACCAACAGCGAGCAGGATATCGAAGCCCTGGTTGCGGCGCTGACGGAGGTTCTGCGATGAACGAGATTTCCGTGGCCGTCTCGGCGCCGGTCGGCACCGTTACCGGCAACCGCGGCCTGACCGTCGAGGAGCCGCTGATCTTCGAGCAGGGCACCGCCACCGGCTCGGGCGTCGACCTGCCCGAGCCCTTCGACGTGCCGGACCGCCTCGGCGACTTCCGCCGCACCGGTCCCATCGGCCTGCCGGGCCTGGCCGAACCCCAGGTGGTGCGCCACTACACCCGCCTGTCGCAGAAGAACTACTCCATCGACGCCGGGTTCTATCCCCTCGGCTCGTGCACGATGAAGTACAACCCGCGCCTCAACGAGAAGATCGCGCGCACGCCGGGCCTCGGCGACCTTCATCCGTTCCAGCCGGTCTCGACGGTGCAGGGCGCATTGGGCGTGATCCACACCCTGGCGGCGTGGCTGATGGAACTCACCGGCATGGCCGGGGTGGCGATGTCGCCCGCCGCCGGCGCGCACGGCGAGCTTTGCGGCGTGATGGCGATCCGCGCCGCGCAGGAGGCCAAGGGCAACCCGCGCAAGGTGATCCTGGTGCCGGAATCGGCGCACGGCACCAATCCCGCCACCGCCGCGCTCTGCGGCTATTCGGTGGTGGCGATTCCCGCCACGGCGGAGGGCCGGGTGGACATCGCGGCGCTCAAGGCCAAGCTCAACGACGACGTGGCGGGCATCATGCTCACCAACCCCAACACCTGCGGCCTGTTCGAGCGCGACGTGCGCGAGATCGCCGACCTGGTGCACGGGGCGGGGGCGTTCTTCTACATGGACGGCGCCAACTTCAACGCGATCGTCGGTCGGGTGAAGGTCGCCGACCTCGGCGTCGACGCGATGCACATCAACCTGCACAAGACCTTCTCCACGCCCCACGGCGGCGGCGGGCCGGGTGCGGGGCCGACGGTGTTCTCGGAGGCCTTGGCGAAGTTCGCGCCGCTGCCGTTCGTGCGGAAGGCGGGCGAAACCTTCGAACTGGTGGAAAACCGCGCACAGGCGGGGGCGGACGCCCAGCCGTTCGGGCGGATGAAGGGCTTCCACGGCCAGTTCGGGGTGATGCTGCGCGCGCTCTCCTACGCCATGGCGCTCGGCAAGGACGGCTTCCGCCAGGCCTCGGGCGACGCGGTGCTCAACGCCAACTACATCCTGGCCAGGCTGAAGGACACGCTCACCGCGCCCTTCGCCGGACCCTGCATGCATGAGGCGCTGTTCGACGACGGCTTCCTCAAGGATACCGGCGTCACCACTCTCGACTTCGCCAAGGCGCTGATCGACGAGGGGTACCATCCGATGACGATGTACTTCCCGCTGGTGGTGCACGGCGCGCTCCTGATCGAGCCCACCGAGACCGAGAGCAAGCAGACCCTCGACCGCTTCATCGAGACGATGCAGGCCCTGGCCGCCAAGGCTAAGGCGGGCGACTCGGAGTTCTTCCACGCGGCGCCGCGCCTCACGCCGCGCCGGCGGCTGGACGAAACCCTCGCAGCGCGCAAGCCGGTGCTGCGCTGGTCGCGCCGCGCCACCGAGTAGGCATTCCCGCACTCGGAGAGGAAAACGCGCCGGGGTTGTCTCGGCGCGTTTTTTTTATCCGCGATTGGATGAGCCCACAAAGAAATTGTTAGTATGTCAAAATCTGCCGCGCGACATTTCGAGAAATGTGGTAGCAGCAGAGTTGGAGCCATGGGGATGGTCATCCGGCGCGAACGGGGCAAGCGGTCCGCGCGTGTGGTTTGGGGTGGGTCGAGGGCGTATGAACGATCAGGGCGAGCAGGGGAACCTCGGTGGGGTCGGTGATCTCCACCAGAGCTTGGCGCAGCAACTCCGGATCACGGATTTCGAACGCGTGCGGCGGCGCGAGCTGTTCGGATTGGGTGAGACGGAGGCCGCCGCGCTGCGCGACTGTCGCCAGCACGTGCGCGCCCACCTCGACGAGATCGTCACGGGGTTCTACGCGATCCAGGCGTCGATCCCGGAGATCGCCAAGATCGTCGGCGACAGCGACACCATGCGCCGCCTGCACGAAACCCTGCGCAGCTATGTCACCGAACTGTTCGAAGGCCGCTTCGACGCGAGCTATTGCGACACCCGGCTGCGCGTCGGCATGGTCCACAGCCGCATCGGCGTGCCGTCCAAGCTCTATGTCGCCTCGGTGCTGGCGCTCGAGAACCAACTCCGGCCCTGGGTGGCCGAAGCGCTCGACAGCGATCCCGCGCCGCGCCTCGACGCGTTGCGCCGCGCCATGCTGTTCGACCTTCACTTGGTGATGGAAACCTACCTGCTCGCGGTCTCCACCGAGGTCGAAGCGGCGAAGTACAACCTCCAGCGCTACGCCGACAGCCTGGAGAAGGTGATCGACGAGCGCACCCGCCAGCTTCACGAGCAGTCGCGCCGCGACGCGCTCACCCACCTCGGCAACTACCGCGCCTTCCACGAGGACCTGCGCCGCGAACTGGCGCGCGCCGAACGCGAGCACCTGCCGCTGACCCTGGTGTTCCTCGACCTCAACCGCTTCAAGGCGCTCAACGACACCCTCGGCCACCAGGCCGGGGACGCGGCGCTGTGCGAGGTGGCGGTGTGCATCAACCGCGCCTGCCGCGCCACGGACCTGTCCTATCGCCTCGGCGGCGACGAATTCTGCGTCCTCCTGCCGCACACCACGCTCCTGGAGGGGCACGCCTTCCTCGACCGCCTCGCCTCCTGCTGGAACCGGCGGCCCTCGGACCAGGGCGGCGTGACCGTCAGCGTCGGCCTAGCGCAGGCGACCCCGGGCGTGCACATCCGCGCGGAGGACCTGATCCGCTCCGCCGACCAGTCGATGTACCGGGCGAAGGCGCGGGCGCGCGACACCGACGCCCACGGCATCGACGCCGGGACCATCGTCGGCTGAAGAGAGGAGAGGCGGGAGGCTAGGGCTTCTCGCCGACGCGACCGAAGCAGAGGGTGATGATCCCGACCAAGGTCAATCCGGTGAGCGCGAGCGCGAGGTAGATGACGAACGACAGGTGGAAGAACACCGTCCCCACCACCGCCGCGAGGCCGACCACCGACAGCAGCAAAAATCCCAGGACTTGCAACGCGACACGCATGGTGGACTCTCCTGCACAGGCGGTTCCTCAAGCCTCCAACATAGTCGCTCCGGCGCGCGGAAAAAAGAGGCGGGTTCGGCTTCCCCTGCGTCAGACGCGGAAGTAATCCCGGTACCAGTCGACGAAGCGCGCCACGCCCTCGGACACCGGCGTACCCGGAGCGTAGCCGACCCACGCGCGCAGGGCCGAGGTGTCGGCGGCGGTGGCGGGCACGTCGCCCGGCTGCATCGGCAGGAGGTTGAGGGCGGCGGTCTTGCCGAGGCAGCGCTCCAGGGTGCGGATGTACTCCATCAGCGGCACCGGCGCGCCGCCGCCGATGTTGAAGATCCGGTAGGGCGCGATGCCGCTCGCCGAGGGGTCGGGGTTCTGGGCGTCGGCGATCCAGTCGGGGTCGATGGCGGCGGGCTTGGCCGCCACCCGCACCACGCCCTCGACGATGTCGTCGACGTAGGTGAAGTCCCGCGTCATCTCGCCGCGATTGAACACGTCGATGGGCTCGCCCGCGAGGATCGCCCGGGTGAACTTGAACAGCGCCATGTCCGGGCGGCCCCAGGGGCCGTAGACGGTGAAGAACCGCAATCCGGTGGTCGGCAGGCCGAACAGGTGGCTGTAGGAGTGGGCCATCACCTCGTTGGACTTCTTGGTCGCGGCATAAAGGCTCATCGGGTGGGCGGTGCCCTGCGACTCGGTAAACGGCATCGCCGCGTTCGCGCCGAACACCGAACTCGTCGAGGCGTAGACGAGGTGCGCGACGTTCGCATGGCGGCAGCATTCGAGGATGTTGGCGAAGCCGACGAGGTTGCTCTGCACGTAGGCGAACGGATTCTCGACCGAGTAGCGCACCCCCGCCTGCGCCGCGAGGTGGATCACCCGCTCGGGCTTTTTCTCGGCGAACAGCTTTTGCAGCGCCGCGAGGTCGGCCACGTCGCCGATCACGTCGGTGTAGCCCGGGTGCTGCTTCAGGAGAGTGGCGCGGGCGGACTTCAGCGCCGGGTCGTAATAGGTGTTGCGGTTGTCGATGCCCACGACCTCGTGCCCATCGTTCAGCAGCCGCTGCGCGGTGTGGAAACCGATGAAACCGGCGGCGCCGGTAACGAGAATGACCATGGTGGAGGTGTCCGATGCTGAGGTTTGCCGCGCCCGGCGGGCTCGGCGCAGTTTCGGGGATGGCGGCGGAAAATGCAATCCGCCGAGGATGAAACCGCGATCACCGCGCCCGCCGAAAGAAGTTCAAAAAAAGGGTACACAGGCCGATCCGACCGTGCTATACAGCCGCCCTCACACGTTACCGCAACCATGGTAACGCCCTGGTGGGGGATAGTTTAACGGTAGAACCACGGACTCTGACTCCGTTAGTCGAGGTTCGAATCCTCGTCCCCCAGCCAATGAAAACGGCTCCCTTTCCGGGAGCCTTTTTTATGGCCCGGCGTACACCCGTGCCGGGCGCACGCGCGGCGGTTCCCTTCACGTTTGCAATTTATTTATTTCCGGTTGCGTAGAATTCGCGTATGCCTCCGTGCCCCGAGGCGTGTCCGGCGAATGCCGGCGCGCCAAGACGGGAGCCGGCAAGGCCGGGTTGGGAAAAATATCGCGGTTCGTCCGCCACTGCTCGAACAAGGGTCCGGGTATGTTCAAAAATACTAAAGTCATGCTTCGGCTGATGATCGTGGTTCTCCTGGGCGCTCTCGGCCTGATGGTCTTCGCGACCGTCAGCCTGCGCAGCCTCAACGCCAATCTCTTGAGCGAGCGTCAGTCGAAGACGCACGAGCAGATCGAGACAGCGGTCTCCCTGGTCAACGAATTGATCAAGGAAGGGCAGGCGGAAGGCCTGTCCACCGAGGCGATGCAGAAGCGGGCGATGAGCCTGGTGTCGGGCCTGCGCTACAGCGGTAACCAGTATTTCTGGATCAACTCGATGTCGGGCGAGATGCTGATGCATCCGACCAACCCCAAGCTCGTCGGCACCCAGATCACCGATTTGAAGGACGCCAACGGCAACAAGTTCTTCGCCAACATGATCGACCTGGTGCGGCGCGAGGGCGGCGGCTTCTATAACTATTGGTGGCAGACGCCGCAGGACCCGCACCCGCGCGAGAAGGTCTCCTACGTCATCGGCGTGCCGCAGTGGAACTGGGTGATCGGCACCGGCATCTACATCGACGACGTCGGCGCGACCTTCTGGCGCGAGGCGCGCACCCTCGGGATGGTCGGCCTGGTGATCCTGCTCGTCAGCGGCGGCGCGGCGTTCGCCATCACCCGCGGCGTCACCCGTCCGCTCGCCCGTCTCGGCGACACCATGACCGAACTCGCCGACGGCAACCTCGACGTCGGCATTCCCTATGCCGAGCAGCGCGACGAGATCGGCGCGATGGCGCGCACGGTGCAGGTGTTCAAGGAGCGCGGGCTGGAAGTCCGCCGTCTCCAGGATGCCGCCGAACGGCAGAAGGAGCAGGCCGCCGCCGAGCAGAAGGCGGCGATGAACGCGCTCGCCGACAGCTTCGAGGCGTCGGTCAAGGCGGTGGTGCAGTCGGTCGCGGGCGCGGCGGTGCGGATGCGGGATTCGGCGGCGTCGATGTCGTCGGTTTCCGAAACCGCGACGCGCCAGTCCGAGGCGGTGGGGGCGGCGGCGGAGGACGCGACCGCCAACGTGCAGACGGTCTCGGCGGCGACCGAGGAGCTGTCCGCCTCGGTGGCCGAGATCGGCCGCCAGGTGGAGCAGTCGAGCCGGATCGCCAACGAGGCGGTGGCGCAGGCGCGCGCGAATCGCGAGATCGTCGAGGGCCTGGCCCAGGCGGCGACGCGGATCGGCGACGTGGTCGGCCTGATCACCGACATCGCGAGCCAAACCAACCTCCTCGCGCTCAACGCCACCATCGAGGCGGCGCGCGCGGGCGAGATGGGCAAGGGCTTCGCGGTGGTGGCGGGCGAGGTGAAGAACCTCGCCACCCAGACCGCGCGCGCCACCAGCGAAATCTCCGACCAGATCACCGGCGTGCAGGGCGCGACCCGGGACGCGGTGACCGCGATCGAGAACATCTCGGCGACGATCGGCCAGATTTCGGAAATCTCCGCGGTGATCGCCGCGGCGGTGGAGCAGCAGGGTGCGGCGACCCATGAAATCGCCCGCAACGTCGAACAGGCGGCGATCGGCACCCGCGCGGTGTCCACCAACATCGTCGACGTCAGCCGCGCCACTGGGGAAACCGGGCGCGCGGCGAACGAGGTCCTGACCGCCGCCACCGACCTCACCGCCCAGGCGGAAACCCTCGCCGCCGAGGTCGACGGCTTCATCGCCCGCGTCCGCATCGTCTGACGCCGCGGCGATCCACCGAAATAAAAGGCCCCGGTTTCCGGGGCCTTTTGCATGTCAGGGGCGACGCAGTTCCTCGTGGATGCGGGCGAGGGCGTCGGCGTTGACCTCGTGCTTGTCTCCGCCGGTGAGGGCGAGGTCGTAGCTGCCGCCTGCGCCCAGGGCTTCGACGGTTCCGGCGATCACCGGCACGTAGTCCTGCGCGCCGGTGCCGCGGTAGCAGCAGCCGTCGAACTGGTTGAGGATCTGCACCTGGCGCCGCCCCGGTCCGGACGCGCCCATCACGTAGAGCTCCAGGAAGTTGGCGCGGGCGAGCAGGCCGGGGTGGAGCTGTTCGTAGTCGCCGAGGCGGGAGTTGGGCGGCGCGACCATCAGGTAGAGCGGCAGGCTGCCCGCCACCGGAATGCTGAGGCGAATGCGCGGGTCCACCGCCGCGTCGAGGGTCACGGTCCAGCCGCCGCCGGAGAAGCCGACCGCGTCCACCGCCTCGGCGTGCGGGCCGTCCGGCGCGTCCTTCAGCCAGTTGGTCGCCACCACCAGCGGATGCACGAACAGCTTCAAGGGCGAGAACGCGTCGGTTTCGAGGAAGCGGTAGATCTCGTGGTCGAAGCCGAGCGGGATCGTCCCCGAGTGCGCGGTTTCGATCTGCGCCGGGGAAAGGTTGGGGCCGCGGTTGGGCATGCTGAACGCCACCACCGGGCGGCCTTCGGCGAGGAGCGCCGCGATCACGCTCAAGGCGTCGTTGGCGAGGTGGTTGCCGACGTGGCCGTGGTTGTAGAGCACCGGCGCGCCGACGATGTTGGCGGGCTCGAAGACGTGCGCCACGGCGGTGAAGCCCTGCTCCATGGAAATGTGGAGCACGCTGGTGCGCACCAGTCCGGGCAGGCGTCCGTTGGTCGGGTCGGGCACGTCGCGCTCGACCATGTCGGGGAGGGCGGCGGGCAGGGTTTCGGTCTTCCAGATGTAGCGCACCAGCGCCTGCCGCCGCGCCGCGAGGGCTTCCGGCGTGGGCAGGGAGACGAGCGTCGCGATCCGCGCCGGGTCGGGATAGGCGGTGGCCGGGCGCTGGTAGTAGGCGCTCGCCTTGTCGGAGGCGGGCGTGGCGAGGTCCTCGATCCGCTCCGCGCCCTTGTGGAGGAAGTGGGTGGCGAAGGTGCCGTAGCCGAACGCCACCGCCACCGCCACCAGCCAGCGCAGCCGCGCCGAGGGGAGCAGCGCCACGATGCCGCCCGCGAACAGCAGGCCGCTCAGGGTAAACAGCCCGGCGTAGGTGGCGCGGCGCTCGACCACGAGGTTGCCGAGCGCGATCGTGGTCTTGCCGCCGAGGCCGAGCTTGATCGAGAACACCACCGCGGCGGCGGCCAGGGCATGCACGACGGCGAGGCCCACCAGCGCGATGGCGAGGTGGCGGGAGGTCTTGTTCGCGAAACGGTGCATGGCGGATCAGCCCTTCCGGGCGGCCTGGTGGTGCTGGATGACTTCGCGGATGACGAAGTTGAGGAACTTCTCGGCGAACTCGGGGTCGAGGTCGGCCTCGTGCGCGAGGGTGCGCAGGCGGGCGATCTGCTCCTTCTCGCGCGCCGGGTCGGAGGGCGGCAGCGCGTGCTCGGCCTTGAGCGTGCCGACGCGCTTGGTGCACTTGAAGCGCTCGGACAGCAGGTAGATCAGCGCCGCGTCGATGTTGTCGATGCTGGCGCGGAGTTGCTTGAGCTCGGGGAGGATCGGCGCTTCGGTCATGGCGGTTTCCGGCAGGAATGGGACACGCCCCGAATGTCCGGCTTAAGCTCCGCCAGTTCAAGGAATTTTTCGCCGCCGTACCGGGTTCAGGGGTGGAAGGGGTTGCCGCCGGAGGAGCCGAGCAGCGCCATGAACTCCTTGCGCGTGTCCGAATTGCTGCGGAACACGCCGAGCATGTGGCTGGTGATCATCGAGACCCCGGGCTTGTGCACGCCGCGCGTCGTCATGCACTGGTGGCTCGCCTCGATCACCACCGCGACGCCCGAGGGTTGCAGCACCTTGTTGATCGTGTCGGCGATCTGCACCGTCAGCTTCTCCTGGATCTGGAGGCGCTTGGAATAGGCCTCGACCACCCGGGCGAGCTTGCTGATGCCGACGACCCGCTTCTTCGGCATGTAGGCGACGTGGGCGCGACCGATGATCGGCACCATGTGGTGCTCGCAGTAGCTCTCGACGCGGATGTCGCGCAGCATCACCATCTCGTCGTAGCCCTCGACTTCCTCGAAGGTGCGGGAGAGGTATTCGTCCGGGTCGATGGCGTATCCCGCGAAAAATTCCTCGTAGGACCGCGCCACCCGCGCCGGGGTGTCGCGCAGGCCTTCGCGGGTCGGGTCGTCGCCCGCCCAACGCAACAGGGTGCGGATCGCTTCCTCGGCCTCCGCGCGGCTCGGCCGCGTCGTCGCGACGTTCGCGGCAAGCTCGGGTTTGGACGTCTTCGGAAGCGTGTTCACTTTGGATCTCCTCGGGGGCTGCGTACGCTACTAGATGTTGGCTGCGCGGGGGCGCGGTCAAGAGAGAAGGTTCAGCCCGCCGGGAACGCGAAACCGATTCCCGCCCCCGGGTACCAGTGCGCCGCGGGCTGTTCCCGCCAGAAGAAGAAATTCCGCCCGGTGGCCTCGGCGAAGCGCGGCAGGGCGTCGGTGGCGTGGCAGTTGTCGCCGAGGATCATGCAGCCGGACGCGAGGCGGGGCGCGATGGCCTGGTATTCGCGCAGTTCGTAGTCGGGGCGGTGGTCGCCGTCGTTGATGTAGAGGTCGACCGGGTCGGCGAGCCGGGCGATGCTGGCGAGCGCGTCGCCGAACATCAGTTCGGCGTGGCGGTCGTAGGGCGGCGCCAGCAAGGCACCCGCCGCCGGATTGATGTCGAGGCCGAGATAGCGCCCGGGATGGCCTTCCTCGGCGTTGCGCTCGAGCGCATAGCACAGCAGCATCGCGCCCAGGCCCTTGTCGACGCCGCTTTCGAGAACCACGCCGGGCTTCAGCGCGCGGACCGCCGCATACCAGCCGAGGCGGCGACCGAAGCGCGGCTCGGGGTCGAAGGGAAGGGTGCGCGCGAGCTTGGCGCCCTTGAGCCGCAGGGTTTCGAGGAACATGGCGTCCGCGCCGGGCTCGGCGAGATAGGCGCGGATCTCCGCCACCGGCTTGCCGGTCGCCAGCGCCACCGCGTGGGCGAGGGTGGTGAGGCCGAGGGACGACAGGTCGTAGGTGAAGTTGGTGGTCTCCCGCGAGGTGGCCACCCAGCGGGCGATCTCGCGCAGCGGCTCGGCGTAGTAGTCGAGCGCCTGGGCGGCGCGCATCGGCATCAGGCTGACGCGCTCGGGTTCGCCGTGCCCGGCCTCCATGGCGCGGAACGTCGCGTCGAGTTCGCCGAGCGCGGCGGAGGTCGTGGCCTCGATGCGCACCGAGCCGTCCGGGCTTTGCGCCGAGAGGCTCACGGCGCCGGTTTCGGCGTCGAACGAAAGCGCGAAGCCGTTGTCCGCCTTGAATGCCGGCATGTGAATCTCCCGTTTCCCAAGCGCCCCTTCCCGGGGTGTGTCCGGGAAGAAGCGTGGCGCATGGGTTCGGGGGAAGTCAACGGCGTTATGGCGGCGTCAGCCGCCCAGGGCCTGGGCGAAGTCGGCGATCAGGTCCTTCGGGCTTTCGAGGCCGACGGAAAGCCGCACCAACTCGGCGGTGATGCCGGTGGCGAGGCGCTCGGCTTCGGGACGGCTCTGGTGGGTCGAGGTCGCGGGATGCGCGATCAGGCTGCGGGCGTCGCCGAGGTTGTTGGAAATGTCGACGATCTTGAGCCGGTTCATCATCCGGAACACCGCGTCCTTGCCGCCGTTCACGGTGAAGCCGAGCATCGGCCCGCCGCAACCGCTCATCTGCCGCATCGCGAGCTCATGCTGCGGATGGGAGGGGAGCCCGGGATAGAGCACGCGACCGATCTCGGGGCGGGATTCGAGGAACTCCGCCAGCGCGTGCGCCGTGGCGCAGGACCGCTGTACCCGCAGCTCCAGGGTTTCGAGACCCTTCAGCAGAGTCCAGGCGTTGAACGCCGACATCGCCGGACCGGTGTGGCGGAGGAAGATGCCGTGGGTCTCGTCGGCCCAGGCCTGGTCGTTGCAGAGGATCGCGCCGCCGAGGCAGCGGCCCTGGCCGTCGATGTGCTTGGTGGCGGAATAGACGACGATGTCGGCTCCGAGCTCGAACGGGCGCTGCAACAGCGGCGTGGCGAACACGTTGTCGACGATCACCTTGGCCCCGGCCTTGTGCGCGAGCGCCGCGACGCCTGCGATGTCGACGATGTCCATCGTCGGGTTGGTCGGGGTTTCGAGCAGCACCAGGGTGGTGGGTTCCTTGAGTGCCGCTTCCCACGCCGCGAGGTCGGTGCCCTCGACGAAGGTGACGGACACGCCGAAGCGCGGCAACAGGTCGCCCAAAATCCAGCGGCAGGAGCTGAACAGCGCGCTCGCCGCGACGATCCGGTCGTTGCCCTTCAACTGCCCCATGATCGCGGCGTAGACCGCCGCCATGCCGGACGCGGTGGCGTGGCAGACCTTCGCGCCCTCGGCGGCGGCGAGCCGGTCCTCGAACATCTTCACCGTCGGGTTGCCGACCCGCGAATAGACGAAGCGCGGCTTGCTGCCGTCGAAGGCGGCTTCGGCCTCCTCGGCGGTGGCGTAGACGAAGCCGGAGTTCATGTAGATCGCTTCGGAGGTTTCCATGTGCTGGCTGCGCAGTTGGCCAGCGCGGATCAGGCGGGTGGACAGGTCGAGGTCGTCGGGGTCGGTACAGGGGGTGGACATCAAAGGCGCTCCGTCGGGTTCGGCTGTGTGCCGGTCGCAAAGAAAAAAGCCCCGCCAGAATGGTCGGGGCCGCGAAACGCGCTCTCGACCGTTTAGCGGAATATTTAACGTGGCCGCAAGCTGGTCGCTCAAATCACCACGACCCCCATGCTGCCCCATGGCGCGGCCATGGGTCAAGGCCTGAAATGGGACCGCACCCCCAACGGAAAACCCCCCTTGCCAGGAAAAACCCGCTGGCCTAATATCCGCCCTCCAAGCCGCCCCGTACCCACCGGGGCCCGCGCTTCGCGGGTGTAGCTCAATGGTAGAGCAGAAGCTTCCCAAGCTTACGACG
>JADHEE010000595.1_pt1 | contig 13356 bp, 7 predicted proteins | sample 8952401 | NCBI WGS metagenome assembly JADHEE01 (sample SAMN16124438, study PRJNA663242) | bioreactor sludge metagenome | isolation source: sludge (ammonium) | place: India:Bengaluru | collected 2019-02-28
GGCCAGCTCCCCGGCCAGCTCCCCGGCCAGCTCCCCGGCCAGCTCCCCGGCCAGCGCACCCGCGGCACCTGCGAGTGCGTCTTTCCCCTGCATCGCGGCCAGTACGGCGTTCGCCACTGCGTGGGCGGCGGCTTTCCTCCCTTAAAACCCCCTTAATTTTAATAGATTAGCAATAACAAAAATCGCGCCAGTAAAAGAGCCAATAGCACAGCCAATTTTAATGATTTTTAATATCTCTATTTTTGTTAAATCAAAAGAGCCAGTCAGTATCCAAACTAAAATGTCCACCGACAGTGCTATACATAAGAATGTAATTGTAATTCCCATTACACATACGATAAATAACATCAGAAGATTTAATGCTTTTTCATTGATGTATTTCATTTCAGCGAATCCTTAATAACTGGTTCAATTTTTTTTCCGCCATATTCAGAGGGGAAAGAGGCTCTAATGTCACCGAAATCACAAAGAATATTGCTTGGTTTCATTTTCTTTGAAAGGCCATAATCCTGATCTATAAGTTCGTGAACCTTCATTTATTCACTCACTTCATTTAATCGTTATCCAGAAAATATTCAATTGATTTAAGTAGTTCATATTGAGTACCAGTACTTTTGTCCGAACCATGGCAAGCTCTTTGATCTTGGGATATCTGGTATTAATATAATAATTTCGTACTGAAAGTACGGTTTCGTCGTTTCATAAGATTAAGGTAATTCTCGATTTTCAAAAGGTACACCAACAGATGACATAAAACTGCCGCCTGGGTATCCATATCGATAAATAGTTGCACCCGTCGGTAGCGTGACTTTATTTACAGGGCCATAAGCACCGCAGTTAGGGGGCCAAATACCCAGTGACTCCTGAATGGCCCCTCAGCTTTACTGAACTGGTTGAAATTAGAAGATTCACGAGCTTTTGCGCTAAGAGTGACATTATCCTTCACATTCATCGAATGAATTAATTGCTTTCGTTGTTTGTTGTGTTTTGGCTCCTAATGATGACTGCTTGATACGCTGTGAAGACGAATAAAAAGCAAAAATTCCCGCTTTGGAAGGCGGGGGTTTTAGTCGCCTGGATCACTTGTCAGGGCCTGTGGGCGGCTTTTTACGAGCATTGTACTCGTCTATTTTGTAGAAGATGAAGGAAACCAATGTTCCTAAAGCCCCTGCTACAAAACTCATTTTTGCCGATTTAACTAATTCTTCCTGAAGTAGATATATCTCACCGGAAGCAATAAACCCAGTTACAATTCTTGCTGCAATACCTAACAGAAAAAATGCAGTAAAAAGATAAAAAAATAAGAAGATAGATATTCTCAAAGTCATTTTTCTTTTCATTGTTTTTTCTCTTTCTCATTGACAATATTTTTCGTTCTGTCATTTATCGACTCGAATATCAGTGCCGCGCCTATATCACCTAAAACACCAGAAGCGCTACCAGCATATGGCGCAAGTAAGTCCGGCGCATATTTTCCGAAAGTTCCCCCAGCCAGTGAACCTGCAATAGCGCCTCCCTGACCAGACAAGCTCGGTCCATCAGTCATAAAGGCTCCGCCCATATTAATCAGAGTGTTCCCGCCAATATTATATCCCGGAGCCAGATAACCTGCCCCTGCTGCAACAGTTGCGCTATAATAACTAAACTCACCGTCAGGTGCCATATTCATATACTGGAAAGCCGAGTTTGCCCCACCTCCAATTACCGCTCCGATAATACCTTTGGCTATCGCTATTTGAGGCGCAAGATAGAATGCATCGGCGATAAATACACCGTCCTGATAACCTTCAACAATGGCTTTGCTGATATTAGCACCTTCCGGTAAATCACCTTTTGCCAGCTTATTCAGCCCTGCCTGCGTTTGTTCTGGCGTCAGATTGTTATCTACTGCGTACTGGTTCCATGAAGCAGCGGCCTGTCCGTAATTCATCATACCCGACGGTATACTCAGCGTATTATTCTCAACCACCGTCTTCCCGGTCTGGGCCCCCGCAATGGCACTGGCCGTGCCGTCGCCCGCAACGCCGCCCGCTATTCCTGCGGCAAGGGTCGCCAGGGCGCTGATGGTCTGCTTTTCACTTTCACTCAGCGCAGCAACATCCTTCCCGTACATCTCCAGCGCAATCGTCCCTGCCAGTTCCCCGGCCAGGGCACCCGCGGCACCCGCGAGCGCGTCTTTCCCCTGCATTGCGGCCAGCACAGCATTCGCCACTGCGTGGGCGGCAGCTTTTTCCATCGTGTCGTCCAGCCCGGAACGGTGCCCGATAACCTCCGCCACGTACGGAGCGGCAGCCCCGGCCAGCGCGGCGGTCATGTCGCCGCCCGCCAGCCCCTGAACGGCTGCGGTGGCCGCCTGGATGGCGCGCTGCATGTCGCTGCCCGTCCCGTACTGCTCCATTGCCGTGCGTCCGGCCTGGTCGGCTATCTCCTGCGGAGTCGGGTTGCTCTTGCCTTCGGCTTTCAGCTTCTCCTCTGCGGCGCTGAGGGCGGCCGGGTCCTTCATGGCCTCCTGCTTCGCGATTTCGCCCTGGGTACGGGCGATATCCGCCACCTGCATGCCGATTTCCGCGATAAGCTGCGCCTCCTCCATCCGGCGCTGCTCTTTCTCCTTATCGAAGATGGCGTCGATGCTGCCGTTGGCATTCGCCGTGTCGCGGGAGAGGGTGGTGATATCCTGCGTCTGGTTTGCGCCATCACGAACGGTAATGGTTCCTTCCCCGACAGCCGCGTGCGTCGTGCCCTCCGCACTGCCGCTGCTGTCCGCCCCGGCCAGCAGGTTGCTTGCCATGTTCCCGGCGAACTGCCCGGCGATGCTGCCGCCGGTGCTGATGCCCACGCTCTGATGCTCTACCTCGTATTCAGCGGTGTTGTGAATATCGCGCCAGCCGAGCGTTCCGGTGTCGAGACGGTTCCTGTCCGCCTCGGCGGTGGAGGCGATAACCGCGCCGTCGAGTTGCGTGTGGTCGCCCACGGTGATGTCGAACCCGCCGGAGCCTGCAAAGATGCCGGTCTGCTCCTTCACGGAGGCATAGTCGCTGGTCATTTTATCGCGGCTGTAGTTAACGCTGGCGGAGCCGCTCATCGAGCCGAAGGTGAAGCTGCCGCCCGCGCTGGCGTTCTGCTGTTTGCTGTCGTAGCTGTCGGTGTCCTGTTCGCTGACGAGGGTCAGGTTACGCCCGATATCCATCACGACGGTTTTCCCGCTGGCCTGCGCCCCGGCGAGGGTGGCGTCGCGCCCGCTGACGATGCTGAGTGTCTCCCCGGCGTTCACCATGGTCTCGGTGTGGGTGGTGCCGTTGCCGCGCTCTGTCCCCCTGCCGCCGTGGCTTTCGTTTTTGCCGTCGAGCGTGGAGGTGTTCAGGGCAGATATCAGGTTCACGTCCTGGCTCGCCTGTAACCACAGGTCATTGCTGGCATCAAGCTGGCTGCCGTGAACCAGCAGGTCGCCGTCCGTTGCCACCACGGTGAGGTTATTCCCGGCGGTGAGGCTGCTGCCTTTTGCGGTAGTCTGCGTGCTGGTCTGGGTGGATGTTGACGACTGGCTGCCGTAAGAGAGGCTGACGCCGATGGTGTTGTCATTGCCCTTCTGGTCGCCGGTGGCCTGGTCGAGCACGACGGCCTGTGCACCCTGTCCGAGGGTCAGGGCGCCTTTCACCGCCTGCAGGGCGGCGAGGCGGTCGTTGTCTGTCTCACCGGCCTGCTTCAGGGTGCGGACGCTGCTGTCGAGGGCACCACCCGCCGCGCCGGAGAGCGCAAGGGTCAGGCCGGAGGTTTTCTGCTCAACGGTGTGGGTCTGGGTGCCGCTGTCGCTGGCGGCGGTGATGCTGACGTTTTTCCCGGCCAGCGTCATGTCCTGCCCGGCAATCAGCTCCGAGCCGTGGACGTTCAGGTCGCTGCCCGCGCTCAGGGTGACGTTGCCGTTAATGGAGCCGATGGTGCTGCCGCGATGCGTGGTGTCCTGCGCGGTGTCAGTGACCTTCAGGCTCTGCTTGCCGTAGCTGAAACCAATGCCGCCCGTGCCGGAGAAGCCCGATTTTTTCTCCTGTCGCTGATGGCTCTCCTGGTTGTGCTCTTCCGCCGTGGTCAGGGTCAGGTTGTTGCCTGCCGCCAGGTGGACATCGTTATCGCCAACGATATTACTGCCCTGAACAAGCAGATTATTGTCTGCCTGCAGTATCACGGTGTCGCCGCTGAACAGGGTACCTTGTGCGGTCTCACGGTTGACCACATCGTGGGTGGTCACGGTCTTTTTCGACAGCGCGCCGCTGCTGCCGGTGGATTTATGGTGCGACTCAAACTCGCTGCGTTCAGTGGCGGCCGTGATGGAAATATCACGGCCCGCACCCACGCCGAGTTGGTTACCCGCCTCGACGTAGGCTGCCTGCGCGTTCACGTCGCGTCCGGCTATCATCGTAACGTCGCCAGCCCCGGAGATTTGGCTTCCCATCTGTTGCGTGACGGACTGCTTCAGCCAGTTGTCTTTATCCCACGTCAGGTTATCGCTGGTCGAGGTGGTAACGGTCGACAGGTTCAGATCCCGCCCGGCGTTAAGCACCGTCTGGCTGTCGCTGCCGCTGTTCACCACCTGCGCCCCGGTCAGGCTGAGATCGCGCCCGGCGTTCAGCACCAGCTTACCGTCATCGCCCTGGACGTAGATCCCCGCCACACGTTCAATAGTGGTGCGTTCAAAGCTGTTTTTCCCGGCGGAGCTCTGTGCGCTGCGGGTCGTAGTGGTGATGTTAATGTCCCGTCCGGCAGAGGCCAGTACGGAATGGTTGCCGGAAATTGTGCCGCCGATGTTATTGATGTCCGTACGGGCGAGCAGGCTGACGTCTGCCCCCTGAATCGTCCCCGCCCTGTTAGTGATGTTGTCGGCGCTAAGCTGGACCACTTCACGGCCATGAATTGTGCCGCTGTTGACCAGGTCACGGTTCAGGTTCATCACGACGTTCTGGCCCCCCATCAGCGCGCCGGAACCGTCAATGTCGCCAGGCTGTACGCGAACATACACCTGCGGCACCGTCACCGTTTGCCAACTGCCGTCTGCAAGCTGCACCCGTGTATTCACCAGCCAGACCATGTCCTCCGTCAGCAGGCTCATCTGTTCGGCGGTGAGCGCCACGCCAGGGATAAGCTGATGCTCTTGTCCGAAAGCAATCCCCGTATCCATAAGTGCTTTGAACTGGGTTTCGTCATCGCGGTAGTCGCCCAGATAGCGCCCGCCGGTGAGGGCGATGATCTGCTCGCGCACTAGTCGCTGCTCGTAATAGCCGTCACCAAGTCGCTTATGCACGTTGTTTGGATCTGTCGCGAACGCATTCTGCATGTAGTCGCTGCCGAGCCACGTTTTGTTGTTGGTAAAGCGTGGATCGGTTTCAACCAGATACGCCGCCGACGGATCGGGTAGGTTATTAAACAGGCTGCTGTCTGGCAGTCGGGTGTCTGGCCCTGCCGCACGGATCACCACGCCCTGCGCATCGCTGGCAGGCATTTCGATCCATTTCGCTGGGGTATTTCCGGCAGGCAGTTCAGGGGACAACGCCCCCTGCCCGGGTACGGTGGTTTCAACGCCAACCGTCAGGCTGCCCACTTCCTGGAGCGTGGCGTCCGTTCCGTGCGCGGTGGCAGGGGAGAGGGAAATGTCGCTGCCTTCAGCCTGGCTGTTGCCCTCCATGCGTCCGGGGTTGAGGGTGATGGACTGGATCACCACTGGCGGCGTGTAGTCTGAGGTGCTCTTACCCTGAGAGTCACCGCCTTTTTTGGATTTACGGCTGTAGTGCGTCACCGAGCCTGCATCGGTGATCCAGCGGCTGCCTTCTGGCATCACGTTGTCTACTGAATCGGCGAAGATGCCGAGCGTTCCTCCTGCCACAATCTGGCTTTTATCGTTCAACACCTGGTGTGCAGCGATCAGCATATTTCCACCGGAGAGGATTTTTCCCGGGTCACTCTCGGTGATTACCTCTTCTTCGATGGTGCGGGTATAGCTGTATTCGTAAAAGTTGTCATTATTGGCCCCGGTATCGTCCGGGGTGTTGAGATTCAGCAAGCGGTCGGCAGAGTTATGGTCGACAAAAACCCCTGCGGTATTCGCGTCCCAGCGGTCAGGCGATCCCCTGTGCTGATACTCGTGCATCTCCTCCGTGGAGATCAGCGCCACCTCGGTGCTGAAACGATCGTTGACGTTATTAATCTGGCTGATGGACAGCGCCATATCACCCGCAGATTCAATCGTTGCGCTATGGTTGTTCAGCGTCTTCGCCTGACCGGTGGCAAAACCACGGGCATCGATCTGTCCGCCGATAGCCAGCGCACCGTCGCTGTAGATCAGCGCATGATCGCGGTTGTTTATGGTGTCTGCGCCAATATCCACACGCTGACGCCCGGCGAGGGTCGCCGCTTTTCCGCCCTGAGCCAGGTTATTCAGCGTGGTAGCCTGCAGCGAGAGATGGTCGCCATAGATACGGCCGGTGCCCGCGTTCGTTAAGGTCCCGGCACGCAGCCACGTCTGGCTACCATCAATAAGGCCATAGTTGTCGAGCGAACCGGCAACTGATAGCCAGGTTGCACCCGCGGCTATTTCACCGGAAGCTGCGTTGAAGAGGCTGGTGGCAGTGAGGTCAAGCGTTGTACCGGCCAGCAGATTACCGGCGTTGGTCACGCGGCCTGGCGTGGTAAACGTGACGCTGCCGTTGGCGATAATATCACCCGTGTTGTTAAAGGCCTGGCGTGTGCGAAGCGCCATGTCGCCCAGCGACAGCAACTGACCATCACCCGTGACATCGCTCGCGTCAATGTTCACGCGCTCGCCACCGATGACCACACCATCGGTGTTGAGGAGCCGCATGGCTGCTCCACTTAGCGACAGCTTGCCAGCGGCGGACAGCTCGCCCTGCGTGTTATCAAGGGTTCCGGCATTGGTGATGGATAACGTCTTGCCTGCCAGCACCGTTCCCTGGGCATTATCGAGCTGCTGGCTGTGGATTGTCACATCCAGCCCTTCAATGCCCTTTTCTTCGGCCTGAGTATTGCGGTTGAGCAGTGAGGCTGCGTTGAGCGTCACCGTTGCGCCACTGCGGATCAGGCCCCGCGTGTTGTCGATTGCACCTGATACGGCGTTCACCACCAACTCACCCAGAGACTGGATCTGCCCGTCCTGGTTATCAAGACGGTCGAGGGTGAGGGCCATTCCCTGCTCGCCAACCAGACGCCCGCCGGAACGGTTATCCAGCGAGGTTGCCAGCAGTGAAAAATCACCCTTTGCGCCCAGGGTACCGTTCTGGTTGTTCAGCCCGGCGGTAGCAAGTTGCATGGCCGCCAGGCTGTAGAGCGTCCCCTCGCGGTTATCCAGCTGATAGCCGTGGGTATCAAGAACGATCCCGCTTCCCTGAATGATCCCCTGACGGTTGTCGCTATCACTGTGTGTGGCCAGCGCCAGCGTATCCAGGGCAAACAGCGTTCCGGCAATATTGCTAAAGCGTGTGGCGTCCAGCGTGGCCTGTTTTTCGGTGAGGATGACGCCCGCATCATTTTGCAGATCGGTCGTTTTGATCGACAGGTTGCCCTGGCTCACGATGCCGCCCATATCGCCACTGTTGCGGTTGTTGATATGTTCAACGGCCAGGGTGAGATCGCTCCCGCTCTGTACCAGCCCGCTGCTGTCGTTGTTCAGGCTTTGCCCGGTGATTGCAAGATCGCTCTGGGCGGCAATCAGCCCTCTCTGGTTAGTTATCCGGGACGTGTCTATTCGCGCATCCTTACCGGATACCAGCGTACCTTGCGTATTATCCAGCGCCCCGGCATGAATACTCAGCGACCCAGCCGCGCTGAGGGTGCCGTTGCGGTTGTCCAGGTTATCAGCCAGCGCCAGCGACAGGTCGTTCCCGGTGCTGAGCGTACCGCGCTGGTTGTCAACGGCATGCGCATGCAGTTGCAGGGTAGAATCAGAGGCCAGCGTGCCGTCGCGGTTATCTACGTTTTTGGCCCAAATTTCAGTCTCTTTCACCCCGGCAAGCATGCCGTGCTGGTTGTTAATGCTGCCAGCGTTAACGTGCAGTGTGCCAAAGCTGACGATGCCGCCCGTCGTCTGGTTATCTCTGTTTGAAATGCTGTTGCCGTGGGTATCGACGATCGTGTCCGCACCAGACTGAATCAAACCTTCATCGTTATTCAACCCGGCGCTGTCAAGCGTCAGGGTATCGCGGGCGGCAATCGTCCCACCGACGTTCGTCAGCGCTTTGCTGCTGGTCAGCCCGACGCGGCCTTGTTCAGCGCTGATAAAGCCTCCACTGTTGTCCAGCCTGTCGGCGGTCACGCTGAGGCTGTCTGCCGCCGCCAGTTCGCCCTCGTGGTTGTCCGTCAGGCCAGCGGTTTTTATGGTCAGGGTGCCGGTATCGGCGGCGACAATCTGGCCCTTGCGGTTATCCAGCGACGCGGCGTTAACGTTGACCGTGGCGTTGGCGGCAATCACACCTTCGCGATTATCAATGCCGTCCTGATGGTTCAGCGTCAGCGCCCGTGTACCGCTCTGGCTTATCTGACCTTTCTGGTTTTGCAGGCGTTTTGCCGAGAGCGTGAGCTGGTCGGCGGCGAGCAGGCCACCGTTATTGTCGAGTGTGCCTGAGGTGGCCGCGCTAAGCGTGTCCCGGGCAACGATCTGCGCGCTGCGGGTGCTAAGAGCGCCTTGTCCGGCGTTAAGGGTAATGGTCTTCCCCTGCGTCACGCTGCCTGATGCATCCAGCCCCTGACCCACGGCTTTGATGTTTCCGCCTGCTGCATTCAGGCCGTGCATATTGAGCGTGCCACTGGCGTTCAGCGTGAGATTGCCATCATTGCCGATGCTGCCATCGGACAGCACGCCCGCAGCCAGCGTGCCGGTGCTGGCGATCTCCGTGCCGGTCAGGCTGACGTTATGCTCAGCGGCAATCGAACCGCTGTTTTGCACGGAGGCCGTGCTGGAGAGGGTCGCGTCCGCTGAAGACCAGAGTGCGCCGCTGTTCTCAATACGTCCGTCGGCAGAGAGGGTGACCGTCCCGGCTTCCGCGCCGATATTGCCCGCGTTGCGCACCCCGACGCCTTTTTCCGTTCCGAGCAGGCGGATTTTCCCGGCGTACATGCCGCCGACCTGCGCGACATCCAGCGCCAGCGCGGGTTTTGCCGCACCCTTATCCGCAAGGGCGGAAACCTTTTCATGAGCCGCATCCACCGCGTTGCGCCCGGTGGTGACGCGTAAATCCTGCGCGTGAATGGCGGCGTTCACCTGAACCGCCCGGGCGATGATGTCGGTGTGCTCCTGGCGGGTAGAGTCCAGCCCGCTGCCGTTCACGGTAATGTCACCGCGCTCCACCTGATACCCGGTTATCCGGCCATCCTGCATCTGGGCGGTACCGGTCGTCAGCGTGGCGCGCCCGGCGTTAATAAAGCCGCAGCCGTCGCAGGTGATGCCCGACGGGCTGGCGATGACTACGTCGGCTTTTTGTCCGGCCACCTCGATGTAACCGTTGAGCTGGCTTGGGTTGCGCGCGTTCACCTCGTTGAGGATGACCTTCGCCTCGCCCTTTGCCAGCCACGGGTTGGCGGTCACCATCCCGCCAATCTGGGTTGAAGTATTTTTATGGGAGTTATTCAGGATGACCCCGTCCCGGCCAACGTCGAACTGGCTGTAGGTATTGCGGGATACGCCGCCTGCCGATGGGGTCTGGATATTCACCTGCGTCGTACCGTTGGCGGTGCTGATGACGGTAGGCTGCTGCTTGCCAGGCGCTGAGGCGTCCGCCACGATGCCCGCGGCCTGTATCGTTACCGCACCGGAGGCCAGCCACAGGGCAAAGCTGAGCGCCCCGACGCGGCAGACAAGGCGCTGAAGGCTGCGTCCGATCCCGGGAGATGGCGAGGTGCCCGCGCAACCGCGGGCAAGCTCGGAGACGACCATCAGCATGCCGCGGGCTTTATTAAAGACGATGCGATACAGGCGTTTATTCATGGTGAAATCCTTTTATTTTTATCCGTGCAGCGGGTGCTTTTTCTTCCAGTTCAGCAGCGCATCGCGCGTGACCTGCTTGCCATAAAATGTGTTGATGCGACGGCCTTTCTCATTGCCGCGATGCCAGAGCGAGCGCGCAATGTGGTGCGGGAAAATCTCCTTGCGTAGAAGGCGGAACAGGGTTTCCGCGTGGCCAAATGGCGCGATAAAGTCTCGAAACCACAAGCGGTCGCCGCTACACCAGTCTTCCTCCGGGAGGACAACCGTTGCTTCGGTGAGGTAGCGGCGTTCGGCTTCTTCGCTCATCCATGCCCAGCTCAGGAAAAAGATCGGGCGTCCTTTCTCCTCTACCAGCACGTACTGCTGGCGTTTAATGATGGGCAGTAACACCACTGGGAGGGCGTGCAGCGGCGCGTCACGGTGATTGAGTGAATGCATCCAGAGCCACACCGACGCACCAAGCACTTCGGCTTCATTCAGCGCGACGGTGTGGAGGAGCGGACAATGAACCGTCAATTCGCCATAACGCATACTCAGAAATCCATATTCAGGTTGAAGCCGAAGGTCGCCGGGCTGGTTTTGAAGCCGTCGGGGCGGGAGAAGGGCACGCCCGCGAAGGCGTCGTATCCCACTTTCCAGAGGGCGCCGCGCAGGCCCGCGGCACCACCGGCCAAATGGTTGCCCGTCAGGTATTCCGTCCCCTTGCCGGCAACCTCGCCGTAGTCGGCGGCCAGATAGAACTCGGTGCCGGCAAGCGGGGTCTGCCAGGAGAGATCGTTGCGCACCAGCCAGCCGCGATCGGCGCTAAGCGTACATTCGCCGTCAAAGCCGCGTACCGTCCAGCGCCCGCCGATGGAAAACTGATCCTGCGAGGTGAGCGGCGTGTTGCTGGTCTGACGCTGCCAGGCCACGTCGTAGCGGAAGCGCTGCATGCCCAGTTCAAACGGCAGGCTCAGGCGTGCATGGGTGCGAAGAATGCGGCCTAACGCGGTGGCTTCATCGAACGTCTCTTCAGGAGCAGGCTGCGCGCCAAACCAACGCGTACCGCGCTGATAGCTGATGCCCGCATCGAGCGTGGCGGGGCCGATATAGTGGCGATGCTGAAGCCCGGCCTTCCAGGAGGAGACGTGGCGGCGCTGCACCTCCACTTCGGTGTCGTTGATGTAGTTTTTCGTTGTCCGGCTTTCGACGTCCCAGGTGAACGTGGTTTTCTGCGCGCTGCTGCGGTGCAGCACCCGGCTGGCCTGCGCCACCAGGCTCTGGCTTTTCCCGCTGTAGCGAATGTCGCCGTTTAGCCCGGCGACGGACTGGTGATAGTGATAGTCGCTGCCGGTGACGGAAAATGCCCACCAGCCCACGGGAACGGACCAGTGGGCGCTGAGGTTCTGATTGCCTTTTTCCGGCCCGGTCTGGAGGTCGTGGTTAATGGAAAACCAGAAGAGATCGCTCAGCGCCAGGGGGTTATCCAGCGAAAGCGTCATCCCGCCCTGATAGCGGCCCGTGGATGAGGTGCCTGAATCATCAAGCGACAGGCCAAGCCGCCAGAACTTGCTCTGCTGGCGAGTAATCACGATATCGCTTTCGCCCGGCTGTTCGGCCGGAATGATGTCCATCTTGACCTGAGCGGTAGGCAGGCGCTGAAGGTTCTCCAGACCCTGCTCGATGTCCCGCAGGTCCAGCAGGTTGCCGTCGTGCGCCGGGAAGGCGCTGTACAGCCATAGCCAGCGGCTACTGTCGTCGGTTAACGAGACCTGGCGGATCTTCCCCGGAATAACCGCCAGCGCTAAATGCCCGCTTTTTAAATCCTGCGCAGGAGCCAGCACGCGTGCCGTCGTCCAGCCGTGGGAGATAAGGCGGTTTTGCAGCAGGCTCATGACGCGGTTGATGCCTTTAGCACCCAGGCATTTACCCACAACCTGATTCGCCATGCGCTGCAGCGGCACCCAGTGGGGGAACGCATCCTGTCCAGACAGCGTGACGTCATGAATCGTGAAGCAGGGCGTTTCGGCTGCGAATTCACCGCTATCTTCACTATTCGCGGGAGAGGGCAGACGAACGTCGGGCGTTTGAGGCGTTAGCTGGGCTTCCAGCGCCTGCTGGCGTTGCTGCTGAAGGATAAATTGCGCATCGGCCGGTGCCGCGACAGCCGTTGATGAAAGACTGAGAAGCGCGCAGATGAAAAAGACGGTTCTCTTAATCCGTAATCGTAATAGCCGGAATTCCATTTCCAACACTTTCCCTTACACAATGTAATGTTTTGTTGCAGGGATAGTGACGTACTAAAAGAGGGTTTTCTACGTTTAGCGGCTAAATGAATTCTGAAAAAAATAGCGCTATGTCAAGCGGTTGTGATGTCCAGAAACGGAGGGGGTTTGAGATTGACAAGCCGGGCAAGCTCACGCCGCCCGGCACTATCACAGGGAATTACTCCCCTTCACCCGGGAACAGGAACGGGTTAATAGAGCTGCGGGCAAAGCCCTCCTGCTCCATTTTTGCGTCCAGAATCAGGGTAGCGAGATCGTCAGCGACGGCCTCCACTTTCGGGTCTTTTTCCTGGTACAGGATCTTCAGGTAGGTGCCGCAGTCGCCGCAGCTTTCGGCTTTCACCGCAGACTGCTCGTTCTCCAGCGACCAGTAGTGCAGATCGCGGGTCTGCTCGCAGTTGCTGCATTTGATGCGCACCACATGCCACTCGGTTTCGCACAGGTTGCAGTGCAGATAGCGCAGCCCCTGGGTCGTCCCGATTTGCACCATGCTGGAGACCGGCATCGAACCGCACACCGGGCAGAACTGGCGTGCTTCGCCGTATTCGGCGCGGGCTTTACCTGGGATCAGGCTGGCCATTTGCGCCCAGTAGAGCGACAGGGCAGCCCAGATAAAGGGCGCTTTATCGCTGCTGACTGACGCAAAATCGGACGCAAAGAGCGCGCTCGCCATCTGCTCCAGCTCCTGCTCAGAGGCTTTCTCGAGATTCTCGATCACCGCCAGGGCAGGGCCGCTCATCTCGGGCTTCAGCTCGGCAATCAGCGAATTCAGCAGCTTGTGCCAGTGCTTATCCCGCGGCAGGACGTGGATATCCAGCGGCGGTTTGCCCTGAGCGTTCGCCTCTTTGATGCGCGCAGTCAGGTCCATCTGCAACGGATGGTCGTACAGCACCACTTCCTGGGCATGGGCGATCAGCCCGGCAAAGCGCAGATAATCGCCAAGCGGGTTGTTCTCTGCCAGCTCGCGCAGGCGTTCAGCGCGGCGGTTGTAGAGGTTTTTCAGTCTGGGGAACAGTAGCGGCGGAATCACTTCCGCCGTGCGTTTCTCGCTCGAACCCAGCTCATCTTGCGGGATTATGCGAATACTCATTCAGATGACTTTTCCTGTTT
>JADHEE010000596.1_pt1 | contig 13288 bp, 11 predicted proteins | sample 8952401 | NCBI WGS metagenome assembly JADHEE01 (sample SAMN16124438, study PRJNA663242) | bioreactor sludge metagenome | isolation source: sludge (ammonium) | place: India:Bengaluru | collected 2019-02-28
GATCGAGAACATCAGCGAGCTGGTCGTCGACGACCGCTGGCTGAACGGGCAGATCGGGATGGTGCGCGAAATCGTCGGCCGGCCGATGAATCTGCGCACGATCAACGATGCCGAGCAGCGCCTCAAGGAAATCATCTTCAAGCAGAGCCAGCTGAAACACAGCCTGGTGGAGGCCAAGGAAGCGCTGAAACAGCTGTTGACCGGCTTCGTCGACCACCTCGCCGATTTCGCCGACTCGACCTCGGACTATCACGACAAGATCGAACACTGCGCCGAGAAGATCAGCCAGGCCAACGACATCACGCAGCTCGAGGACGTGCTCGACGAAGTCATCCGCGAAACGCGCATCATCCAGCTCAACGCCCAGCGCTCGCGCGACGATCTGCGCGCGACCAAGCAGCGCGTCGCGGCGGCGGAGCAGCGCATCAACGAACTGCAGGACGAGCTCGACCGGGCCAGCCAGCTGGTCCGCCACGACCAGCTGACCGGCGCGCTCAACCGCCGCGGGCTCGACGAGATCTACGAGAACGAGGTCGCCCGCGCCCGGCGCCGCCGCTCGCCGCTGTGCGTCGCGCTGCTGGACATCGACAATTTCAAGAAACTGAACGACGCGCACGGCCACGACACCGGCGACGCCGCGCTGATCCATCTCGTCTCGGTCATCCGGGAGACCCTGCGCCCGCAGGACACGCTGGCGCGTTTCGGCGGCGAGGAATTCATCATCCTGCTGCCGGACACCCCGGCCGAGGATGCCGCCAAGGCGCTCACCCGCGTGCAGCGCGAACTGACCCGGCGCTACTTCCTGGCCAACAACGAAAAGCTGCTGATCACCTTCAGCGCCGGGGTGACCGAAGTCCGCGCCGACGACACGCAGGCCGCCGCCGTCAAGCGCGCGGACGAGGCGATGTATACGGCGAAGACGGCCGGGAAGAACCGGGTCGTATCGGCTTGACGTCAGCGGAAAAGCGACCGCCGATGCCCGCTGCGACAGGTTGACGGCCGGATTTCAATGCGATCTACTTTGTCACTCTTTAAAAAAGCGCCCTGCCCGGCAGCACCATTCCCGTTGCACCGCAATCCCGGCCGGACGAACCGGCCCGACGCCGTTGCCACGCACACATTCAAAAACCCGAGGGAACCCAATGGACAACGTTTACCAGCTCGAACTTGAAAACGGGAAATGCATCTTCATCAACCCGCAGGACAAACGCGGCGTCGCGCTTATAAATTCGCAAGGCCAGCTCAACTCGAATTCGAAGAAAACCTGGATTTATCTTGCCAAGCTCCACCCTTGGGATTTTGTCATCGACATCGGCAGCAACTTCTGGGAAATGGTCGTCGCCATCGACCTCGAGAAAAAAACCCAAGTCTATTGCTACGAGGCCAATCCGGAACTGGCGGACAATTATCTGGCGAAAACGATTGCCGGACTGGGCAATGAAAACATTTCCCTGGTCAAGATCGCCCTGGGCGAAGAAGAAAAGGACGACGTCGATTTCTACATCGACACCGTATGGAGCGGAACGTCCGGCCTGTCGAAGCAAACGTCGATGAAGCTCCACCACGGCCAGGACACCACGAAGGCGATCAAAACGAGAATCGGGACCTTGGACCGGGAAATCGACCTGGCCGATGCCTCCGCGCTCATCAAGATCGACGTCGAGGGAAACGAAAAATCCGTCCTGCTGGGGGCCTTGAACAATCTGAAGTCGTGCCGGCACTGCCTGCTGATGTTCGAATCCCTGCATCTTTCCTACCAGGAATTCATCGACATCCACGCCCTGCTGCCGGACTACGAAATTCTGGCCTTCAACGTGGAAGCGCCCGGGCTGGCGAAAGTCCCGCTCGATTCAGAGGAAGCGTTCAACCGCTTTCGCGGCCTGAGCGCATTCAATCATCAGGATTACGTTCTGGCCAAGAACATCGACATTCATCTCAGCGCGCCGCTTCCCATCCGCAACAAGAAATACGTCGTATACACGGCGCTCATCGGGGAGAGCTACGAAGAACCCAACCAGAATCCCTTCCCGGAAGACGAGAACTGCGATTACGTCTGTTTCACGAACATACCCGGACTGTATAGCGACAAATGGAACATCGTGCCAGTGACTCCCTATTTTCCCCGCGACAACATCCGCAGCGCGCGCTACCTGAAAATCATGGGGCCGCTCCTCCTGGGGGATTATGAGGCGTCCTTGTGGATCGACAACAGCGTCAGTCTCAAAAAACCGCCCAGCCAGATCATCGACGAGTGGCTATCCGACAGCGACATCGCTTTGCCGGACCACAGTTTCCGCTCCAGCGTCGCCGCCGAATTCGAAGCCGTCGAATCCGCCGGTTTCGACGATCCGAGCCGCATCTACGAGCAATTGATCGCCTACGCCAATACGGACCAGCAAGCCTTGCTGGAAAAGCCGTATTGGACCGCCATCATCGCCCGCAAGCACAACGACACCAACTTTTCCTTCCTCTTGAGATGGTGGTCCCACGTTCTCCGCTATTCGAGGAGGGACCAGCTTTCGTTCAATTTCGCCGCCAAAGAGGAACACCTGAATCCCAAACGCATCATGATCGACAATCATGCTTCCGAATTCCACGTCTGGCCGGCGATAAGAAACAGGAACAGGAAGCTCACCGCGGAGAAGATATCGAATTGCCTCAAGATTCCGTTCATGGACCTGGGCGCGATTCACAATGAACTGACCCGCCGCCAGATTCTGATCGAGAGCCTCAGCCTCGAACTGGAGAAAGCGAAGAGATCCTCTGCGGACCCGGGCAAACAGGCAGGCAACTGATCCTTGAAGGGGCGCCCACGCCCCTGCAAGTCAGCACCAGCGCCGCCACATGGCGCGGAAAGCCTGTTCCAGATGACGCGCCATGCGGGGAGCGTCCATCAGCGGACTCGCCAGCATGCGTTCCCGCAAACCGGCGCGCAGCGTTTTGAGCCGCTGCCGGTCGCGGGACAGTGCCACCGCCCGCGACACGTGATCGTCCTTGTCCACGGCCACCAGTTCGCCGAGCCCGACGTTCTCCAGGATGGCCTTGCCCATCCTGGACACCAGCATGTCGCCGGGCAGGGTGACATACGGCACGCCCATCCAGATCGAATCGTAGCCGGTGGTGCCGCCGTTGAACGGGAAGGGGTCCAGGCCGAGATCGATGTCGTTGTAACTCTCGAAATAGGCGAGCTGCGGCTGAATGCCGAGAATCTCCAGGCGCTCCGGCCGCACGCCGTGGCGGGCGAACTGTTCGTGGATGTAGGCGATCAGGGTGCCGTCCTGGCCGCCGCGGGCGACCACGAGCAGGCGGGAATCGGGAGCACGCGCGAGAATCTCCGCCCACAGGCGGATCGTTTCCTGGCTGGCCTTGCGGAAATTGTTCAGGCAGCCGAAGGTAAAGGGACGGCCGGTCCGCTCGCACGGTAATCCCGGCCGGATCGGCACGTCCGGAATCCCCGTGCGCACGCCGTAGCAGTCGGGCAGGGGCCAGGGCGTCTCGGAGCACCAGGCGCCAGCCTCCAGCACCGGGTCCGGCGGCACGATGATGTAATCGATCGCCGACATGCCGCTCGTGCCGGGAAAGCCCAGCCAGGTCACCACGATGGGCGCCGGCTTGCGCGCCACGGCCAGCAGGCGGTTGCCCTCGGTGTTGCCGTTGAGATCGACCAGGATGTCGATCGCATCGCCCTCGATCAGCTTGGCCAGGGCCTCGTCGCCGATGGACACCACCTCGCGCCACACGCCGACCGCCGCGCGGCAGCGTTGCGTGACCTCGTCGGCGGCCGGCGAGTTGTAGTAAACGACGGATTCGACCTGCTCCGGATCGAGCTTGTCCAGGAAAGGCAGCACGAAGGCGGCCACCGGGTGCGTGCGGAAGTCGGAGGTCAGCCAGCCGATGCGCAGCTTGCGATCGGGGCGCCGGTCGCGGCCGGGGAAATCGTCGGTACGCAGATACTGCCGGCACAAGTGGGCGTCGAATTCCCGCGCCAGCTGCAGCACGTCCGCCGCCGTCGACTCGCTCGAATGCACCAGCACCCACAGCGAATTCACGTACGCCGTCGCCGACCTGGGATTGACCGCCAGCGCCTTGCGATACTCGGCCAGCGCCTCGACGTTGCGGGCCTGGTCGGAAAACCAGCTGCCCAGGTTGAGCAGGGCATTGACGTGGCGCGGATCGATGGCCAGGATGGTTTCCGCCGCCTGCCGCGCCTTCTCGCTCAGGCCCAGTTTGGTATACACCACGATCAGCGTGTTCCAGGCGTTGAGATTCTCCGGCTGGCGGGCCACCGCCATTTCCAGGTTCTCGCGCGCCACGTCCAACTGGCCGCGCGTGGTGAACAGCAGCCCCATGTGTTCGAAGATCCAGTCGTCCGAAACGCCGAGCTCGTGCGCTTTCTCCATGGCGTCGATCGCCGGAATCGTGTCGCCGCACTGCACCAGGGCGATGCCCAGCTTGGCCCAGACGTGAGGCGTATCGATGCCGAGCCCGGTCGCCCGCTGAAAATGATCTGCCGCCCGGCGCGAGTTGCCCTGGGACAGCTCGATGTCGCCGCAGGCCAGCGCCACGTTCGCCGAATCCGGCGCCAGGGCGAGCGCCTGCTGCGCGCACGGCACGGCCTTGTCGATCTCCCCCCTGACGCGATACAGGTCGGCCAGGGACAACCAGGCGTCCGCGTAGCCGGTATCCATACGCGCGGCCTGCTTGAAGTCGGCCAGGGCCGCATCCAGTTCGCCCAGGTGCTGCAACGCCATGCCGCGTAAACAATAATGCGCGGCCAGCAGGTCCTTGCCGGCCAGCACCTTGTCCAGCACCCGGCGCGCCCCGGCCCAGTCGTCGGCGGCCACGTAGGCGCCGCTCAGGGCGCAGGCGATGGCGCTGTCCCCGGGCGCCAAGGCCGCCGCCCGCTCGAGCTGCGCCACGCCCTCGGCCACCGCGCCGAGCCGGCAAAACGACTCGCCCAGGCGCTGCCGGTACGACGCCGTGTCCGGGCTCAGGCCGGCGGCATGCGCGTAAAACGCATGCGCGGACTCGGCATCGCCGACCCGCGCGGCGATCTCGCCCAGGCCGTACCAGGCGCGATGGTTCTCCGGCTGGGCCGAGACCACGATTTCGAAAAGCTGCCCCGCCTTGTCGTAATCCCCCGCCTTCAAGGCCATCTCGGCCAGACCCTGCTCGTGCATGCGCCGCGCTTTCATAACCCGTCCATTCTTGTTACCGGCGAGTCCGGTGATGCGGAAGTATAACGTCGGCCCGTTTCCCTTTCGCTTTCTTTGCCGTCAAAAAGGCCACCGTACCCGACCGTGAAAAACAGTAACAATCAATTTATTTACAACCACTTATGAACCAGTGCAAGGCAGGTTCCAGGCCCCTTCCGCCGGGCGGCGGCCTGCGCCACGAAAAATGCCTAAAGTTCTCCAGGCCCCAACCGTTAAAGGTCACAAGCGGTGAAATCTTTTTCGCAACTCACATCGCTGAACAGGACCCACCCCTCGACCACGCTCTTCAAGGAGATCGAAAATGGCACTCACCATCAACACCAACATTGCGTCGCTGAATGCCCAACGCAATCTGAACACGTCCCAAAGCGCGCTCAAGACCTCTTTGCAGCGCCTCTCCTCCGGCCTGCGCATCAACAGCTCCAAGGACGACGCCGCCGGCCTGGCCATCGCCGAAAAGATGAGTTCGCAAAGCCGCGGCATGACCGTTGCCATGCGCAACGCCAACGACGGCATCTCCGTGGCGCAGACGGCCGAAGCCGGCCTGAGCACGGTCGCCACCCACCTGCAGCGGATGCGCGAACTGGCCACCCAGGCCGCGTCGGGCCAATACGATTCGACCAACCGCGCCGCCCTGGACAAGGAATTCAAGGCGCTGGCGAGCGAAGTCTCCCGGGCCATGGACGCCACCAATTTCAACGGCACGAAACTGCTCAACGGCAGCTACTCCGGCATCAATTTCCAGATCGGCGCGACGACCGGCTCCGAGTCGAAGATCGCCATCACCATCGGATCGGTCGACGTCACCAGCCTGACCTCGATCAGCGACGTCGCCGCGGCCACCGCCGCCATGTCCGCGCTGGATACGGCCATCGACACGGTCAGCAATAGCCGTGCGGACCTCGGCGCCCTGCAATCGCGCTTCGAAGGCGTGCTCTCGCAGCTGTCCGCGGCCAAGGAAAACACCGATGCAGCCCGCAGCCGCATCATGGACGCCGACTACGCCGAAGAAACCGCGAGCCTGAGCCGCGCCCAGATTCTGCAACAGGCGGGCACGGCCATGCTGGCACAGGCCAACGCTCTTCCGCAGAACGTGCTGACGCTGCTACAGTAATTCTGGGATTCTCGACAGAGATAGATTCATCGGTTCGAGGCTGAAGCGCGTCGGCGGCAACGCAAACGCGCTTTCAGCGCTTCCGGAAGGAAAAATTCATGTCCATCCAGTCCATCGGCTCTCTCGTTCAAACACCCGTCGCGCTGCCGGACACGCACGCCCAGGCCAAGTCAGTCAGGCAGGGTGAGAGCGTGGGCGGCATCAAGGATCAGACGGCGGCGCCCACGGCCGCCAGTCCCGCCACGCCGCAGGAACTGCAGGAAGCGGTCGACGGCATGAACGATTTCGTCAGCAGCCTGAGCAACACCCTGAATTTCAGCATCGACAAGGAGACGGGCCGTACCGTCGTCAAGGTGATCGACCGGGCCACGGACGAAGTCATCAAGCAGATCCCCGCCGAGGAAATGCTGGCCATCGCCAAGGCCATCGACAAACTGAAAGGTCTGCTCATCCAGCAGAAAGCGTAAAATCGGGCGCCTGGAAGGGCCGTTTCTCATTCAACCAAGCCAGTCAGGCAGGAGGCTCCATGGCTACTATCACCTCGCTCGGGACGGGTTCCGGACTGGAACTGGAGTCGCTGATCACCAAACTGATGACGGTCGAGAAAGCGCCCCTGACCGCCCTGCAAAAGAAGCAGACCGCCTACGAGACCAAGATTTCCGCCCTGGGCAAGCTGCAGAGCGTCCTCGCCACCCTGCAGACCAGCGCCCAGAGCATGAAGCCCGGCGTGCTCGAATCGGCCACGACGAAGTTCGCCGCCTATACCGCGTCGGTCGCCGACACCGCCGTGGCCAGCGCCACCGCGACCACCGGCGCCATCGCCGGCAACTACTCGCTCGAAGTGTCGAAGCTGGCGCAAGCGCAGCAGCTGCAGAGCGCCGCCTTCAGCAGCAGCACCACCAGCATCACCAGCGCGGGCGGCTCCCTGACCCTGACGCTCGGCACGCTGGAGGACGGCACCTATACCGCCGACAGCAGCCGCAGCTACACCTTCAACCTCGCCGCCGGCGCCACGCTGAAGGACCTGCAGAACGCCATCAATTCCTCGGACGCCGGCGTATCGGCGACCATCGTCAACGGCAGCAGCGGAGCGCAGCTGGTGCTGACCAGCGGCGAAGGCACCAACAACGTCATGCAGCTTTCCGGCTCCGGCATCACCGGTTTCGACTACGACCCCGCCGCCACCGGCACGCAGGGCTGGACGCAAAGCAAGGCCGCCAGCGATGCCGCGTTCACCCTGAACGGCATCGCGGTGACCAGCCACAGCAACACGGTCACCGACGCGCTCGACGGCGTGACGCTGGAGCTGACGGGCACGACCACCACCGCCACCACCCTCAAGATCGCCGAGGACTATTCCGCGAACATCCAGTCGGCGCTCGAATCGTTCGTCTCGGCCTACAACTCGGCCTATTCGACCATGTCCTCGCTGGGCGCCTACGACCCGGACACGCAGGTGGCGGGCGACCTGCAGGGCAACAGTACCCTGCGCTACGCCATGAACCAGATCCGGCAGGCCCTGTTCAACACCACCTCCGGGGACGACGATTCGGACTACCAGACGCTGTCGAACATCGGCGTCAGCATCAGCGCCTCCGGCACGCTGACCATCGACAGCACCAAGCTGACCGCCGCCGTCAAGGCGGACCCGGACGCCGTGGCGAACCTGGTCGCCAACGTCGGCACCAAGTACGACTCCATCGTGCAGAAGCTGATCGGCACCGACGACAGTCCCATCCCCGCCGCCACGAGCGGCTTGAAGAAGACGGTCAGCAACCTCGAAGACCAGCAGGAAAAACTGCAGCTTCGCCTCGAGTCGATCGAAGCGCGCTATCGTGCACAATTCACCGCGCTGGACACGCTGATATCGTCGTTGAACACCACGGCGGACTATCTCACCAGCTATATTTCCAGCCTGAACTCGAACGACAACTAATCGACCATGTTTGGGAAAAGCCTAAATCCCCTTTCCGCCTATGCCGAGGCGGGCATCGCCGCCAAAGTCCAGGCCGCTTCGCCGCACCAGCTGATCCTCCTGCTGTTCGACGGCGCCGCCACCGCCATCGCGGTGGCCCGCCTGCACATCGAGCAGAACGACGTGGCGCAGAAAGGGAAACACATCTCGCAGGCGATCGACATCATCAGCAACGGCCACAGGGTCAGCCTGGACATGGAAGCGGGCGGCCAGCTCGCGGAACAGCTGTCGGCGCTGTACGACTACATGTGCCGGCGCCTGATCGCGGCCAATATCGGCAACGACGTCGTGGCCCTCGACGAAGTCGCGCACCTGCTCGACGAAATCCATTCGGCCTGGAAAGAGATCGCCCCGACGCACCCGGGCGCCTGAACCATGAGCGGCGGCCAACTGGCGGAAATCGAGGAACTCACCCTGGCCATGCAGGAAGCGGCGCGGGTCGAGGACTGGGACCGGCTCGCCGCTCTCGAAAGCAGGCGCGTCGCCCTCGTGCAGGCCATCGACCCGACCAGCCTGCGCACGCCCGAGGGGCAGGCGGCGCTGGCCCGCATCGTCGAAAACAACGCGCGCCTCGTGCAGCGCCTGCAAGATCGGAAAAACGACATCGGTTTGCTGCTGAACGGACTGACAGGTCATCCCCGACGGGATAGCTGATGATTCCGCCCGACGTCGCCAGCCGCCTGCAAAGCTCCGCCGATGTCGCGCTCCGTCCCGTCGCCCCGGCGCAGGAGCTGACCGACAAGCTCGGCGGGCTGGACGTCGGCCAGCGCGTGATGGCCGAAATCCAGGCCATGCTGCCCAACGGCACCTACCGCGCGCTGATCAACCAGCGCAACATCACCCTGGCCCTGCCCTTCTCGGCCAAAAGCGGCGACACGCTGGAACTGCTGGTCACCGAATCCGACGGCAAGGCGGCGCTGGCCGTGGTTTCCCACCAGGCCAAGGACGGCGCCGCCCAGACGGCGCGCGAAGCCGTCTCGGCCACGCTGAGCCGGACGGCGCAATTCATCAGCCAGCTGGGTTCCCGGCCGGAAGAATCGGGCGACGGCCCGAAGGGCCTGGCGCTCAACAACAACCAGCCGATCGCCACGGCGCCTCCCAAATCGGCCCAGGATATCCTGCCGCTGCTGAAACAGGCGATCGCGCAAAGCGGCATGTTCTACGAATCGCATCAGGCCGAATGGGTCGAGGGACGCCTGCCGCAAAGCCAGCTGCTGCAGGAGCCGCAAGGCCGGCTGTCGGCCGCGCCGCAGCCCGGCGCATCGCCCGCGCCGGCCCGCGCCGAGACGGATGCCGCCGTCCCCGGCACGGCCCGCGACCTCGCGGCGGCCGGCACGGCGGCGAGGCCGGCGGCCGATGCTGCCGCGCAGAACGCCGCGCACCTCGTCGCGCCGCAGGCGCAACCGATCGTCCAGCACCAGCTCGACGCGCTCGCCACCCAGAACTTCGTCTGGCAGGGGCAGGCCTGGCCCGGCCAGACCATGCGCTGGGAAATCGAGGAGGACGGCAAGGGCCGGGAAGGCGCGGAGGACGAACCGGCAAGCCGCTGGCGGACCGGCCTGAAGCTCACCCTGCCGACGCTCGGCGGGATAAGCGCGCGCATCCAGCTCGAAGGCTCGCAGATGACGCTGGACATCCGCGTCGACGAAGCCGCAACCGGCGCGCGCATGCGCGCCGACGGCGCCACCCTGCGCCAGCGGCTCGACGAGGCGGGGCTGACGCTGAGCGCCTTCCACATCACGCACGGCGACACGGACCATGAGCAGGAAAACGCCGGATGAGCTGAAAAGCGCGGTGGCGCTGGCCTACACCCGGACCGACGCGGCGCCGCGCGTGGTGGCCAAGGGCCGGGGCATACTGGCCGAACGGATCATCCTGCGCGCGCACGAAAGCGGCGTGTATGTCCACGAATCGCCGGAACTGGTTTCGCTGCTGATGCAGATCGACCTCGACCAGCGCATCCCGCCGCAGCTGTACATCGCCGTGGCCGAACTGCTGGCCTGGATCTATCGCCTGGAAAACGGCCAGCCCGCGCCCGCCGCGCCGATGCTCTCGCCGCTGCCGGAAACGCTCGACAAAAAGACGCCCGCCGGCTGAGCCGCATTCCGGCGCATGCATGGAACCCCCGGTGATCTCCTGCTAGACTGCGCGGGCTTGGGAGGAACACGAAGGGATACAGTCGATCGCGATGGAAGAAACCGAACCCGTGAAAGCCGCGCCGCCGGTCTTCGAACTCGAGCTGCCCGACGATTACAGCCAGTACCTCCTGCATTCGCGGACGGAGGTGCTCGCCGTCCTGCGCTCGGTCGTGCAGAAGGGCGCGCTGATCACCGCCCATTTCGACCAGGGCCGCTCCTTTTTCCTGACGTCGATGATCGCGCTGCAGCCGGACGACGGCGAACTCATCCTCGACGTCGGCAGCAACGAGGAGATGAACGCCAAGGCGCTCAAGGCCGGCAAGCTGATCTTCACCACGGTGGTCGACAAGGTGAAGATCCAGTTCAGCCTGGAGCGGCTGCGGCGCACGGACTACCAGGGCCGCCCGGCGTTCGTCGGTGCCGTTCCGGGCACGCTGCTGCGCCTGCAGCGCCGGGAGTTCTTCCGGCTGGCCACCCCCGTCGCCACGCCGATCCGCCTGTGCACGACCCTGGTGCCGGAAGGCCGGGCCGTCGACGTTTCCTTGCTGGACATCAGCGGCGGCGGCGTGGGCCTGATGGCTCCCCTCGACCTGGCCGGCCTGCTGGAACGGGGACGCATGCTGGAAAACTGCAGGATCATGCTGCCGGGCGAAGGCCTGCTGGCGGCGACCCTGTGCGTGCGCAACCTGTTCGACGTCACCACCCGCGGCGGTTCGCGCTACGTGCGCGTCGGCTGCGAATTCGTCGGCCTGCCCACCGCCCGCCTGACCGCCGTGCAGCGCTACATCATCCACGTCGAACGGGAACGCAAGGCGCGGCTGAACGGGCTGTCGTAGTTACTGGCGCCGAAAAAAGCAATAACCACAACGACACAACGGGCACGACGAAAAACAAAGGAAACGCTGATTTATTCGTCACTCCGGCTTATTCGTCACCCCGGCGAAAGCCGGGGTCCAGTGCGTCGGCATTCCTGGATTCCGGCTTTCGCCGGAATGACGAAGGGGGAACAGTTCAGCGCCTCCCGAAATCTCGTTTTTCGTTGTGCCCGTCGTGCTCGTTGTGGTTAAAAAAAAGGCGCCCGCAGGCGCCGTCTCGTTCCGTGCCGCAGTCGTCACACGGACATGTTCATCACGTCGTGGTAGGCGGTCACCAGCTTGTTGCGCACCTGCACCATTTCCTGGAACGACAGGTTGGCTTTCTGCAGGGAGATCATCACGTCGTGCAGGTTGGCGTTGCCGTCGCCGGCGGCAAATTTTGCCGCCATGTCCTCGGCCTGCTGCTGGGTCTGGTTGACCTGCTCGATCGTGTTCTTCAGCACCTGGGCGAAATCGGTGCCGCCCGCGGCAGCCGCCGGCGTCTCGCCCGCCTTGCTGCCGGCCTGCGCCGCGGTGGCGCGCAGCACGCTCAACATCTGATCAAGGCCCTTGGTATCCATCGACTTCTCCAGATTCGTTCATCGCAATATACGCAAAAACCGCGCCATCGAACATCCCGTCCTACTCGCTGAACAATCCCGCCTCGCGGTACTGTTTGAGCTTGTGGCGGAGAGTTCGTTCCGACATGCCGAGGCGTTCCCCGGCCAGCTTGCGCGAGCCGCCGACCGCGGCCAGGGTCTCCAGGATGTGCTCGCGTTCGAGATCGCGCATGTTGTCGGTCCTCGGCGCCTCGGCCGGGACGAACGCCGCGGGGCCCGCCGCCACGGCCCGGGCGATCGGCGGCACCGCCAGATGCAGCGCCCCGGCCTCGACGGTGTCGCCGGCGGCCAGGATCACCGCGCGCTGCATCACGTTCTCCAGCTCGCGCACGTTGCCCGGCCAGGCGTGGCGGCGCAGCGCCTCCTCGGCCGACGGCGCCAGGCGCAGGCCGCTGCGGCCAGCGCGCCCGCCGTGCTCGGCCAGGAAGCGCGTGGCCAGCGGCACGATGTCGTCGGGCCGCTGGCGCAGCGCCGGAATCAGCAGCGGGAAGACGTTCAGCCGGTAATACACGTCCTCGCGCAGCACGCCCTTGGCCACGGCTTCGGCCATGTCGCGGTTGGAGGTGGCGATCAGGCGGATGTCCAGCGCCACCGGCTTCTTGCCGCCGACCCGCTCCACCTCGCGCTCCTGCAGCACGCGCAGCAGCTTGGCCTGCAGGGCGAGCGGCATCTCGGTCACTTCGTCGAGCAGCAGGGTGCCGTCCTGCGCTTGCTCGAACTTGCCGGCCTGCGCCTGCTGCGCGCCGGTGAAGGCGCCCTTCTCGTAGCCGAACAGCGTGGCTTCGAGCAGGCTGTCCGGGATGGCCGCGCAGTTGATGGCGACGAACGGGCCGTCACGCCGGGCCGAATGGTTGTGGATGTAGCGCGCGACGACTTCCTTGCCGACGCCGCTCTCGCCGGTCAGCAGCACCGTGGTGTCGGTCTGCGCGACGCGGGCGGCCAGGGCGAACAGGTTGCGGCTGGCCGGATCGCTGGCCACCACGCGCTCGTCGTCGAGCGAATCCGGCAGGCGGTAGCGCGCCACGTGTTCGAGCAGCGCGCGCGGCTCGAACGGCTTGAGCAGAAAGTCGCAGGCCCCCGAACGCATCGCCTCGACCGCGCGGTCCACGTCGGCGTAGGCGGTCATCAGCACCACCGGCAGATGCGCGTGGCGGCCGCGGATCTCTTTCAACAGGGTGATGCCGTCCATCGGCATCATGCGCACGTCGCTGACCACCAGCGACACCGGCTGCGCCTCCAGCAGGCGCAACGCCTCCGCGCCGCCCGGCGCCGACACCGCCGCCTGTCCGGCCAGTTCGAGCGTGTCGCAGACCGCCTCGCGCAGATTGGGGTCGTCCTCGACGACCAGTACGGGTAATCCTTGTGCCATGG
>JADHEE010000598.1_pt1 | contig 13255 bp, 11 predicted proteins | sample 8952401 | NCBI WGS metagenome assembly JADHEE01 (sample SAMN16124438, study PRJNA663242) | bioreactor sludge metagenome | isolation source: sludge (ammonium) | place: India:Bengaluru | collected 2019-02-28
TCCGCCACCAGCGGCCCGAGGCCGTTGTCGCCGTCGACGCTGAGCGCCCAGGGCATGCGCTTGGCGATGGTGATTTCAGGGTCGGGGTTGATCCGCCGGTCGGCGACCGCGTTGGCGTATTCCGGCAGGCAGAACAGGCCGTGGGTGTCGATGCCGCGCTCGTCGGCGGCGACGAGGTTGCGGGCGACGATCTCCGCCGCCGCCGGCGGAACGTCGCGGGCGACGAGAACGGCTGCGGCGGCGCGACGCGCGGCCTCGGCGGAGACGAGCACGGTATCGGTCATGACTGGGCGTCCTTGAACGTTTTGGCGAGGCGTTGCGGCCCGGCGGGCGGGTGGTCCAGGATTGTGTTCCTTGATTTTCCACGTCCGGTCAAGGCTGGAGGCTTGACGACGCCCCGAGGCCATGGCGCCGCGCCGCCCGCCGTGCTACGCACGAAGCGACGCTCGCCGGGAGCCGTTCCCGGCCTTGCCCCCCCCCAATCCGGACCGCACCCGATGCCGCTGACCCTCGACCGCAACCGCCTCTGGCGACGCCTCGAAACCCTCTCGAATTTTACCGAGCCCGGGCGTCCGTGGACCCGCCGCGCGTTCACGCCGCTGCATGCGGCCTCGCGCGAATGGCTGGCGGCGGAGTTCGCCGCCGCCGGACTGACGGTCAGCCGCGATGCGGGCGGCAACCTGATCGGTCGCCGCGAAGGGACGGAGCCCGGCCTCCCGCCGCTGATCTCGGGCTCGCATTGCGACACCGTGCCCGCGGGCGGGCGCTTCGACGGCATCGCCGGAGTCCTGGCCGCCCTCGAGTTCGCCCACGCCCTGGCCGACGCGGGAGAAACCCTGCGCCACCCGCTCGAAGTCATCGACTTCCTCTCCGAGGAACCGAGCGACTACGGCGTGTCCTCGGTCGGCAGCCGCGCCTTCGCGGGCAGGCTCGACGCGGCGCAACTCGCGCTGACCGACCCCGCGGGCGAGACTCTCGGCGCGGCGATCGCCCGCGCGGGCGGCGACCCGGCGGCGCTCGCCAAGCCGTTGCGCGGCCCCGACAGCACCGCCGCCTACGTCGAACTCCACATCGAGCAGGGCCGGGTGCTGGAAGCCGCCGGAGTGCGGATCGGCGTGGTGTCGAGCATCGTCGGCATCCGCCGCCTCGCCATCACCGTCACCGGGCGCGCCGACCACGCGGGCACCACGCCGATGGACGAACGCCGCGACGCCCTGGTCGGCGCGGCCAAGGTGATCGGCGCGGCGCACGATCTCGCCGCGCGGATGACCGGCGACCCGCACTACGTCGTCGCCACCATCGGCCATCTCGCGGTCTTCCCCAACGCCGCGAACGCGGTGCCGGGCTCGGTGGAGATGACCCTCGACCTGCGCAGCTCCTCCGCCGCGATCCTCGATGACTTCCCCGGCATTCTCGAAGCCGCCTGCGCCCCCGACCTCGCGGCCCTCGGCTGCGCCTACGCCGCCGCCACGCTGAGCCTCGCCGCGCCCACCGACTGCGCGCCGCTGGTCCGCCACGCCATCGCCAAGGCGGCGCACGGCCTCGACTTGCCCGTGATGGCGCTGCCGAGCGGCGCGGGCCACGACGCGGTCAACGCCGCCCTCACCGGACCTGCCGGGATGATCTTCATCCCCTGCCTGGACGGGCGCAGCCACTGCCCCGAGGAATGGACGACGCCGGAGCATCTCTTCGACGGCGCGCAGGTGCTGGCGGAAACTCTGCGCGAACTCGACCGCACGCTGTAGCCCGCCGCCCTTGCATCGCGCGGCGCGCATCCTCACCTGGAAGGCGCGGCCAAACCGATCCCAGGAGACGAGGTCATGCGCTTTCCAACCCTTCCCGTGGCGATACTGGCGACGACCCTGGCCACCGCTCCCGCCCTTGCGGCGGACCCCGCCGGAGTGCACCGGATGAAGCTCGGCGACTTCACCGTGGTGACGCTGAAGGATGCGCAGGGCATGCGTCCGCTCGACAAGCTGATCGCCAATCCCGAGGAAATCCCCAATTCCGGCGTGAAGACGCCCGACGATCCCGCGCCGCTCGGCGTCAACGCCTTCCTCGTCGACACCGGCGCGTCGCTGGTGTTGATCGACAGCGGCAACGGCAAGGCCGCCAACGGCCAGGCGCTCGACAACCTGCGCGCCGCCGGATACCAGCCCGAGCAGGTCACCACGGTGCTGCTCACCCACCTCCACGGCGACCACGTCGGCGGCATGGCAGTGGACGGCAAGCCGGTGTTCCCCAACGCCACGGTCTACCTCGAACGCCGCGAGGCGGACTTCTGGCTCGGCCCGGACGCGCTCAAGACCGCGCCCGAATCCCGCCGCCCGGGCATGGAAAAGGCCAAGGCCAACCTCGATCCGTACGAAAAGTCCGGCAAGCTCAAGCTGTTCGACGGCGCGAAAACCCTGATGACCGGCTTCGACGTGGTCCCGGCCTACGGCCACACCCCCGGCCACACCGCCTACATGCTCGAAAGCAAGGGCCAGCGCCTGCTGGTGTGGGGCGACATCGTCCACATCCAGCAGCTCCAGTTACCCAATCCCAACGTCTCGCTGGTGTTCGACGTCGACGCGCTGATGGCGCGCGAAACCCGCAAGACCTTCCTCGCCCACGCGGTGGCGCAGGGCTACCCGATCGCGGGCATGCACATGGCCTTCCCCGGCATCGGCCGCATCAAGGCCGCCGACAAGGGCTACCGCTGGGAGCCGATTTCCGACTGACCGGGCAACCCCGGCGCGCCCTGGCGCGTTGGGGCGGTGCGGCGGCACGTTGAGGAGAGCGCCATGTTTGGCTTGAGCGCGCTGGAACTGGCGCGCATCCAGTTCGGCTTCACCATCTCCTTCCACATCGTCTTTCCCGCCATCACCATCGGCCTCGCGAGCTACCTCGCGGTGCTCGAGGCGCTGTGGCTGTGGAAGAAGGACGAGGTCTACCGCGACCTCTACCGGTACTGGATCAAGATCTTCGCGGTGAACTTCGCCATGGGGGTGGTGTCGGGCATCGTCATGGCCTACCAGTTCGGCACCAACTGGAGCTATTTCTCGTCGTTCGCGGGCGGCGTCACCGGGCCGCTCCTGACCATGGAGGTGCTCACCGCGTTCTTCCTCGAGGCGGGTTTCCTCGGCGTGATGTTGTTCGGGCTCAACAAGGTCGGCCCCGGGCTGCACCTGTTCGCCACCGCCATGGTCGCCCTCGGCACGCTGATCTCGACGAGTTGGATCCTCGCCTCCAACAGCTGGATGCACACCCCGCAGGGGTTCGAGATCGTCAATGGGCGGGTGGTGCCGACCGACTGGATCGCGGTGATCTTCAACCCGTCCTTCCCCTACCGCCTCGTCCACATGACCATCGCCGCCTACCTCGCCACCGCCCTGTTCGTCGGCGGCGCGGGCGCGTGGCACATCCTCAAGGGGCGCAGCACGCCCGCGGTGCGGCGGATGCTGTCGATGGCGATGTGGATGGCGCTGCTGGTCGCGCCGTTGCAGATCGTCGCGGGCGACCTCCACGGCCTCAACACCCGCGAGCACCAGCCCGCCAAGCTCGCCGCGATCGAGGGGCATTGGGAAAACGACGGCGAGCCCGGAATGGCGCTCACCCTGTTCGGCTGGCCCGACATGGAGGCCGAGACCACCCGCTTCGCGGTGGAGATCCCGCGCCTCGGCGGCCTGATCCTCACCCACGACTGGAACGGCGAAATCCAGGGGCTGAAGGACTTTCCGCCCGGCGACCGGCCCAACTCCACGGTGGTGTTCTGGACCTTCCGCCTGATGGTCGGCCTCGGCATGCTGATGCTCGCCCTCGGCCTCTGGAGCGCGTGGCTGCGCTGGCGCGGCGGGCTCTACGCCAACCGCTGGTTTCTGCGCTTCGCCGTCGCCATGGGTCCGGCGGGGATCGTCGCGATTCTCGCGGGGTGGTACACCACCGAGATCGGTCGCCAGCCCTGGGTGGTCTACGGCATCCAGCGCACCGCCGACGCGGTGTCGCGGCACTCGGCGGCGGCGATGTCGACCTCGCTGGTGCTGTTCGTGGTGGTCTACGTCGCGGTGTTCGGCGTCGGCCTCAACTACATGCTGAAACTCGTGGGCAAAGGGCCCGAGGCGGTACGCGCCGACGAACCGGCGGAAGACGATCCCGACCAGGCGAAGCGCCCGGCGCGGCCCCTGTCCGCCGCGCCCGACCGGGTGGACGACGCCCCGCCCCGCCCCGCGCCGTCGACGGAGGGCTAGGACATGGGCATCGACCTTCCCGTGGTGTGGGCGGCGATCATCGGCTTCAGCCTGATGATGTACGTGGTGATGGACGGCTTCGACCTCGGCATCGGCATCCTCTTTCCCTTCGTGCCGGGAAGCGAGGACCGCGACTCGATGATGAATACCGTCGCACCGGTCTGGGACGGCAACGAAACCTGGCTGGTGATGGGCGGCGCGGGCCTGCTCGCCGCGTTCCCGATGGCCTACGCGGTGATCCTGCCTGCGCTCTACTTTCCCTTGCTGCTGATGCTCGTCGGACTGATCGGGCGGGGCGTCGCCTTCGAATTCCGGTTCAAGGCCGACGCCGCGCACCGCCCGCTGTGGGACGTCGCATTCGCGGGCGGCTCGATCCTCGCCACCTATTGCCAGGGCGTCGCCCTCGGCGCGTTCATCAACGGCTTCAAGGTCGAGGACGGCGCGTTCGCGGGGGGCGCGTTCGACTGGGTGACGCCGTTCAGCCTGTTCACCGGCCTCGGCCTGATCGCGGCCTACGCGCTGCTCGGCTGCACCTGGCTGATCCTCAAGACCACCGGCGACCTCCACCGCCGCATGGTGGCGTTGGCCCGGCCCGCGACGCTCGCGGTGCTGGGCGCGATCGCGGCGGTCAGCGCCTGGACGCCGCTCGCCCACCCGGCGGTGGCGGCGCGCTGGTTCAGCCTGCCCAACCTGGTGTTCTTTTCGCCGGTGCCGGTGCTGGTGCTGGCCGCAACCTGGCTCCTGCTGCGGTCGCTGCGCGGCGACACGCCGAACGCGGTGCCCTTCCTGCTCGCGCTCGGCCTGCTGTTCCTCGGCTACAGCGGCCTTGCGATCAGCCTCTGGCCCAACATCATTCCGCCCGGCATCGGCATTCGCGAGGCGGCGGGGCCCGACCAGAGCCTCGGCTTCACCCTCGTCGGCGCGCTCCTGATCATCCCGGTGATCCTCGCCTACACCGCCTGGGCGTATTACGTCTTCCGCGGCAAGGTCAAACCCGGGGAGCACTACCATTGACCGCCAAGCCTTCCTGGCCGCGGCGGATCGGCTGGATGGCGGCGATGTGGCTGTCCGGCGTCGCCGCCCTCGCCGCCGTCGCCGGGCTGCTGCGCCTGCTGATGACCGCCGTCGGCCTGACCGTGCGTTGAGTACATTAACAATCCCTGAAGATTAATGGGATAGAATGGCCGCGCGGGCCGGCTCGGGGCCCGTGCAGTTCAGGGGTTCCGTCCTTGCCTTCCCGACTTCGCCCGGGTGCCGTCGCGGCCCCGTTCTCCCGCGCCTGCGCCGCCGTGATGAACTCGCCTTCGCTGGCGGCGATCCAGCAGGCCCTGGCGATGGTGATGCCGCTGGTGATGATCGGCGCGCTCGGCCTGATGGTGCAGGATTTCCCTGTGCCCGAGCTCCACCGCGCGCTCGACCGGAGTTTCGGCCTCGCGTGGCGCGGGTTCTGCACCAACCTCGTCGCCGGAACCTTCGGCGTCGCCTCGCTCGCGGTGCTGTGCGTGGTGAGCGGCAACCTCGCCGCGCGCGACGACGCGCGAGCCCGCAGGATCAACCCGCTCGCCACCATCGCGGTGGCGTTGTCGTGCTTTTTCGTTCTCGTCGCGCCCGCCGCGACCGGCGCGTGGGTCAAGTCCTTCTCCCTCATCCACGGCCTGTTCGCCGCGCTGTTCGTCGCCATCGCCGCGGCGCGGCTGTTCGGCGCGCTCGCGGCGGTGCCCGGCCTCCGCCTGCCGATCCGCACCCTCGGCGACGACTTGGCAGTGCGCGAGGCGGTCTCCACCATGCCCGCAGGCATCCTCACCATCCTCGCCTTCGCGGCGCTGCGGGCGGGGCTGGAGGCGGCGGGCGTTTCCAGCGTGCAGACGGCGGTGAGCCACGCCTTCGCCGCGCCGTTCGCGCACATGCACAACGGCCCGGCCCTCGCGGTCGCCTACAGCCTTCTGGGCCAGGTGCTCTGGCTGTTCGGCATCCACGGCCCGAACCTGCTGTTCCCCCTCGAGGACGGCGTGTTCGTCCCGGCGCTGCTCACCAACATGCATGCCGCGCTCTGGGACCAGTTGCCGCCCGAGATCTTCACCAAGACCTTCTTCGATTGCTTCACCCGCATCGGCGGCTCGGGCAGCACGCTCTGCCTGATCGTCGCGGTGCTGGTCGCCGGGCGCGACGGCGGCACCCGCAGGCTCTGCCTGTTCGCGCTCGTGCCCGCATTCTGCAACGTCAACGAACCGCTGATGTTCGGCATCCCGCTGGTGCTCAACCCGACCTACGCGATCCCGTTCGTCGCGGTGCCGTTGGTCCAGACCCTGACCGCCTACGCCGCGACGGCGATCGGCTGGGTGCCGCATACGGCGGTGCCGATGATCTGGACGACGCCGCCGGTGTTCAACGGCTACATCGCCACCGGCGACGCCTCGGGCGTGATCATGCAGGTGTTCAACCTCGGCCTCGGCATCGCGATCTACCTGCCGTTCGTGCGCTGGGCGGATCGCCTGCGCGCCGAGCAGGGGCAGCGCGCGATGACCCGCCTGCTGCACATCGCCGAGGCGACCGCACCGGTGCAGCCGGAGCGCAAGTGCCTCGGCGCACCGGGCCGCGAGGGCGACCTCGCCGAAACCCTCGCGCACGACCTCAATCGCGCCCTGCGAACCGGCCACGGCCTCTATCTCGAATACCAGCCGCAAATCGACACCGACGGCGGTCGCGTCGTCGGCGTCGAGGCGCTGCTGCGCTGGCACCATCCGTCGTTCGGGCGGGTGCCGCCGCCGATCGTCGTGGCCCTCGCCGAAGACCTGGGCGACATCGACCGCCTCGGGCGTTTCGTCCTCGAGGAAACCTGCGCGCGGCGCGCCGCCTGGCGCGGCGCCGCCGACGACGCCCTGGTCGGCTGCGTCAACATCACGCCGCGCCAGCTTCTCGGCTCCGGGTTCGCCGAGGAGGTGATCGCCTGCATCGCGCGCCACGGCCTCGAACCCCGGCAGATCGAGCTCGAAATCACCGAATCCACGGTCCTCTCGCCCCATTCCGCCGCGCTCGGGGCAGTGCAGCGGCTGCGCGCCCACGGCGTGCGGGTGGCGATCGACGACTTCGGCATGGGGCACACCTCGCTACGCTACCTGCGCGAGTTCCCGGTGGACACGATCAAGATCGACCGCTCCTTCACCCTTGCCGGGGCGAGCGAAGTCAACGACCACATCGTCCGCAGCATCGCCGACCTCGCACGCTCGCTCGGCATGGCGACGGTGGTCGAAGGCGTGGAATCGCAGGAACAGCTCGACCGCTTCCGCGCCCTTGGCTGCAACGTCGTGCAGGGTTATCTGTTCTGCCGACCGATCACCGCCGACGCGTGCCTCGCCTTCCTCCGCAGGCACGCCGCGCCGCAAGGGACCTGACGATGACCGAAACCGCCAAGCTGCTGTCCGGCTTCCGCGCCTTCCGCGAAACCTACTTCGCCGACACCCCCGAGCTCTTCCGCGCCCTGCACCGCGAGGGACAGAAACCCGGCATCCTGGTGATCGCCTGCTCGGACTCCCGCGTCGACCCGGCGATCCTGTTCAACGCCGAGCCCGGAGAGCTGTTCGTCGTCCGCAACGTCGCCAACCTGGTGCCGCCCTACCAGCCCGACGGCCAGTACCACGGCACCAGCGCCGCCATCGAGTTCGCGGTGCGCGACCTCGGCGTCTCGGAGATTCTGGTGCTCGGCCACTCCTCCTGCGGCGGCATCGGCGCGCTGCGCGACCTCGCGCGCGGTCGCCCCGAAACCCGCGAGTTCATCGGTCCCTGGGTGGCGATCGCGGCGGACGCCTGCTCGGCCCACGCCGGGGCGCGCGAGGTGGAGCAGGCGGCGATCCGCCAGTCGGTCGCCAACCTCCGCTCCTTCCCCTGGCTCGCCGAACGTGAGGCCGCGGGCGCGCTCACTCTGCACGGCTGGTGGTTCGACATCGAGGCGGGGCGGCTGTGGCGACTGGCGGACGAGGGATTCGAACCGGTCGAGACGGAGGAAACGTCACGCTAGCGACAAAGACGGGCAACCCGGCATCGGCCATCCTATATCCGGGTTGCGCCGGACCCGACACCGCGTCCGGATAGACCCCCGGCCAAGGGGGCGCCGAACCGCATCCTGAGAGAGGTTGAAAATGCGCGTGCTTACCGTGGGTGGAGCGATGATCGACACGATTGCGATCATCAGCAGCGACCGCATCGAACGTATGGCGATGGAAAACGCCGACAGCTCGTTCCTCCTGCTGGAGGAAGGACGCAAGATCGAGGCCGAGGAGGTCTCGACCCACTGCGGCGGCGGCGGCGTCAACGCGGCGGTGGCGATGGCGCGCCTCGGCCTCGACGTGGCCGCGCTGATCAAGCTCGGCCAGGACCAACGCGCCGAGACCCTGCTGTCGTCGTTGATGAACGAAGGCGTCTCCACCCGCTGGGCGATCCGCGACGGGCGCGCCCCGACCGGGGCGTCGGTGCTGATTTCCTCGCACGACCGCAACGCCGGGATCTTCACCTTCCGCGGCGCGAATACCCTGCTCGAGGAAAAGGACCTGCGCGACGACGCGTTCACCGCCGACGTGGTCTACGTCTCCAACCTCAGCAACAAGTCCGCCAAGATGTTCCCGCGCATCGTCGAGACCTCGAAGGCGAACGGCGCGTTCGTCGCGGTCAATCCCGGCCTGCGGCACATCTCCGCCTACTGGCCCGAGTTCGAGACCCTGCTCGGCAAGATCGACGTGTTCACCATCAACGCCACCGAGGCCGGCACCATCGTGCCGCGCCTGGTCTCGCGCGCGGGCGAGGGCGGCGACCGCCTCGCGGGCGACGACCTGCCCTCCCTCGCCGCTAAGGGCCTGCGCGGCGGCGGCTTCGAAATGAGTCTCGCCGGATTCGTCAAGGCGATGACCGGCCTGGGGCTGCGCTACATGGTGATCACCGACGGCGGCGGCGGCGCCTATCTCGGCAGCCGCGAGGCGGTGCTGCACTGCCCGGTGCTGCCCTGCGAGGTGGTCGGCACGGCGGGCGCGGGCGACGCCTTCGCCTCCACCTTCACCGCCTGCATGGCGCTCGGCTGGTCCGACGAGGACGCCCTGCGCGCCGCGGCGATCAACGCCGCCTCGGTGGTCGGCCACATCGACACCCAGTCCGGCCTGATGCGCCTCGACGCGCTCAAGGCGGCGATGGCCGAGCACGCACCGGCCCTGCCGGTGCGGCGCTGGGCCCTCTAGGACCTCAAGCCGCCAGGGCGGCGCGGCTCTGCGCGACCAGCTCGTAGGAGCGCAGCCGCGCCGCGTGGTCGTAGACGTCGGAGACGACGATCAACTCGTCGGCGGCGGTTTCGGCGATCAACGCCTTCAGCCCGGCGGCGACGGTTTCCGGCGCGCCCACCACCGAGCGCGCCAGCATCGCCTTCACCTGCGCCTTCTCCTCCGGCGACCAGTAGTCCTCGATGTTTGAAATCGGCGGGCGGCTGAGACCGCGCGCGCCCCGGATCAGGTTGGTGAACGACATCTGCTGGGTCGTCGCCAGGCGCTTCGCCTCGGCGTCGGTCTCCGCCGCGATCACGTTGACCCCGACCATCGCGTACGGCGCGGCGAGCTGCTCCGAGGGCTTGAAGCGGCTGCGGTAGACGTCGAGCGCGCGCAGCAGTTCGCCGGGGGCGAAGTGGGAGGCGAAGGCGTAGGGCAGGCCGAGCTCGGCGGCGAGCGACGCGCCGAACAGGCTGGAGCCCAGGATCCACAGCGGCACGTTGGTCCCCGCCGCCGGAACCGCCTGGATCCGCTGCCCGGGCACGGCGGCAGCGAGGAACGCCTGGAGCTCCAGCACGTCGCGGGGGAATTCGTCGGAAGCCATCGGCGAGCGCCGCAGCGCGCGCAAGGTGAGCTGGTCGGTGCCCGGCGCGCGCCCGAGGCCGAGGTCGATGCGCCCGGGGAACAACCGCTCCAGCGTGCCGAACTGCTCGGCGATCACCAGCGGCGCGTGGTTGGGGAGCATGATCCCGCCCGCGCCGACGCGGATCGTCCGCGTACCGGCCGCGATGTGGCCCACCACCACCGCCGTCGCCGCGCTCGCCACGCCCGCCATGTTGTGGTGCTCGGCGACCCAGAAGCGGCGGTAGCCCCAGTCCTCGGCATGGCGCGCCAGGTCCCGCGCGTTGTCGAGCGCGCCGCGCGCGTCGGTGTCCTGGGTGATCCTGACGAGATCGAGAATCGACAGCGGCGTCATCGGCAAGCTCCGGGCTGCTTTGGGGGAACGCCCTATATGGAGGCTTTCGCCGCCCGCCGCCATCCCGCCGTCTTCGGTCGCGCCCCGACCGAGGAGACGTAAACCCCTTCCGCCAGCGCGCCGATGCGGATGCCGATGACCTCCGCCAGCGCGTCGAAGTCGGTCACGCCGCACCTGTCGAGCGCGCCCAACGCCACCCACGCGCTCGCCTCGGCGTCTTCGAGCGCATGGTGGTGGTCGAAGGCGAAGCCGACCCGCTCCGCCACCAGGGGCAGGCGGAAGCTCGTCATGTCGGTCCACACCCGGCGCGACGCCACCAGGGTGCACAGGCAGCGCATCGTCGGAGTTTCGAGGCCGTAGAGGGCGATGCTCTCGCGCAGCACGCCGAGGTCGAACGACGCGTTGTGCGCCAGCACCAGCGCGCCTTCGAGATGGGGCCTGAGCTCCGCCCAGATTTCCGGGAACTCCGCCGCCTCGGCGACGTCTTCCGGATAGAGCCCGTGGATGTAGCCGAAGCACCACGACCGCGGTGCACAGCGCGGCCGGATCAGCCGGTAGGCGCGGTGCGTCACCCGTCCGTTCTCGATCCAGGCCATGCCGATCGAGCAGGCGCTCGCCCGCGCCATCGTCGCGGTTTCGAAGTCGATGGCGACGATGCGCTCCGGGCCGAGCGCCGAAACCGGCGGGATCGGCAGTTCGACCAGGCGCGGGTGGCGCGCCACGTCTTCGACATCTGATAATTTCACCGGCGTCTTCCCATTTTCGAGCGGCAATTCACATTCATGCGGCGCTTCGGTATTCTTCCGCCACTCACGGCGAAAAACCAAGTGTCTGGCTGTCCAGGAGCTTTCATGGTTTCCCCCGATCCACACCCCCCGCAGGGAGCGCCGCGCGGCGAACGGCGGGCGCGCAGGCGCAACGGAGCGCCGCTCTGGGTTTTCCTGTTCCTGCTGGTGTGCGCGGTGGTGGTGCCGCTGGTCGGCGCGGGATTGCTGCTCGCCAACAATTTCGCCCAGTTGGAGCGCGGACGGAACCTGGACCGGGTCAGGGACAAAGCCTATACCATGGTTCTCGCCGTGGACAAGGACCTTGCCAGCAACGCCGACGTCGCGACGACGTGGCCCGCGACCCCCGAGGGCAAGCCCTCCGCCGCGTGGATGACCGGCGCTTACGACCTGCCGCCCGGCTGGTTCGCGGCGGTGGTGGACGACACGCTGACGATCCGCGCCCGATCGTTCCGGAGCGAGGATTTCGTCGGCACCAAGGTGGGCGAAAGCTTCGCCGCCGTGCTTCGGCAAGATACCGGCATCACCGAATCCGTCGACCTCGAAGGCCGCCGCTCGATCACCGCGTTCTTCCGTTCTCCCCAAACCCGCTGGACGGCGGTGGTGTGGGTGCCGCAGGCGGTGCTCGACGAGCCGTCGCGGCAGTTGACGCGCGCGGCGCTCGGCATCAGCGCGCTCGGACTGCTGCTCTCGATGGCGGCGGGCCTGCTGGCCGCCAATCTCATCTCCCGCCCGACGCGCAAGGCGGTGGACGCGGCGAAGCGCCTCGGCAACGGACTGATCCCCGAGGTGACGCCCACCGGCCTGCGGGAGATCGACCTCCTGAGCGGCTCCCTCCACCGCGCGGGCGTGGAGATCACCGCCCGCGAGCGCGCCAACCGCATCATCGCAAGCATCATGGACGGCTTCATGGTGCTCGACAGCGCCTGGCGAATCACCTTCCTCAGTCCCCGGGGGCGCGAGATCCTGCACCAGGAGCCGGGCGACCTGCTCGGACGGACCCTGTGGGAAGCCCTGCCCGGGCTGGCGGGCTCGCGCATCGGGGAGGCCCTGCAGCGCGCGGCGCGCGACCAGGCGATGGTGAGCGTGGAGGACATGTACGCCCCCCTGGACCGCTGGTTCGACGTGCGCGCGTATCCCTCGCCCGAGGGCCTGTCGATCCTCTTCCTCGACATCACCCACCGGAAGCGCGACGAAGCGCGCCAGCGCCTCCTGATGCGGGAACTCGACCATCGCGCCAAGAACGTCCTCGCGGTGGTTCAGTCGGTGGTCCAGCTGACCAAGGCGGACACCATGGAGGAGTTCCTCACCGCCGTGCGCGGGCGGGTGGCGGCGCTCGCGCGCACCCATGCGCTCCTGGCGGACAACCGCTGGGAAGGGGCAGACCTCGCCACCCTGGTGGACGAGGAGCTGACCCCCTATCGCAATGCCGTCGACCACGTGCGCATCTTGGGCCCCCAGATCGACGTGGCACCGGACCAGGTCCAATCGGTCGGGATGATCGTCCACGAACTCGCCACCAACGCGGCCAAGTACGGCGCGCTGTCGGTCGCGGAAGGCCGGGTGGAAATCCAGTGGGAATGGCTGAAAAGCGGCGACTTGCGGATGTCGTGGCGGGAATTCGGCGGCCCTCCGGTCGTCGCCCCTGCACGCTTCGGGTTCGGTTCCAAGATGATCCGCCTGACGGTGGAGAGCCAACTCCACGGCACCGTGCTCTATCATTGGCTCCCCGACGGCCTGATCTGCGAGCTCCTCCTCGCAGGCCCTCTGGTGCGCGCCCGCCACGCCGCCGCCCCCGCCGCAGACTCAGACCCTGCCAGATGAACCTTCAAGGGCTCTCACCACCAACAAAGAACCTCTCCAGAGTTGGCGGGGTTCTTCCCTCCGGGGGATTTTCAGCGAGTTCGCCTAAAGCAAAACCGCCTTGGGGTAACCCAAGGCGGTTTATGAGGCGAACGTACGCTTCAATTGGTTGCGGGGGCCAGATTTGAACTGACGACCTTCAGGTTATGAGCCTGACGA
>JADHEE010000599.1_pt1 | contig 13237 bp, 14 predicted proteins | sample 8952401 | NCBI WGS metagenome assembly JADHEE01 (sample SAMN16124438, study PRJNA663242) | bioreactor sludge metagenome | isolation source: sludge (ammonium) | place: India:Bengaluru | collected 2019-02-28
GTTTTTTCATCTTGATCCTCCTTTAGAAAAATGCGATTACCGTTTTATTCATTTAACAAGGTTTGGAAGCCAGAGAGATATCTGCGGGAGATATGTGATCAAGAACAGATCGATGACCAAAACGATCCAGAACGGAATCAGATCTCTTATCATTTTCTCCATGCTGATATTGGCGATCTTGCAGGCAACAAACAGGTTCACCCCGACGGGTGGTGTCACCATGCCAAACGCCATGTTGACGGCGAAGATGACTCCGAAATGCACGGGGTCAATGCCGAATTTCTCTGCAATGGGCGTCAGGATTCCGGCGAGCACGACGACGGCCGGCGCGGCGTCAAAGAACATGCCGACGACAAACAGGAAGAGGTTAACGATCAGCAGGAACACATACGGACTCGCTGAGAAGCTGGCAAAGGCCATGGCGAGATTCTGCGGTACCTGTGCTCGTGTCAGAACCCAGGAAAAGACCGACGCGGTCCCAATGATAAACATGATCATGCCGCTCGAAATCAATGTTTCCCGGAGTGCCTTTTTGAACTTTGGCCAGGTGATTTCCCGGTAGATAAAGGTACCGGCAATGAACGCATAGCCGACGGCAATAACGGAAGCCTCTGTGGCGGTAAATGCGCCGCTATAGATTCCACCCAAGACAATCACGGGCATGAACAGGGCCCACATCGCGTCGCGCGTTGCCGCGATTCGCTCTGACCAAGGTGCTTTTGCAACACCAACGTAGCCTTTGTTCTTCGCCAGGTAATAGGAGGCCACGATCAGGGAGCCTCCGATCAACAGGCCAGGCATGACTCCCGCGAGGAAAAGATCCCCGATCGAGGTGTCGGTCGCTACGCCAAACAGGATGAACGTAATACTGGGCGGGATGATGATACCCAACTCCCCCGAGACGGCCTGAACCGACGCCGCGAACGGACGGGAATAGTTGCGAGCGATCATCGCGGGAATCAGGATTGATCCAAGTGCCGCGGTAGTGGCTGATCCCGACCCCGACAAGCTTGAGAAGATCATCGCGGCGATCACGGTGACGATGGCAACCCCGCCCGTGATGTGCCCCACATAGGCGCGAACCATGCGGATCAGCCGCGAGGAGATGCCGCCCTGGTCCATCAACGTGCCTGCAAAGATGAAGAACGGTAGGGCAATCAGCGTAAAGTGAGACAACCCCACGACCATCCGTTGCGGCAGAACCACAAAAGGAATATCGACTGAATTGATCCCGACGAGTCCCGACAATCCCAGGGAGATAGCAATCGGAACGCTCAGCGCCAGAAATATCAGCAGTGCAATACCGGTAACTGCAGTCATTCCAGCACCTCCAACTCTTCGTCAGTTTGTTCTTTCGTCCAAATCTTCAAGGTATTGCCGAGAAAATTGAGCAGCATTAGCCCACCCCCGACGGGAATGGCGACATACACCCAAAACATCGACAGCCAAGGAAGCGTCGGGCTGAACTGCATTTCGGCAATCTCGGTCATGTTCCATCCAGCCCATATCAGAACGGCGATAAACGCCATTGAGATCAGGCCAACCAGCGTTTTCAGAATCTTCAGAGGTACGCCGGAAAACCTTGAAGCAAGAGCCTCGACGGCGATCATGTGGCGTGCCTCGATGGCTAGCGATGCACCGCACACGACCACCCAGACCATGATGAAAACTGCCCCTTCCTCAATCCAAGCGAACGACACGTTAGCGATGTATCGCGACAACACCGACGCCAGCGTGACGACCGACATGAAGACCATCAACACCCCGCCAAACAACTCGGTTCCGACATTAATTCCCCGCAACACTCCCTGATAGCGATCGATCAATGATCGATTGGCACCCGTTGCTTCGACCGTTATGCTCTCCGTCTTCATTTTCCCCTCCTTGCTTTTCGTTTTTTCCGACTGTTCATTTCAGCGCTTGACGTACTCTCGTCAGGTCGCATGTCAGTTCAGTCAGCCTTGATGCATCTCTTTGACTATTGCGTTGGTGACCTCCGCCGAGCCGTGGGGACCGCCGAATTCCATGGGCCGTATCGTTCCGGAGGCAAAGACCCGCTCAATCGCGTGCTCAATCAGCGTCGCTCCCTTTGAGAGACGCTCATCGCTATGACGGTCGGCCAGCCAATCGAGCATCATGGCGGCCGACAGGATCATCGCCGTCGGGTTGGCTTTTCCCTTGCCCATGATGTCAGGGGCCGTTCCGTGTGCGGGCTGGAATAACCCATGCTCGTCGCCGATATCTCCCGAGGGAGCCATGCCCATACCGCCAACAAGGCCGGCGATCAGATCGGACAAAATGTCCCCGTACATGTTCTCGGTCACCATCACGTCATACGTCCAAGGCCTCATCAGCAGATTGAGCGCCATCGCGTCGACATAGACGCTATCGGCAGCCACTTCCGGAAACGACCGGGCCGTTTCCTCGAAGATACGACGCCAGAACGCCATTGACGTAAATACGTTGGCTTTGTCGATGCTGGTGACCCGTCCAGTCCGACCTTTCATCTTTGCCCTGCGCTCGGCAATCCGGAATGCGTAATTGCAAATGCGCTCTGTGCCCTTCCTGCTGATTTTCATCGTGTCGAAGACTTCTGTCTGTTCACCATCGACGACGCGCACATCGGGCCGACCCCGCGCGTAAAACAGACCTTCGGTGTTTTCCCGCACCAAGACTATGTCAATTTCGGCGGCCTTCGGGCTGCCGAGCGGAATCGGCAAACCTTTGAAGGTATGGATCGGACGCACGCCGGCATAGAGATCGAAATGGAAGCGCAGATCCAGTTGCGGGATGATCTCCGTCCCATCCTTGCCACGAACATACGGGAGCCCCATGGCGCCGAACAAGATGGCATCGGCCTCGTCGCACACTTTAAGAACGGAGTCCGGCAAGGCCACGCCGGTATCAAGGTAATGTTGCGCACCTGCTTTTTGGTAATCAAGATTAAAGCGAACCCCAATTTTGGGTTCAAGAGCAGATAGCACCTGCCCAGCCGCGTTCATGACTTCCTCGCCGATTCCGTCTCCCGGAAGGACTGCAATATTCAAATCTGACATGATTCCCCTTTTTGTGAAATGGCAGGAGCTTGGCTTTAAGCTGCATTTCTGCCGTTGCGGACAATTTAATCAGCTGCAATTCATCGTTCTATACGAGGGGTGACAGATAGTTGTCATCTATGTGACAAACATGGCATTGAGGATTAAATGAAGCGTGGAATCGCGCACTTGGTTGGCCGATAGCTCAACCTGTCGCACGAATAGCCAAGGCTGGAGCACCAAATCTCGTGCAGTTTTAAGGTGGCGGCCAAGTGATCAGGGTTATAGGCGGCGACCTTGAGTTTTCTGGGCAGGACTGAGGGAACGGGAGGTGTCGGCGCGAAAGAAATTCAAGGCCAAGCGGCGCAAAGCGAAGTTTCTAGGCGGCGTTACGCAAGCGGATCAGGCTGGCATCCTCGCCGAAGGTGACGTCGAGGTACCAGTGCAAGCCGTTCTCAATGCCCCATTGGGTGCGCACGGCATACAGGATGCGGCGACTGTCGGCGGGGAGCGACGTGATCACGTAGCGCTTCTCAGGCTTCTCAGTTTCGACCCGACCGGCACTCTCACGCGTCGATTCGATGCAGGCGACGGCAGCGCGCCTCGAGCAACGGGCTTTCAGGCCCAGCCGTTCGAGCCAGTCCAGTCCGCCGATGGCGGTGCAGCGACGTGCTCGATGCGGCCGTGGCCCTTGTCCAGAGTCTCGCGCAGCGACACTTGTCGCCGGCAATGCTCTGGCACGTTCAAGGTCGAGAAGACGTCGCACAGGGCTTCGGCCAAGCGGGGTTGATTGTCCTTCACCGCCAGTACGTAGTCACCCCCAGTGGTGATCTGTTCGGTCATCCGGCAGGTTTTAGTGTAAACCGGCATCTCGAATAGCTGCTCCATGGCAAAGGCGTACGGCAGGCACTGGCCAACAGTGGGACACAAACCCATCATCCAGGAAAATTTCGACCCCTCAAGGCCATCGCCCCGGATCGGTAGTACCCGGATTCATCCTGTCTGGCGGGATGCAAGCGCCGCTGACTTCTTCGTGAAATCAGCGGCTTTTTTATTTTTTGGCACCTCGACCGCCGGAGAACCTATTCGCCGTTGCGTTGCCAGAAAGTCCGCGATCTCAGGCAAAAACACGAGATGCGCGCAATGTGCGACAAAATGGCCTATGTTTTCCAAGAGCGGAGGAATGTCCGCCCCATGCGGCGGCGCGCCTGACCCGTTCCCCGCGCGGCCTCTTTTTCCCCAACTCCATCGACCAGGAGGTTCCATGGCTTCAATCAAGTTACTCGGTATCGCGGGCAGCCTGCGCAAGGCGTCGACCAACCGCGGACTGCTGCGCGCGGCGCAGGCCAGTCTTCCGGACGACGTCGTCCTGGAGATCGCCGACCTCACCGACGTCCCCTTCTACAACCAGGACATCACGGAAAAACCGGCGTCGGTCAAGCGGGTGCTGGCGCAGATGGAGGCCGCCGACGCGCTGGTGCTGGCCTGCACCGAGTACAACTACTCGGTCGCCCCGGCGCTCAAGAACATCCTCGACTGGGCCTCGCGCGAGCCGAACATCCCGCTGACCGGCAAGCCGGCGGCCATCATGGGCTCCGGCGGCGGCATGGGCACCTCGCGCGCGCAATACCACCTGCGGCAGACCTGCGTGTTCTTCGACCTGCGCCTGCTGAACAAGCCGGAAGTGTTCGCCAACGCCTTTGCCGGAGGTTTCGACGCCGACGGCAACCTGATCGACGAAAAGCTGACCGGCCAGATCGGCGAGCTGATGCGCAACCTGATCGCCGCGGTCGAAGCGCGCCGCTGATCCGCGCGGGACGGCTCGGCGCCCCGCCCGCCCCACGGCGGCGGGCGGGCTCGCGATTCCCGCCGGCGGTGGCCGGAGCATCCGGGCGTTTTCCGCGTGGAATGCTAAGATGAAGTGCAGGAATGCCCGTGATCGGCACCGACCAACCGCGCGAAAGGAGCCATCATGCCCGACATCGATCCGCAGAACGTCTTCCTCGGCCGCCAGCCCATTCTCGATCGCAATCAGCAGCTGTTCGCCTACGAACTGCTCTTCCGCAGCGCCGGCGCCGACCAGGGGAATTTCGCCAGTTTCATCGACGGCAACCAGGCCACGGCGACGGTCATCGTCAACACCTTCTCCGAGCTTTCCCTGGCCGACGCGCTGGGTCCGTACCAGGGCTTCATCAAGGTGGACCAGGGCCTGCTGTTCAGCGACCTGATCAACGCGCTGCCGCCGCACACGGTGGTGCTGGAAATCCTGCCCACGGTGGCCCAGACGGCGGAAATGATCGCCCGCTGCGAGCAGCTGCGGCAGGCCGGCTACGTCCTGGCGACGCACGTGCGGCCGGAATCGCTGGACGTCGACGGCAAGCCGCTGCTCAGGATCGCGCAGATCATCAAGGTGGACGTCAGCCGCGTCGAGCCCGTGCGCCTGCGGCAGCTCGCGCCGGCGCTCAAGCCCCTGCGCAAGACCCTGCTGGCCGAGAAGGTCGAAAGCAACGCGCAGATGCGGCTGTGCCACGAACTCGGTTTCGATCTCTTCGAGGGCTACTACTTCGCCCGGCCGACGGTGATCGAAGGCAAGCGGCTGCAGAGCTCGGAGACCGCGCTGCTGCGCCTGCTCGGGCTGATCAGCCAGGACGCGGACACCGCCGCGATCGAGGCGGTGTTCAAGCAGGAGCCGGTGCTGACCATCAACCTGCTGCGCCTGACCAATTCCGCCGGCAGTGGCCTGGCGACCCGCATCACCTCGCTGCGCCACGCCATCACCCTGCTCGGCCGCCGCCAGCTGCTGCGCTGGCTGCAGCTGCTGCTCTACAGCGGCGCGTCGAGTTCGGCTCCGGCGGTCAGTCCGCTGCTGCAGCTGGCGGCGACGCGCGGCCGCCTGATGGAACTGCTGGTCGACCGCACGCCCGAAGTCCGGCAATGCGGCCGCGACCTCGTCGATCAGGCGTTCATGGTCGGCATCCTGTCGCTGATGCCGGCGCTGCTCGGCACCGGCGCCGGCGCGGTGCTGGCCCAGCTGCCGCTGGCCGCGCCGGTGCACGACGCGCTCGGCGAGCGCCGGGGCGTGCTGGGCGACCTGCTGGCGCTGGTCGAGGCGCTGGAGGACGAGGCGCGGGACCGGGCCGCCGCGGTGCTGCAGCGCCTGCCCGACATCGACGCCGCCTGCGCCAACCAGTGCCTGACGCGGGCCCTGGGCTGGGCCAACAACCTGGCGCGCTGATCGCTCCAGGCGCTTCCTGACGGCGCCCCGGTCGCAGCGGCCGGGGAAAACCCTATACAATTGGGCGCCATCGATCCTCCGACCGAAGGCGCCCCACACGACATGTCCGAAACGCACAGCTCGCAGATTCTCTTGGGACGCCAACCGATTCTCGGGCGCGAGCAACAGCTGCTGGCCTACGAACTGCTTTTCCGCGGCGGCCCGGTGGTCACCGGCGAGCAGACCTGCATCGCCGATCCGGTACAGGCCACGGCGACGGTCATCGCCAACACCTTCACCGGCCTGAGCGCGGACCAGACGCTCGGCCCGTATCGCGGCTACATCAACGTCGACGAGCAGTTCCTGTTCAGCGACCTGATCGAGGTGCTGCCGCCCGCGCTGGTGGTGCTCGAGATACTGGAAAGCGTGCGGCCCACGCCGGAGGTCGTCGCCCGCTGCCGGGACTTGCGCGCGCAGGGGTTTTCGCTGGCCATCGACGACGTGGTCGAGGTCGAGGAGGCCTACCGGCCGCTGTTCGAACTGGCCGAGATCATCAAGGTGGACGTGCTCGGCGTCGACGCCGGCCGGCTGGCCGCGCTGGTCGGGCAGCTCCGGCCGTTCGGCAAGAAGCTGCTGGCCGAGAAGGTCGAATCGGCCGAGCAGGTCGAGCAGTGCCGGCGCCTCGGCTTCGAGCTGTTCCAGGGCTACTACTTCGCCAAGCCGGCGATCATCGTCGGCAAGAAGCTCGAACCCTCGCAGATTTCCCTGCTGCGCCTGCTCGGGCTGGTGCTGCAGGACGCCGAGACCAACGAGATCGAAAACGCCTTCAAGGTCGAGCCGGGCCTGACGGTCAACATGCTGCGCCTGACCAACTCGGTCGGCAACGGGCTGACCACGCGCATCACCTCGCTGCGCCACGCCATCACGCTGCTGGGCCGCCGGCAGCTGCAGCGCTGGCTGCAGCTCTTGATCTACACCAATCCCAAGAGCGGCGGCAAGATCGACAATCCGCTGCTGCCGCTCGCCGCCACGCGCGGCCGGCTGCTGGAGCTGCTGGCCGAACGCCTGCAGCCGCACAGCCGCGAATTCGCCGACCAGGGCTTCATGGTCGGCATCATGTCGCTGATGCCGGCGCTGCTCGACGTGCCCATGGAGGAAATCCTCAAGCACCTGCCGGTGGCCCAGCGGGTCAGGCAGGCGCTGGTCGACCAGGGCGGACTGCTCGGCCAGATGCTGCAGCTCGCGCTGGCCACCGAACAGACCGACCCGGAAGTGCTCGCCGACGCGCTCCGGCGCGTGCCCGGAATCTCCGTCGAATTCCTGGAGAACTGCCTGCACCAGGCGTTCTACTGGGCGAACAACCTCGGCCGGGAAAAGGTCGAGGACGCCTAGGCCCTTGCCGATCATGAACGACGGAGCCCTCGGCGAAACCTATCTGAGCCGCCAGCCGATCCTGGATCTGCGGCAGGAGATGGTCGGCTACGAACTGCTGCCGGCCGGCGGCGGAACGGCCGGGCATTCGCCGGAAAACGCGGCGATGCTGGTCTGCGCCGCCTACGCCGAACTGGGCGTGCGCAGCGCGCTCGGCCGGCACAAGGCGTTCCTGCGCATTGATGCCGAGTTCCTGCACGACGACGCCATCGAGGCGCTGCCGGCCGACGGCGTGGTGCTCCAGCTGACGTCGGACCGGCCGCCCGACGCGCAGACGCTCGAACGCTGTCGCATGCTGCGCGAGCGGCGCTATTCGCTGGCGCTGGCCGGCTACGAGGGCCTCGACGCGCGCAGTTCGCCGCTGCTGACGATGGTCGACTTCATCAAGATCGACGTGCGCGGCAAGAACCCGCGGCAGCTGCTTTCGCTGGCCGGCCCGCTGGCGCGGCTGCCGATCGGGCTGCTGGCGCAGGGCGTGGAAACGCCGGACGATTTCGCGCACGGCCGCGACAGCGGCTTCCGGCTCTTCCAGGGCTACTTCTTCGCGCGTCCGGAGATCGTCAGCGGCCGCCGCCTGACCGCCTCCCAGGCCACCCTCATCCGGCTCATCAACCTGGCCATGCGCGACGCGGACACCGCCCGCATCGAGGAAGGCATCAAGCACGACCCGGCCCTCGCGGTGAACCTGCTGAGCATCGTCAATTCGGTCGCCTACGGCTTCCCGCAGCGCATCAGCTCGCTGCGCCACGCGATCACCGTGCTCGGCCGGCGCCAGCTGCAGCGCTGGCTGCACCTGCTGCTGATGACCCCGGCCGGCAAGGCGCCGGACGCCGCCCGCACGCCGCTGCTGCAGGTGGCCGCGCTGCGCGGGCGCATGCTGGAACTCTTGGTCGGCCGCCTGCGGCCCGGCGACGCGGCGCTGGCCGGCCAGGCCTTCATCACCGGGCTGATGTCGATGATGCCGGCGGCGCTGGGGCTGCCGATGAACGAGATCTTCGAGCAGATCGCGCTCGAACAGGAGATCGTCGCCGCGCTGCAGTCCTACCAGGGGCCGCTCGGCAAGATGCTGGCGCTGCTCGAATGCTTCGACGCCGAGGACGCCGACGGCTGCGACCAGATCCTGGCCGGCTTCGCCGGCACCGGCCTCGACCGGAACGCGCTGAACGCCTGCCTGATAGACTCGTTGCGCTGGATCAACGCCGGCGAAGAAGCCGAATCCCGGGATGCCCGCCCTTGAAACCACGACACTGACCCCACGCACGCGACCATGCAGACCATCCTCATCACCGGCGGCGCCGGCTACATCGGCTCCCACACCTGCGTCGAACTGCTCGGCGCCGGCTACAAGCTCGTCGTCATCGACAACTTCTCAAACAGCAAGCCGGCGGTGCTCGGCCGGGTGGAACAGATCAGCGGGCGCCCGCTGACCTTCATGGAGGTCGACATCCGCGACCGCGGCGCGCTGCGCGACGTGTTCCGCGCGCACGACATCGACGCGGTGATCCATTTCGCCGGGCTCAAGGCGGTCGGCGAGTCGGTCGCGCAGCCGCTGCGCTACTACGACAACAACATCTCCGGCAGCATCGCGCTGTTCGAGGTGATGGCCGAATCGGGAGTGAAGACGCTGGTCTTCTCCTCGTCCGCCACCGTTTACGGCGATCCGCACAGCGTGCCGATCCGCGAGGACTTCCCCCTCTCGGCGACCAACCCCTACGGGCGCTCCAAGCTGATGCTGGAGGAAATGCTGCGCGACGTGTTCCGCGCCGACGAGAGCTGGCGCATCGCCCTGCTGCGCTACTTCAACCCGGTCGGGGCGCACGAATCGGGAACCATCGGCGAAGACCCGAACGGCATCCCGAACAACCTGATGCCCTACATCACCCAGGTCGCCATCGGCAGGCTGCCGCAGCTCTCGGTGTTCGGCGACGACTACCCGACGCCCGACGGCACCGGCGTGCGCGACTACATCCACGTGGTCGACCTGGCGCGCGGGCATCTGGCGGCATTGCGGGCGCTCGACGGCCAGCCCGGCGTGATGACGGTCAACCTCGGCACCGGCAAGGGCTACAGCGTGCTCGACATGGTCCACGCCTTCGAACAGGCCAGCGGGCGCCCGGTACCCTACCGCGTCGTGGCGCGCCGCGCCGGCGACGTCGCCCAGTGCTACGCCGACGCCTCGCTGGCCGAATACCTGCTCGGCTGGCGCGCCGAGCGCGGGCTCGACGCGATGTGCCGCGATTCCTGGCGCTGGCAGGAATGGGCGGCTTCCCACAAGATCTGACCCACGCCTTCGCCAGCCAACCACCAACGAAAAGAGGGAGAACACGATGACGCGACTGAGCTTTTTCGGCGCCGCCGGCGAAGTGACCGGTTCCTGCACGCTGGTCGAGACGGGCGGCACGCGCTTCCTGGTCGACTGCGGCATGTTCCAGGGCGGCTCCGAGGCGCGCGCCAAGAACCTGCGGGCGCTCGACTTCGACGGCGACGTGCGCGACCTCGACTTCGTGCTGCTCACCCACGCGCACATCGACCATTCCGGGCTGCTGCCCCGCCTCGCCGTGCTCGGCTATCGCGGGCCGATCTACGCCACGCCGGCCAGCATCGACCTGCTCGCCGTGCTCCTGCCGGACAGCGCCCACATCCAGGAAAAGGAAGCCGAATGGCAGCTGCGGCACCAGCACCGCAGCGGCCGCCGGGCGGACCGCGGCCCGCAGGCGCCGCTGTACACGGTGACCGCGGCCCAGGCCGTGCTCAGGCAACTGCGGCCGGTGTCCTACGGCGAAACGCTGCGCCCGGCGGAAGGCATCGAGGTCCGCTTCCACGACGCCGGGCACATCCTCGGCTCGGCCTGGCTGGAGATCGTGGCGCACGGTCGGGAGGGGCGGCGGACCCTGGTCTTTTCGGGCGACCTCGGCATGCGCGACCGCCTCGTGCTGCGCGATCCGGAAAAACCGGTGCCCGAGGCCGACGCGCTGCTCATCGAATCGACCTACGGCGACCGCCTGCACCGCCCGATGCAGGAAACGGAGGACGAAATCGTCACCGCCTTCGAGCGGATGCGCACCAGCCGCGGCAACATGGTCATCCCCGCCTTCGCCGTCGGCCGCACGCAGGAAATCCTCTGCCTGCTCGGCGACCTGATCCGGCGCGGGCGCATCGCGCCGCTTCAGGTGTACGTCGACTCGCCGATGGCCAACCAGGCCACGCGCATCACCCTGGCCCATCCCGAACTGCTCGACGAGCAGACGCACGCGCTGATGGCCTGGATGGAAGCCCATCCGGGCATGATGAAGGTGGAATTCGTCGCCGACGCCGAACGCTCCAAGGCGCTCAACGCGATCCGCGAAGGCGCGGTGATCATCTCCGCCAGCGGCATGTGCGAAGCCGGCCGCATCAAGTACCACCTGCGCGAGAACCTGCCGCGCAGCGAATGCAGCGTGCTCATCGCCGGTTTCCAGGCGTCCGGGACGCTCGGCCGCCGCCTGGTCGAGGGCGCGCGCACGGTCACCATCTTCGGCCAGCCGGTGGCCGTCCGGGCGCGCATCTACACGGTCGGCGGGCTCTCGGCGCACGCCGACCAGGGCGCGCTGCTCAACTGGCTCGGCGGCTTCCGCCGCCCGCCCGGCAAGGTCTTCCTGGTGCATGGCGAAGCCGGCACGATGAGCACCTTCGCCCTCGCGATCAAGGAACGGCTGGGCTGGCACGACCTCCATCTGCCCCAGCGCGGAGAGCATTTCGAGGTCTGACCGGCCGTTCCGCCGCGCGCGGAACAAACGCCCTCCCTCGCTGTCTGTACATACGAACGGTGCGCCCTATTTGCACAGAAAGGTGAACCGCGCCGTTCCCACAGATGAAGACTGTGATCGGAGAGCATCATGGAACTGGACGAACTCAACGCACTGCTAGCCCTTTCTGCCGCGGCGCCGTATGCCGTCGAAGCCACGTATCGCTGGATGAAGCGTTCGGGCGTATCGAAGGCCATCGTCCATTTCCTTCAGAACCAGTTCACCCAGCCGCAGCACTGAGCGGGACGCGCGGGGACGCATTCCTTTCCGACACACCGGTTCGCACCGGAAGACGGACGGCTGAGCAGCCGTCCGCGCCGACTTTTTTCGGCGGCGCGCCTTGGCCGGCGTCGCGGACGGCGGCCTTCGGCCGGTCATCGGAATGCAATGCCCGCACTCCAGAATGGACTACCCTTCAGATCGAGGATGGCGGAACATGCGTAATCTCGAAAAGTATCTCGGACGTTACGTCCGGCTCGAACAGCAAGCCTTTCAGCGTATCGCCGCGAACCGGAACCCCCGTGCCGGGCACCTGGAGAATCATTTCCTGGTGGCCGCGGTCGACCGGCGGATGCGCCGCCTGATCTGCTACGGGGCGAACCGCCGCGTCGATGCGCGGGCAGACGAGATCGTGCTGGTGTAGGCACCTCTCCCGGCCGGCGAGACGCGCCAGCGCAAGATTCAGAACTCGCGTTCCACGCGCGCCTGCATCCGGGGATCGCCCCGCTCGACCTGTACGTTGAGCACGCCGATGGTCCGCCCGTCCTGGGTGGCGACGACGAAGCGCCACGGCCCCGGCTTCGGATCGAGCACCCACGAGTAGCCGCGGAAGCCGCGCTCGCGGCCGCCGCTGCTGTGGAAGCGATTGCTGTAGAAGGTGCGCCACACGCCGTTCTCCTTCACCTCCCAGCGGTGTTCGAGATCGGCCGCCACGCCGAGCGGCGCGAAGACGGCGGAAACGCCGTAGAGGCGCTCGCCCGGCGGGATGTGCACGGTGGTCGACTGGGCATACCAGATCTGCCACCAGGGCGCTTCCTCGACAGCCAGCGCGAACCGGCCGTCGGCGTGGACGAAATCCTGGCCGACCGCCATCTCGCGGTTGACCAGCGGCACCGGCGCGATCATCCCCAGGTTCCACGCCGCCAGCAGGGTGAGCGCGATCGCCCAGGCCGGCGCGATGCGGCCCGGCTGCCCCGGTGCGAGCGCGCGCAGGACGTGCGCCAGCACCACGCCAGCCAGGGTCGAGGCGTAGAACCACATCGGGTGCAGGCTGCCGGCCAGATGCGGCAGCACGAAGTTGAAGAGCAGGATGGCGTTGAGCGCGAACAGCGACCAGGTCAGCGTGAACCGCCGGCCGTAGCGGTCGCCGGCAAACTCGTTGCCCACCAGCAGCGCGCCGAGCACGGCGGCGGTCAGCCACGCGCCGAGATGCCCGGAGCTTTTGAAGTAGAGGATGAACAGCGCCGAGAAGATGCCGCCGTAGAAGAACTGCATGAGCAGGTACGGCGCCTGCCAGATCAGCCGGGCGAGTTGCCCGCGCCAGGTGTCGGCGGGTGGCGGCGGCGTTTTCTCGCAGCGCTCGCGCCACGCCAGCCAGAGCGCGAACACCGCGGCGCCGGCGAGATAGCCGCCGAAGCGCAGGAAATCCATTTCGGTGACGCGCCGGCCGATGGTCAGCGCGTCCGTGACGAAGCCGCCGAAGAAGGCGGCGACCGGGAAAAAACGCCTAGCGTAAACAAGCATGCCGCGTCAGCACCCGCGCGGCGAGCTGT
>JADHEE010000600.1_pt1 | contig 13209 bp, 13 predicted proteins | sample 8952401 | NCBI WGS metagenome assembly JADHEE01 (sample SAMN16124438, study PRJNA663242) | bioreactor sludge metagenome | isolation source: sludge (ammonium) | place: India:Bengaluru | collected 2019-02-28
TCACCGTCGCGCCGACGACCTCGCAGCGCAGGTGCAGCATGTGGTCGGCGCGCAGCACGTCGTCCTTCAGGCCGCGCTCGACGCCCGCGATGCTGTCGGCGATCAGGGTGTCGCGGCCTGCCTTGTGCGCCTCGCCGATGCTGATCGCGTCGAGCACGGTGGTGATTCCCGCTGCCGCGATCTGGGCGTCGTGGGCGAGCACGGCGGCCATCGGCGAGGGCCATTTCACCCCGGGACGCGGCTCGAGGTTCTTTTCCATGTTGTCGGTGTGCATCTCGATCAGGCCGGGGAGAAGGTAATCTCCTTCGAGGTCAACCGCCCCCGGGTCGGCGCTCCTGCCTTCGTCCACGGCGCGGATCGCGCCGTCTTCGACATGGACGCTGCCGTGGATCACCGCGTCCGGGGTGACGATGCGGGCATTGGTGAGAATCATCGGATTACGCTGCCTTTGCGGGGGTGAGATGGTAGAGCCGGTCCGCGACCGCGTCGCGGGTGGCGGCGTCGTGGAAGATTCCCACGATGGCCGCGCCGCGCCGCTTCGCCTCGACGATCAGCTCGACGACGACGTCGCGGTTGGCGGCGTCGAGCGACGCGGTCGGTTCGTCGAGCAGCAGCACCGGCATGTCGGCGATCAGGCCGCGCGCGATGTTGACGCGCTGCTGCTCACCACCCGAGAAGGTCGCGGGAGCAAGGCTCCACAGACGCTCCGGTACGTTGAGGCGGGAGAGCATCGCCGCCGCGCGGGCGTGGGCGGCGGCGGCGGCGACGCCGTCGCGGATCAAGGGCTCGGCGACCACGCTCAGGGTCGGCACGCGCGGGATCACGCTCAAGAACTGGCTGACGTAGCCGAGGGTATGGCGGCGCACCCGGAGAACGGTACGGCTCGAGGCGCTCGCGAGGTCGACCATGCGGCCTTCGTGGCGCACCCGGATTTCCCCGGCGTCGGGCAGGACGTTGGCGTACATCGCGCGCAGCAGGGTGGACTTGCCCGCGCCAGAGGGGCCGTGCAGCACCACGCATTCCCCCGCCGAAACGTCGAGGCGGAGGTCGCGGAACACCGGAATGCGCACGCCGCCCTGGGTATGGAGAGTGAAGGTCTTGGCGACGCCTTGGACCGAGAGCATCAGAGTCATCGTCACACCTGCAAAACCGAGGAAACCAGAAGCTGGGTGTAGGGATGGTGCGGATCGTCCAGCACCTGGTCGGTGAGGCCCGCTTCCACGACTTCGCCGCCCTTCATCACCATCAGGCGATGCGCGAGCAGGCGCGCCACCGCGAGGTCGTGGGTGACGATCACGCAGGCGGCGCCCAATTCGTCCACGAGGTTGCGGATCAGATCCAGCAGCCGCGCCTGGACCGAAACGTCGAGGCCGCCCGTCGGTTCGTCCATGAACACCAGGCGCGGCCCAGTGACCAGGGTGCGTGCGATCTGGAGGCGTTGCTGCATGCCGCCGGAGAAGCGCACAGGCAGGTCGTCGGTGCGGTCGGTCGCGATTTCGACGCGCGACAGCCAGCTCATCGCCGTGTCCCGGATGTCGCCGTAGTGGCGCGCGCCCTCGGCCATCAGGCGTTCGCCGATGTTGGCTCCGGCGGACACGCGCAGGCGCAGGCCGTCGCGCGGGTTCTGGTGCACCAATCCCCATTCGCCGCGCAACAGCGCGCGGCGCGCGGGCTCGGGCAGGGTGCGGAAGTCGGCGACTTCGCCCTCGCGCCTGCGATAGAGGATTTCGCCGCCGTCGGCGTCGATCTGGCCGGAGAGGCAGTTGAGCAGGGTGGTTTTGCCCGACCCGGATTCGCCCACGATGCCCAACACCTCGCCGGGCCAGAGGTCGAAGCTCACGTTGCGGCAGCCAAGGGCGTTGCCGTAGTGCTTGGCGAGGTCGCGCACCGACAGGAGCGGCGGGTCGTCGTCGATGAGACGGGCGGCGTCGGAGACCATGTTCATTTCGGCGTCTCCTCGTAGGGTGCGGCCATCGGCCCGGAATGCCCGGCGGCGCGGCGCTTGTCGCAATGATCGGTGTCGGAGCAGACCATCATCCGCCCGCCCTTGTCGTCGGTCACCACTTCGTCGAGGTAGCTGTCGGTCGCGCCGCACAGCGCGCAGCCGTCGTCCCAGGTCTGGATCTCGAACGGATGGTCCTCGAAGTCGAGGCTCTCCACCCGGGTGTAGGGCGGCACCGCGTAGATGCGTTTTTCACGCCCCGCGCCGAAGAGTTGGAGCGCGGCCATGCGATCCATCTTGGGGTTGTCGAACTTCGGGATCGGCGAGGGGGCCATGATGTAGCGCCCGTTCACCCGCACCGGATAATCGTAGGACTTCACGATCCGGCCCATGTGGGCGATGTCCTCGTAGAGCCGCACGTGCATCACGCCGTATTCGGCCAGCGCGTGCATCTTGCGGGTTTCGGACTCGCGCGCCTCCATCCAGCGCAGCGGCTCCGGGATCGGCACCTGGTACACGAGGATCTGGTCTTCGGTCAGGGGCGCCTCGGGGATGCGGTGGCGGGTCTGGATCACGGTGGCGTCGGTCGTGGCGGTGGTGGTGGGGACGCCGGCGGTGCGCTGGAAGAAGCGCCGGATCGACACCGCGTTGGTGGTGTCGTCCGCGCCCTGGTCGATCACCTTCAGCGTGTCTTCGGGGCCGATCACTGCGGCGGTCACCTGGATGCCGCCGGTGCCCCAGCCGTACGGCAAGGGCATCTCGCGGCCTGCGAACGGCACCTGGTAGCCCGGGATCGCCACCGCCTTCAGGATGGCGCGACGGATCATCCGCTTGGTCTGTTCGTCGAGGTAGGCGAAGTTGTAGCCGTTCGTCTCGGCTTCGAGAGCGGCGCTCATTCGGCGATCTCCTTCAGCCGTGCGGGGGTGGCGGCGCGGCGCAGCGCGCGGACGTTGACCAGTTCGCCCTGGAAGTCGACGTAGTGCGGCAACTTCAGGTGCTGGAGGAAGCCCGAGGCCTCGACGTTGTCGGTGTGGCCCAGAACGAATTCCGCGTCCTGCGCGGGGTGGAGGCGCTCCTCGCCGAATTCCTCGGCGCGCAACGCGCGGTCCACGATCGACATCGCCATCGCCTTGCGTTCGTTGTGGCCGAAGGTGAGGCCGTAGCCCCGAGTGAACTGCGCGGGCTTGTCCTTTCCGCCCTTGAACTGGGACACCATCTGGCACTCGGTGAGTTCGACCCGCCCGATCACGACCGGGAAGCCGAGTTCCTCCGGGGCGAATTCCACCTCCACCGCGCCGACGCGGATCTCGCCCGCGAAGGGGTGGGTGTTGCCGAAGCCGCGCTGCGACGAATAGGCGAGGCCGAGGACGAAGCCTTCGTCGCCGCGCGCGAGGTTCTGCAAGCGGATGTCGCGCCCGGCGGGGAATTCCAGCGGTTCGCGGGTCAGGTCGCCGACCGTCGCGCCGGGCTCGGCGGGCATGTCCGGCTCGATCAATCCCTCGCCGCCGAGAATGTCGACGACGCGCGGCATGGCGGCGTCTTCCGGCGGCTCGGCTTCCGGTGCGGTCGGTGGCTCGGCGGCCTCCGCCGCAAGGGCGAAATCGAGCAGGCGATGGGTGTAGTCGAAGGTCGGGCCGAGGATCTGGCCGCCGGGAAGGTCCTTGAAGGTCGCGGAGATCCGCCGCCGCGCCCGCATCGCGGCGGTGTCGACCGGGGTCGACATGCCGAAGCGGGGCAGGGTGGTACGGTAGGCGCGCAGCAGGAAGATCGCCTCCACCGCGTCGCCGCGCGCCTGCTTCAGGGCGAGCGCGGCGAGGTCGGGGTCGTACAGCGCGCCCTCCGCCATCACCCGGTCCACAGCGAGGCGCATCTGCTCGCGGATTTGCGCGATGCCGATCTCGGGGACGCCGGTGTCGCCGCGCCGCGCCTCGGCGAGCAGCGCATGGGCGTTGTCGATGGCTTTTTCGCCGCCCTTTACCGCAACGTACATGGCGGCTCTCCTTCCATGCAGATGGTGCGCGGCAGACCGACGATCTGGCGCGGATCGACGAAGACGATGTCGAGGCCGATCGGGAACGCGGCGTTGACCGCCGCGCGGCGCGTCCAGAATTCGGGCTCCAGTCCCGCGATCGCGAATTCCTGGGCCTCGGCGATCCCCGGGCCGCGCGCCACGCGCTTCGCTCCGCCGGAGATGGCGGGAACCTGGATCAACGCCGTCGCGGCGCGGTCGGGATATTCCGGGGTGCCGGGATGGAGGGTTTGCAGGCGCGGCGCGGCGGACTTACCGTCGAGAAGCGCGAAGGCCGCCTCGCCCGGGTGCGCCGCGATCTTGCAGCCGCAGTGAAACGAGAGGAACTGCCGCACGTCGGGCGTGTCGAGCGGGCCGTCGAGCCAGACCACGGTCTCGACGTCGAGGAGCGCCAGGCACAATGCGGCGGTGGTGGGGTGGAGAGGCTCCGGCGCGACCGAGAGCAGGCCGCGCAGGTCCTGCGCCCGCCCCGGATAGCTGATCGCGGCAAGGAGCTTGCGGAAGCAGCGCTGCGCGTCGCGCACCGGGTCGGCGAAGCCGGGGCAGGGAATGTGCGGCCGCGCGACGCTGCCGGAGGTCGGAAAGGGGATCATGTTCAATCTCCGCGGACCATGGTGAAGAAGTCGACCCGCGTCGCCGCGGTCTTCCGATCTTCCTGGGCGTCCCGGCGTGCCAACGCGGCAGCCAAGGGCGCGAGCAGCGTGCGTTCGAGTTCGGGTGCGGTTTCGGGGCGCTGCATCAGCGCGTCCACCAGCGCCGCCGCGCGCGCCTTGCGCCGGTCGCGGCCCGCGACGTAGGCGTGGCCGACGATGCCGTCGGCGAGCGTCAATGCGCACCGCGTCACCGGCATTTCGCCAAGGTTGAACGGCGCGCCGCCGCCGCCGATGCGGCCCTGGACCATCACCATGCCGGTTTCCGGCGGGCGCAGCCACTCGACCTCGGCGTCCCGCATGCCGGCGGGCAGGGCGGCTTCCAGAGTCGGGGTTTCCGCCAAGGCGCAAAGCCGCATCCAGCGTTTCCGGGCGGCGTGGGGATCGGATGTAGACATCTTTGCGGACATGTCCAACCTTTGTCTAGACAACATGCCGTCATGCTAGTACAGTCCGGTCGGATTGGGAAACCCCGATTTCGTGAAGCTTTTATGGGGGAACCATGAAGCCCGAAGACAACGGCGCGCAGCCCGCCCTCCAGGCGGCTCCGGTCAGGCGCGAGGGCGGCGAGCCGCTATGGCGTCAGGTGGAGGCGGCGCTCACCCAGGCGATCCGCTCGGGCGCGATCAAACCCGGCATGCAACTCCCCACCGAGTTCACGCTCGCCGCCCAGTTCGCGGTCAACCGCCACACCATCCGCCGCGCGCTCGCAAACCTGGAAGCCGAGAGCCTGATCCGGGTGGAGCGGGGGCGGGGCACCTTCGTGCACGAGAACGTGATCGACTACCAAGTCTCGAAGCGCACCCGCTTCTCCGAAAACCTGCGCCGCCAGAACCGCGAGCCCTCGGGGGCGATTCTCGACTGCGGCGAGCGCCCCGCGCCGCACGTCGTCGCCCGCGCGCTGGGGCTGGAGGACGGAGAGCCGACGATCTGGATGCGGCATCTCTCGCAGGCGGACGGGCGACCGATCAGCGTCGCCGACCATTATTTTCCGCAGCGCCGGTTCGAGGGCTTTCTCGAGATTTACCGCCAGCGCAAGTCGATTACCGCCACGCACGCCTATTTCGGCGTGTTCGACTACATCCGCAAAAGCACGCGGATCACCGCGCGCATGCCCACGGTGGAAGAGGCTGAACTGTTGAAGCAGCCGAAAAATCGTCCGGTTCTCGTCACCGAGGCGCTCAACGTCGACACCGAAGGGACTCCCATAGAGTACGGCGCCACCGCGTTTAACGGCGAGATCGTTCAGCTTGTGGTGAGCAGCGACGAGTCCTAGACGGATTGTATTCCGGACGGATTTGTCGTCATGCAGGCTTTAACTCGGCTGATCGGCGCGCCATATCCGGTATTCCAGCTCCTTAATGAATGCAAGGCCGGGACCGGCCTCCAGCTTGTGAGCGCGAGAATGCCGGATGACGTTCTCTCGATAGTGTTGGAAAATTCGTTCGACGGGGTCTACCGCGTCGACCGCAATCGCCGGATCGTGTCCTGGAATCCCGCGGCGGAAGCGATTACCGGATATTCCGCCAGCGACGTGATCGGCAAGAGTTGCGCCGACAACATTCTCCAGCACGTCGATCACGACGGATACAGCGCGTGCAGCGGCGGCTGCCCCCTCGCGGGGGCCCTGTCGAGCGGGTGCAGCGGCGAACGGCGCCTCTACCTCCATCACAAGCTCGGTCATCGCCTGCCGGTGATGCTGCGGTGCGCGCCGCTGCGCGACGCCGCCGGCGAGATCGTCGGCGCGATCGAAATCTTCCGGTCGCTCGCGACGGAGGACACCCGCCTGCGGGAAATCGAGCGGTTGAAGGAGGTGACGATGACCGACCACCTCACCGGCATCGGCAACCGCCGCTATGGCGACATCGTGCTCTCCAACCTCTTCGAGAACGACTGGACCCGGCCCACGGCGATCGGCGTGGCGCTGATCGACATCGACAACTTCAAGACGGTCAACGACACCTACGGCCACGCCACCGGCGACCGCCTGCTGCAACTCGTGGCGAAGACGCTGCGCACCACGCTACGGCCCCGCGACGTGCTTTCGCGCTGGGGCGGAGAGGAGTTCCTCGCCGCGCTTCCGGCGATCACCGCCGAAGCCCTGGCCGCGGTGCTGGAGCGGATGCGCGCGCTGGTGGAGTCCACGTGGCTCGATCTGGAGGGGGAGCGCCTGCGGGTGACGGTCTCGGTCGGCGCGGTGCTGGTGTTCGCCAGCGAGCCGCTCGGAACCGTGCTCGGGCGGGCGGACTCGCTGTTGTATCGGGCGAAGGAAGAGGGACGCAACCGGGTGCTGGTCGACAGCGCCACGGTCTCGCCCAAGATCGTCGTGCCTACTCCCCTGGTGGTGCAGCAAGCCGCTCCCAACCGTTGACGCCGTAGCCCTCGAGCGGCTGGAAGCGCTGCTTGTAGGCCATCTTGCGGCTCTCCGCGATCCAGTACCCGAGATAGAGATAAGGCAGACCGAGGGTGCGGCAGGCATCCACGAGGCTCAGCACCACGAAGCTGCCGAGGCTGCGCTGCGGCTGGTCCGGACGGTAGAACGAGTAGACCGCGGACAAGCCGTCGTCCATCACGTCGGTAAGCACCGCAGCGGCGAGCTTTTCGTCGGGGGAGCGGAATTCGTAGAGCAGGGTCTGGATCGGGCTGTCCTCGATCATCGCGCGGTATTCGTGGAATTCCATCGAGGCCATGTCGCCGCCCGCGTGGCGGGTTTCCTGATAGCCGAGAAACAGCCGATGCTGCTCGCCGGTGGCGCGCGGCGGGCAGGGAGTAGCGGTGAGGTCGGCGTTGGCGCGGCGGATGCGGCGGAAGCTCCGGGTCTCGACGAAACTCTCCACCGCGATCCGCACCGGCACGCAGGCCGAGCAGCCGGGGCAGGCGGGTGCGTAGGCGATCGCGTGGCTGCGGCGAAAGCCGGAGCGGGAGAGGACTTCATGAAACCGCACCGGATCGCCCTGCGAAAGCTCGGTCACCACCTTGCGTTCCAGCCGGTTGGGCAGGTACGGGCACGGCGCGGGCGCGGTGGTGTGAAAAACGTAGGAATCGGTGCGGAAGCTTTTCATGGCGCCTCAAATCGGGTCTTCGGCGCGCGGAGCGGTCGCTCGGGGAGGCCCTGCTTACCGGGTCAGTCCGAGCGACTTGGGCGTCGCCCGCTCCTTTTCGGCGTTGGCGATGCTGTCGCGCAGCAGCACGATGCTGATCCGTCGATTCTGGGGATTGTTGAGGTCATCTGCAACCAGCGGATCCATATCGGCGCGCCCGCCGACGCGCTGGACCCGCTTTTCGGGGAAGCCCATCTCCACCAGGACGCGCCGGGAGGCGAGGGCGCGATCGGCGGAAAGCTCCCAGTTGCCGTAGCCGTTGGGGTCGGCGTACTTGGTCGAATCGGTGTGTCCGGCGATGGCGACCTGCTTCGGCAAGTCCTTGATCGCCGTGGCGACGAGCCCGAGCAACTTGCGCATGTTCGGATTCATCCGGCTCGACCCGGAGGGGAACATCGCCGTGCCGTCCTGGTCGACGATCTGGATGCGCAGGCCTTCCGGCGTGTTGTCGATGAGGAGGTTCTGGGCGAGGGCGCGCAACTCGGGAATGCCGCCGACGGCCTGGCGGATTTCCTGCGCGGTTTCCTCGAACTGCTGCTGTTCCTGGGCTTCCTGGGCCTTCTGCAGGTCTTCCTGGTCGACCGGCGTTTGATCGCTCTGGGCGTTGTTGAAGGTCGGCGGCGGCAGCGTGGGCGTGAACGTGGAGCTCGAGTTGCTGGTGAGCACGCCTTCGCCGATCACCTTGCCGCCGAGCATGCCGCCCGCGCCGCTCTTGCTGGTCGAAGCGGTCGTGGGCGCGAAGTAGTCGGCGAGGCCCTGGAGCTGTTTTTCCGTCACCGCGTTCAAGAGCCACATCAGCAGGAAGAACGCCATCATCGCCGTCATGAAGTCGGCATAGGCGATCTTCCACGCGCCGCCGTGATGGCCGTGTCCGCCCTTCTTGATGATCTTCTTGATGATCGGTTTCTTGCCGTCTTCCGCCATGCGATCCTCGATGTGCGCCCTGCGCTAACGTGCGCTTCGGATCAGGAAGCCGAAGGCTCGGACCCGGCGTTGCTGATCGCTTCCTCGACCTCCTGGAAGCTGGGCCGAACATGGGGCGGCAGCACCTTGCGGGCGAATTCGACCGACACCTGCGGCGCGTAGCCCTGCATGTGCGCGAGAATTGCCGTGCGAATCGACTTGTAGAAATCCGTCTCCGCCGCGTAGGTGATATCGAGCGAACGACCGATCGGGCCGACGAAACCGTAGGCGATCAACACGCCCGCGAAGGTGCCGACGAGAGCGCCGCCGATGAGGTGGCCGAGAATTTCCGGCGGTTCGGAGATCGAGCCCATGGTGTGGATCACGCCCAGAACCGCCGCGACGATGCCGAGCGCGGGAGTGCCGTCGGCGATGTTGGTGATCGCTCCGGAAACCTGGGTGAGTTCGTGGTGATGCGCTTCGATTTCCGCATCGATAATGGTTTCCACCTCGTTGGCATTATTCGTGCCGAGGGTGAGCAGGCGAAGGTAGTCGCACAGGAAGGCCAAGGCGTGATGATCCTTCGAGAATGAAGGATACGACGTGAAGATCGGGCTTTCGTCCGGCTTTTCGACGTGGCTTTCCAGCGCCAGATCGCCCTTGGTCTTCGCAAGGCGGAAGATCTGGTAGAGCATCGTCATCAGTTCGAGATACGACTTCTTGGTGTGGGGAGACCCCTTGAACAGCGTGCCGAAGCTCTTGGCCGTGCCGCTGATCACGTTCTTGGGGTTGCCGACGAAGAAGGAGCCGATGGCCGCGCCGAAGATGATGATGAACTCGGCGGGCTGATAGAGCACGGACATGTGCCCGCCGACCATGAGATAGCCGCCAAGCACGCAGCCGATAACCGTGACGAACCCAATAATGACAAACATAATCCCCCCGCGACGCCAAGCTTCGGCGCCTGTCGGCCGTGCCACGACACCTTAGTTTATCGCCAACGGAGCCGGTTCAAGTCAAGGTAATGGACAAAAAATCGGCGAGAACGTCGACGCCCCTGCAATCGTGAGACGTACCCGGAGGGAAAAACTGGCGCAAATTTCCGGCTAGCGGCCGTCGTGCGTGCTCGATGACAGGATTCGGGCCGGGAATCCTGCCGCACTAAGCACTTGGACAAGATTTGCGACGTGGTCGAAGCCCATGGTTTCGACCAGCACGTCGAGTTCGGTCATTTTCACCGAAACGTCGAGGAACAGGCGTTGATGGTGAACCTCGACGATGTTCGCTCCCGCCTCGCCGATCACCGCCGTGACGCGCGCCAGCGAGCCCGGCTGGTCCGGAATGCCGATCCGGAGGCGGGTGAGGCGGCCCTCGCGCGCAAGGCCGCGCATCAGGATGGTGGCGAGGAGGGCGGGATCGATGTTGCCGCCCGAGATCACCAGCACCACGGTCTTGCCCGCGAAGCGCGCGTGGTTCTGCAACAGCGCCGCGACCGGCGAAGCGCCCGCGCCCTCGGCGATCATCTTGTGGTTGGAGAACAGGACCTCGACGCCCTGCTCGATCGCGGATTCGTTGACGGTGTGGATGTCGCGCAGCAGCGCCTCGCAGATCGTGCGGGTCAGCTTGCCGGGTTTCTTCACCGCGATGCCCTCGGCGAGGGTATGGCCGCCGATGGCGCCGCCGAAGCCCGAGATCGCGCCGCTCATCGCCGCGTAAGTGTAGGCCTGCACGCCGTCGACCACCACCTGGGGCTTGAGCGCGCGGATCGCGGTGGCGATGCCCGAGATCAGCCCGCCGCCGCCGATCGGCGCGATCACCGCGTCGACCTCGGGGCAATCCTCCAGGATTTCGATGCCGATGGTGCCCTGGCCAGCGATCACCAACGGATCGTCGAACGGGTGGACCACCGTGAGTTTTTTCTGCGAGGCGAAGTCGAGGGCGAATTCCTCCGCCTCCGAATAGCTTTCGCCGAAGCGCACCACGGTTGCGCCGAGGGCCTCGGTGCGCTGGATCTTGGTCATCGGCGTGCCGACCGGCATCACGATGGTGGCGGGAATGCCGAGCTTGCCCGCATGCCATGCGACGCCTTGGGCATGGTTGCCCGCCGAAACCGCGATCACGCCCGCGCGCCGCGCCTCGGGCGGCAGGCTGACGAGCTTGGTGAGCGCGCCGCGCGCCTTGAACGCCCCAGTGAGCTGGAGGTTTTCAAGCTTCAGCCGAACGTCCACCCCGGTCATGTCGGAAAGCGCGGGTGCGGCGATCAAGGGGGTGCGGACGATGTGTCCCTTGAGCTGCGCCTGGGCTTCGCGGATGGTGTCGAGGGTGACGGGGCTGTCGAGCGGCATGGGTCAGTCGGCCTCGTTGAGCCATTGCGCGGCTTCGCACGCGAAATAGGTGATGATGCCGTCCGCGCCCGCGCGTCGGAACGCCATCAGGCTTTCGAGGACGATCTTCTTGTAGTCGAAGCAGCCCGCGTCGGCTGCGACTCGGAGCATCGCATACTCGCCGCTGACCTGGTAGACCACCGTCGGCAGGCCGAAGCCGTCCTTCACCTTGGCGACCACGTCGAGGTAGGGCATGCCGGGCTTGACCATCACCATGTCCGCGCCTTCGGCGATGTCCATCGCGACCTCGCGCAGGGCTTCGTCGATGTTGGCCGGGTCCATCTGGTAGGTCTTCTTGTCGCCTTTCAGCAGCCCGCCGGTGCCGAGCGCGTCGCGGAACGGGCCGTAGAACGCCGAGGCGTACTTCGCCGCGTAGGAGAGGATGCCGACGTCGAGGAATCCTTCCGCGTCGAGCGCCTCGCGGATCGCCCGCACCCGCCCGTCCATCATGTCGGACGGCGCGACCACGTCGCAGCCCGCGCGCGCCTGGACCAGGGCTTGCTGCACCAGGATCTCGACGCTCGCGTCGTTGACGACGTAACCGTCCCGCACCAGGCCGTCGTGGCCTTCGCTGTTGAACGGATCGAGGGCGACGTCGCAGATCACGCCGATCTCGGGGTGGGCCGCCTTGATCGCACGGACCGCGCGGCAGACGAGGTTGTCCGGGTTGACCGCTTCCCGTGCGTCCGGCGTCTTGAGCGCCGGGTCGATGGAGGGGAAGAGGCACACCGCGGGGATGCCGAGCGCCTTCGCCCGGCCCACGGCTTCCACCGCTCCCGCGACGTCGTAGCGGACCACGCCCGGCATCGTCGCGATCCCGGTCTTGTCCGAGTCGCGGTCGGTGACGAACAGCGGCCAGATCAGGTCGTTGGCGGAAAGGGTGTGTTCGGCGACGATCCGGCGCAACCAGCCGTGTCGCCGGTTGCGCCGCATCCGGGTATACGGAAACTCACCCGAGACGGATGCTGCGGTCACGCTTTCTCCAATGCTTGTTCGAGATCGGCAAGAATATCATCGATGTGCTCGATACCGATCGACAAGCGTACATACCCCTCGGAAACTCCCGAGGCAAGCTGCTCCTCGGCGGAAAGCTGGGCATGGGTGGTGGTCGCGGGGTGGATCGCGAGGCTCCGCGCGTCGCCGATGTTGGCGACATGGTAGAACATCTGGAGCGCGTCGATGAAGGCCCGCCCAGCCTCCAGGCCGCCCTTGAGCTCGAAGCCCAGCAGCGCGCCGAAGCCGCCCTTGAGGTAGGCGTCGGCGCGCTGGCGAGCGTAGCCGGTCTGCACCGACGGATGGATCACCGAAGCGACCTTGGGGTGGGTCGAGAGATACGCCGCCACGGCGGTCGCGTTCTCGCAGTGGGCGCGCATCCGCAAGGGCAGGGTTTCGAGGCCCTGGATGTGGAGGAAGGCGTTGAACGGCGTGGTCGCCGCACCGATGTCGCGCAGCAGGGTGACGCGCATCTTGAGAATGTAGGCGATCGGGCCGAGCGGTTTCACCGCCTCGGTCCAGACCGCACCGTGATAGCTCGGGTCCGGCTGGTTGAGGAGCGGGAAGCGCGCGGCGTTGGCTTCCCAGTCGAAATTGCCGCCGTCGACCACGAGCCCGCCGATGGCGGTGCCGTGGCCGCCGATGTACTTGGTGGAGGAATAGATCACCACTGCCGCACCGTGGTCGAGCGGACGGCAAAGCACCGGCGCGGCGGTGTTGTCGACGATCAGCGGCACGCCGAGCTTGCGACCGATCGCCGCGACCTCGGCAATCGGGAACACCTTGAGCTTGGGATTGGGCAGGGTCTCGGCATAGTAGGCGCGGGTGCGGTCGTCGGTGGCGCGGGCGAAGGCTTCGGGATCCTTGGGATCGACGAAGCGCGCCTCGATGCCCATCTGCTTGAACGTATGCGCGAACAGGTTCCAGGTGCCGCCGTAGAGGTCGGTGGAGGTGACGAAGTTGTCGCCCGCCTGGGCGACGTTGAGAATCGCGAACGTGCTCGCAGCCTGGCCGGACGCCAGGGCCAGCGCGGCGACGCCGCCCTCGAGCGCGGCGACGCGCTGCTCCAGGGCGTCGTGGGTCGGGTTCATCAGGCGCGTATAAATGTTGCCGAGTTCGCGCAATCCGAAGAGATTGGCGGCGTGTTCGGCGTCGTCGAACTGGTACGAGGTGGTCTGGTAGATCGGCACCGCGACCGCGTTGGTGG
>JADHEE010000601.1_pt1 | contig 13201 bp, 13 predicted proteins | sample 8952401 | NCBI WGS metagenome assembly JADHEE01 (sample SAMN16124438, study PRJNA663242) | bioreactor sludge metagenome | isolation source: sludge (ammonium) | place: India:Bengaluru | collected 2019-02-28
GGATGCTGGAGCCGAGCGCCGAGTTGCCGATGTTGGCGTTGATCTTGGTCAGGAAATTGCGGCCGATGATCATCGGCTCGGCTTCCGGGTGGTTGATGTTGGCCGGGATCACGGCGCGGCCGCGCGCGACTTCCGAGCGCACGAATTCCGGCGTGATCTCCTCGGGGATCGAGGCGCCGAAATGCTGGCCGGGATGCTGGCGGGTCATCAGCGCCGCCAGCCTGGCGCCCTGCGGGCCGCTGGCCTTGAGCGATTCGACGTAGGCGCGGCGGTTGTTGTTCTCGCGGATGGCGATGAACTCCATCTCCGGCGTGACGATACCCTGCCGCGCGTAGTGGATTTGCGTGACGTTGCGGCCCGCCTTGGCGCGGCGCGGTTTCCGGTGCAGGCCGGGGAAGCGCAATTCGTCGAGCGAGGTGTCGGCCGCGCGCTGGCGGCCGTATTCGGAAGTCAGGTCCGGCAGCTCCCCGGTGTCGCCGCGCTCGGCGATCCAGCCGGCGCGCAGCGCGGGCAGGCCGTGGCGGACGTCGATCGCGGCCTGCGGGTCGCCGTAGGGGCCGGAACAGTCGTAGACGAAGACCGGCGGATTCTTCTCCCCGCCGAAGGCCGTCGGCGTGTCGGCCTGCGCGATCTCGCGCATCGGCACGCGGATGTCCGGCCGGCTGCCTTCGACGTAGATCTTGCGCGAGTTGGGCAGCGGCGTGATGACGGCTTCGTCCACGTGGGCCGAGGCCGCCGTGAATTTTTCGTTGGCGTTCATGAATGTCTCCTTGCAAAACGACGCGCTACGCGCACGTCGAGATCGATAACACGCAAGGGATGGCGAGGCAGGAGCAAAAGAATGCGATGACGCGATGGCTTTCTTTCCCTACGACGGCATTACCCGTACAGGTTCAAAGGGACTATCTCAGCTGCGCCGGAATGGAACCAGGAAACCGGCGCGGCACCCCTAAAGAGCCACCTAAGTTAAAGGAAATGCACCCCTCAGGCAAGGCTCGGGCCGTTCGACCCGCGCCTGGCCCGCCGGGTTCATCGAAATGGCGCCGGGGGCGGCGGCAGGCGTATGCTGGTCGGCGACGCCCGCCGGCCGAGGCCGGCAAGAACCTTTGGCCGGGCGCAATGTCATCGTAAGCGTCGCGTGCGCCCGTCGCGGCATTCTTCTCAACTTCGGAGGCCTCCTATGAGCATCCTGTGGACCATCGTTCTCGGTTTCGTGATCGGCGTCATCGCCAAACTCATCCATCCGGGCAAGGAAAACATGGGCTTCTTCATGACGATCCTGCTGGGCATCGGCGGCTCCTTTTTCGCGGGCGTCATCGGGCAGTACTTCGGCTGGTATCAGGCCGGCGAGGGCGCGGGGTTCATCGCCTCGGTGGTCGTCGCCATCCTGCTGCTCGTGATCTATGGGAAGTTGCGGCAGACCTCCTGAGCCGGGGCGGCGGTCGCCGGCCGCCGTGGGTCCAGTTCGCCATCGGGAGTCCTGAATCGTGGATCTGGTGCAATCCGTCGCCCTCGCCGGCGGCATGGCCTGGGCCAGCGGCCTGCGTCTCTATGCCGTGGTCCTGGCGGCGGGGCTGCTCGGCCGCCTGGGCTACCTGCAGCTTCCGGAGACCTTGCAGATCCTCCAGAATCCATGGCTGCTGGGGCTGGCGGGCCTGCTGTTCGTGGTCGAGTTCCTGGCCGACAAGATTCCGGCCGTCGACTCGGCGTGGGACGGCATCCAGACCTTCATCCGGATTCCGGCCGGCGCGCTGCTCGCCGCGCTGGCCCTGGGCGATCACGATCCGGTCTGGATGGCCGCCGCCGGCCTGCTGGGCGGCACGCTGACGGCCGGCACGCACGTGGCCAAATCCGGCGGGCGCGCGCTGATCAACACCTCGCCCGAGCCGTTCTCGAACATCACCGCGTCCCTCGGCGAGGATGCGCTGGTCGCCTCCGGGCTGTGGGCGGCCATCGCCCATCCGGTGGCGTTCATCGTCGTCCTGGGGCTGTTCGTCCTGTTCCTGGCGTGGTTCCTGCCGCGCGCCTTCCGGGGCGTGCGCGCGCTCTGGCGCGGCGTGTTCGGCGTCCGGCAGTGACGGTCCCTTCCGGCAAGGAGTTTTCATGAGCGCGCGGGAGCCGGCAGTCAGGGATTTCCGCTGTTTCTCCGGGGAAGACCTGCATGCGCTGTTCGCGGACGTCTATGCGTCGTCGGAGGCGATGAGCGAAACCCTGGAGGAGAAGTATCCGGACCCGCGCAGCCTCGCGGCCGACGTGGCCGCGCTCGGCCGCCTGCCCGGCGCGGTGGCGCTGGCGGCGGAGGTGGAAGGCCGGCCGGCGGCGTACGTCGTCGTGCGGCCCCGCAAGCAGGCGAGATTGCGGCATACCGCGGACCTCGGCATGGGCGTCGCCAGCGCGGCGCGGGGACGGGGCCTCGGGGAACTCGTCCTGTGCGCGGCCCTCGACCGGGTCCGCGCCGCGTCGGTGATCGAGATCGTCTATCTCATGGTGCGCGCGGACAACGCGCCGGCGCGCCGGCTGTACGAGAAGGCCGGTTTCGCAACCATGGCGGTGCTCGACCGCGACACCCGGATCGGCGACCGGTATTTCGACGGCATCCTGATGCGCAAACACATGGCCGGCTGAGCTCCTCCGTGCGGCGGGCGGTATCATGGGCGCCGTCGATTGCGGATACCGAGAGGACGAACCATGTGGAATCCCGAGCAGTACCTGAAATTCGCCGCGCCGCGCTTCCGTCCGGCGCAGGATCTCCTGGCGCGCGTGGCGGTCGCGGCGCCGGGAACGGTTTACGACCTCGGCTGCGGCGCCGGTAACGTCACGCGCATGCTCGCGCAGCGCTGGCCCGCGGCGCGGATCGTCGGCGTCGACGATTCGGAGGCGATGCTCGCCCAGGCGGCCAGGGAGGCGTCGGGCATCGTCTGGCAGTGCCGCAGCATCGCCGAATGGACGCCCGAGCAGCCGGCCGACGTGATCTATTCCAACGCGGCCCTGCACTGGCTGCCCGATCACGCGGCGCTGTTCCCCCGGCTGATGCGCCAGCTGGCGCCGGGCGGCGTGCTGGCCGCGCAGATGCCGCGGAATTTCGGCGAGCCGTCGCACACGCTGATCTGGGAAACGCTGCGCGCCGGTCCGTGGCGCGACCGGCTGGCGCATCTCGTCCGTCCGTCGCCCGTGGCGCCGCCCGAGTATTACTACGACCTCGTCGCCCCAATGGCCTCGGAAATGGACGTATGGGAGACGCAGTACCTGCAGGTGCTGGAAGGCCAGGACCCGGTGAAGGAATGGACCAAGGGCACGTGGCTCAAGCAGTTCCTCGACGCGCTGGACGAAGCCGACCGCCCGGCGTTCGAGGAGGATTACGCCCGGCGCCTGCGCGAGGCCTATCCCGTCCGGCCCGACGGCCGGACGCTGTTTCCGTTCCGCCGGCTGTTCCTGGTGGCGCGGCGCTAGCCGTCCTTGCGCAGGAAGCGGCGCGACAGCGCGTCCACCGAGATGGCGACGACCACCACGGCGCCGCTGACGCCGCTTTGCCAGTAGGTGTCGATGCCGACCAGGATGATGATGTTCTCGATGATGTTGACGATGGCCGCGCCCAGGATCGCGCCGATCGGTCCGCCGACGCCGCCGGTGGTCGACACGCCGCCGATGACCGACGCGGCGATCGAGGGCAGCACCCAGTTTTCGCCGATCGACGGCTGCGCCGTGCCCATGCGCGCGACCATCAGGATGCCGGCCAGCGCGGCGAGCATGCCCGCACTGACGAAGACGACCACGCGCACGCGGTCGACGCAGATGCCCAGGATCTGCGCCGCCGCCTTGTTGTTGCCGATGGCGTACATGTAGCGGCCGAAGGGCGTCCGGGCCAGCACGAAGGCGACGATCGCCAGGCACAGCAGCATGATCAGCGTCGGCAGCGGCACGGCTGCCAGCGCGTCCTGGAGGAACGGCGAGGCGGCCAGCGCTTCTTGCAGGCTTTCCGGCAGCAGGTCGAACAGGCTGGACTGGCCGAGGAAGTAGATGTTCTCGGGAACGCCGGTGATCGCCGCGCCCTTGGTGAAGCCGAGCTTGAAGGCCAGATAGACGCCGCTCATGCCGATGGTGAGCACCAGCGAATGCAGGCCCAGGCCGGTGACCAGCAGGCCGTTCGCCAGCCCGCACAAGCCGCCGACCGCCAGGCAGAGCAGGATCGCCGCGGCGGGCGGCAGGCCGCCGTCGACCATCAGCAGGCCGCCGGCCACGGCCGACAGGCCGGCGATCATGCCGAGCGAGAGGTCGAGTTCGCCGAGGATCAGCAGCATCGACTGGCCGAGCGTGATCAGTCCGACGAAGGCCAGCGCGCGGGCGATGATCGACAGGTTGTAGGCGTCGAGGAAGGCTTCGGAAAGCAGGCTGGAGGCGACGAAGATCAGCAGCAGGGCGCCGACGACGCCGCTCAGCGGGTTGCGCATCAGCCGTTGCGGAAAGCTGTTTTCAGGCATGGTCCGGGTGCTCCTCCTGCGCTCCGAGAATGGCGGCGACGAGTTGCTGGTTGGTGGTGACCGCCGTGACGTATTCGCCGTTGACGGCGCCGCGGTACAGGGTGACGATGCGGCTGGCACACTTGCGCAGTTCTTCCATGTCGGACGAGACGAGGATGATGCCCACGCCCTGCTCGGCCAGCTGCTTCATCAGCCGGTAGATTTCGGCCTTGGTCCTGACGTCGATGCCCTTGGTCGGCTCGTCGAAGATCAGCAGCCGGGGCCGGCGCAGCATGGCGCGGCCGATGATGACCTTCTGCTGGTTGCCGCCGGAGAGGAACATGATCGCCTGGTCCAGGGAGGCGGTCTTGACCGCGTAGGTGTCGATCACCGCGCGCGCGGCGCGGGTTTCCTTCTCCCGCGAGATCACGCCGGGCGCGCCGCACAGCCGGTCGAGGAGCGCGATGCCGACGTTCTCGCGCACGCCGAGCAAGGGGAAAATGCCGTGCATGCGGCGCTCCTCCGAGAGATAGAGCACGCCGTTGCGCGTCGACCGGGTGGTGTCGCCCAGCGGCCACGGCTTCCCCTCGACTTCGACCGTGCCGCCCCGCGCGGGAAGAAAGCCGAAGATCGTCTGCATCACCTCCGAGCGGCCGGCACCGACCAGCCCGGCGAAGCCGAGGATTTCGCCGCGCCGCAGCGCGAACGACACGTCGTGGAAACGCGGCCCGCAGAGACCGCGCACGCGCAGGATTTCCTCGCCCGGTGCGGCCTGCGGCTGGAACTGCCGGTCGATCGCGATCTCCTCGCCGGACATCATGTGGATCAGTTCGCGCGCGTCGAGGTCGCGCATGGCGCGCGTGCCGACGTTCTCGCCGTTGCGCAGCACGGTGACCACGTCGCCCAGCGCGAAGATCTCGTCCATCTTGTGCGAGATGAAGACGACGGCATGGTGGGTGTCGCGCAACTGCCGGACGATGCCGAACAGGCGCTCGGTCTCCTTCGCGGTCAGCGACGAGGTCGGTTCGTCGAGGATGATCGCCTTGAACCTGCGCTGGGTCGAGGCGCGGGCGATCTGCACGAGCTGCCGGTCGGCCACCGGAATGTCCTTGACCCGCTGGCCGGGGAGCGCGCCGATCTCGAAGCGCTCGATGTATTCCATCGCCGCGCGGTTCAGCGCCGCGTAGTCGATGCGCAGGCCGCCCGTACCGGATTTGCCGAAAGGCATGAACAGGTTTTCGGCCACGGTCATGTGCTCGAACAGGCTGAGTTCCTGCGGCACGTAGGCGACGTAGTCGAACAGTTCCGGATGCGCCAGCGGGTCGCCGCCGTCGATCCGGAGCGACCCTTCGCTTGGGCGGTAGGTGCCGGTCAGGATCTTGACCAGCGTCGATTTGCCGGCGCCGTTCTCCCCCGCGAGGACGTGCACCTGTCCCAGCTCGATGGCCAGGCTGACGCCGTTCAGCGCGACCACGCCGGGAAAGCGGCGGACGATGCCGCTCGTCTCGATGAACGCCATGAGGACTCCTGCCGTGCGCATCTCCGGCCCGCCGGGGTGAGGCGGGCCGGGAACGCTTATTTGTAGGTCTTCAGGTTGTCCTTGGTGATGACCGCGATGCCGGTGTCGATGTACTTGGGCGTCTTCATGCCGAGCGCGTTCTGCCAGAGCGTGACGACCGACCAGTAGCCCTGCATTTCCGGCTTGGAGGACGAGGATGATTCGGCCACGCCATCCTTGATTAGCTGCACCATCTCGGGCAGGTCGTCGAGGCCGACCTCGATCACCTTGCCGACCTTGCCTGCCTCCTTGATCGCCTGCCCGACGCCGACCGGCCCGGCGGCGTCGCAGGCCACCCAGCCCTTCAGGTTCGGATGCGCCTGCATGATCGCGGCGGCCTGCTTCTGCGCGGTTTCGATGTCGTCGTTGTCGATGCCCTTGGCGACCACCTTGATCTCCGGGTATCTGGCGAAGGTCTTCTCGTGGCATTGCGCGCGGATGGCGTGGTTGGGCGCGGTCGGTACGCCCATCATGATCGCCACCTCGCCCTTGCCGCCGATCAGCCTGACCAGACGTTCGGCGGCGATGTTGGCCTGCTCGCAGAAATCGGCGCCGATGCTGGTCAGCTCCATGCCCTCGGGCGGCACCGAATCGAAGACGCCGACCGGAATCTTGCGCTTGAGCGCCTCCTGCAGCACCGCCTTGTTGCCCTTGCCGTCGAGCAGGTCGACGATGATGCCGTCCGGCTTGGTGGCGATGGCGCGCTCCAGGATCTGGTTCTGCTCCACCACGTCCGCCTTCTGCGGCGCCCGGTAGTCGATGGTCACCTTGGCGCCGGTCTGCTCCTCGATCATCCTCGCCGCCGCCTTGGCGCCCGTGTTGACCGCGTCGAACCAGGGATGCACGACCTTGGGCACGACCACGAAGCGGTAGCTGGCCCTTTTCTGGGCCTGTTGGGCGAATGCGGAAGACATTGCCAGGGACAGCAGCAGGGGGACGAGGAATCTTTTCATTTGCGGACACTCCACGGTGATTATGACGAAAGGCGCTGATGATGCTGCCATCGCACTATATATTACATTTGTGTTATGTCAACAACATTTGTTTGGCGAGCGTCATTTCCGGCATGCGCCGATCGTCGTTCGGGCGGTGCCGGCGCGGAGGCTTGTCCAGGCAAAAAAACGCCGGGCGGATGCCCGGCGCTGCACTGACGGCCTGGCGGCCGCCAGCCGTTATTGCGGTTGCAGACGTGTCAGCGGGCGAGCCAGCCGCCGTCGACCGCGATGGTGTAGCCGTTGACGTAGTCGGCGGCTTTCGACGCCAGGAAGACGACCGCGCCGCCGAGGTCTTCCGGCAGGCCCCAGCGCCCGGCCGGGATGCGGCCGAGGATTTCCGCGCTGCGCGCTTCATCGGCGCGCAGCTGGGTGGTGTTGTCGGTGGCCATGTAGCCCGGCGCGATGGCGTTCACGTTGACGCCGTGCTTGGCCCACTCATTGGCCAGCAGCATGGTGATGCCCTTCACGCCGCTCTTGGACGCCGTGTAGGACGGCACGCGGATGCCGCCCTGGAACGAGAGCATCGAGGCGACGTTGACGATCTTGCCGCCGCTTCCCTGCTTGATGAACTGGCGCGCGACCGCCTGGCACATGAAGAAGGCGGCCTTCAGGTTGATGTTCATCACGTCGTCCCACTCCTTCTCGATGAAATCGACCGAGTCGTTGCGGATGATGATGCCGGCGTTGTTGACCAGGATGTCGATGTGGCCGAACTCCTGCAGCGCGGTGTCGACGATGCGCTGGATCGGTTCGAGGCTCGACAGGTCGGCCTGCACGTGCAGGTAGCGCCGGCCGGCGGCCTGCACCGCGGCGGCGGTTTCCGGCGCGTCGGCCACGTAGGTCACGCCGACGATGTCCGCGCCGGCCTGGGCCAGCGCGGTGGCCATGCCGCGTCCGAGGCCGCGTTCCGAGCCGGTGACGATGGCGACTTTGCCGTCGAGCTTGAAGGCGTCGAGAATTCCGTTCATGAAGGCGTCCTTTATCTGAGGTCGTTGGGGCCGAGCGTGTCCATGTCGTCGAAGGTCTGGTTCTCGCCGGCCATGCCCCAGACGAAGGAGTAGGCGCCGGAGCCGACGCCGGAATGGATCGACCACGACGGCGAGATGACGGCCTGCTCGTTGGCCATCACGATGTGGCGCGTCTCGGTCGGCTGGCCGTGCATGTGGAACACGCGGGTGCTCTCCGCCATGCCGAAGTAGAGATAGACCTCCATGCGCCGCTCGTGGGTGTGCGGCGGGTAGGTGTTCCACACGCTGCCCGGTTCGAGCACGGTGACGCCCATGACCAGCTGGCAGCTCTTGCACACGGCCGGATGCACGTACTGGTAGATGGTGCGCACGTTGCTGGTTTCCGGCGAACCCAGCTTCTTGGGGTTGGCGTTGGCGCGGGTGATATGCACCGTCGGATACGTGGCATGCGCCGGGCAGCTGATGAGATAGAACTTGGCAGGCTGCGCGGGGTTGTCGCTCTCGAAGGCGACGGTCTTGGCGCCCATGCCGACGTACATCCCGTCGCCGTTGGCCAGCGGTTGCGCTTTGCCGTCGACGATGACGCGGCCCGGTTCGCCAAGATTGACGACGCCGAGTTCGCGGCGGTCGAGGAAGTTCGGCGTGCCGAATTCCTTGCCGCCTTCCAGCGCCAGCGCCTGCGTGGTCGGCACGGCGCCGCCGAAGACGACGCGGTCGACGTGGGTGTAGACGAGCGTCAGCTCGCCGGTGACGAAGACCTTCTCCACCAGGAAGTGGCGGCGCAGGGCCTCGGTGTCGTAGTGCTTGACGTCTTCGGGATGATGCCCGTAACGCATGTCGAGTTTCATTGATCGTCCTCCGGGTTATTTCTTGAGAAAGTCCTCGCGCTGCGGCGTGAACACGTCGAGCAGGCGGCCTTCGCCGAGGCAGACCGTGCCGTGCAGCACGGACGGGGGGATGTACACCGAATCGCCCGGCCGCAGGCGGGTGGTCTGCCCTTCGATGGTGAATTCGAATTCGCCCTCCAGGCAGTAGCAGACCTGCTCATGGACGTGGCGGTGCTCGTAGCCGATCGCGCCCGACTTGAACATCACCTCGACCATCATCAGGCCGCCGTCGTGCGCCCGGATTTTCCGGCTGACGCGGCCTTCTTCAAGCGTTTCGAGCTCGATCTCGGCGTCGTGAAAGAAAAATTTGCTCATCGTTGCTTCGTCCAAAATGAGATCACCGTGATAAGACACTCCGCGCCGGCGGGAAGTGCGGGCGCGGGCGGCATGGTGGCGGCACTCCGCGAACGGACGCCTTGGCCTGACCACCTGACAGACGGAACTTTACACCAGGTTTGCCGTGTGTTCAATGATTTCGGAACGATGTTCCATTTTTTATTTTTAGCGGCACATCGACCGCGCGGCGTGCCGCCGTTACCGCGCTTCGAAACCCAGGGTGGCGGAAATGCGCGCGGCCGCCGCCTTGACGTGCTCGATCTTTTCCGCCTCGTCGCCGCGCTCGTAGCGGAAGCTCGGCCAGGACACGGAAAGCGCGGCGACGATGGCGCCGGTGTAGTCGAAGATGGGCGCGCCGATGCAGTGCAGCCCTTCCTCGCGTTCGGCGTTGTCCAGCCCGTAGCCCTGCCGGCGGATCTGCGTGATCTCGGCGTCGAGCGCCGCGTGCGAGGTGATGGTGTTCTGCGTCATGGGCAGCAGCTTGACGCCTTTCAGCGCGGCCTCGCGTTCCTCGTCGGTCATGTGGGCCAGGAGCACCTTGCCGATCGCTGTGCAATACAGCGGCATGCGCCGTCCGACGCGCGAGTACATGCGGATGTGGTATTTCGATTCGATCTTCAGCACGTAGACCGCGGAATCGCCGTCCAGCACGCCCATGTGGATCGTTTCGCCGAGTTCCTCCGCGAGTTCCTCGGCCACCGGGCGGGCGGCGGCGTGCAGGTCCAAGTGGTCGAGCGCGCGCGAGCCGACGTTGAACATCCTGAGCGTGATCGCCCAGCGGTCGTTCTCGGTGCGGCGCGCATAGCCCAGCTCCTGCAGGGTGAGCAGGAAACGGTACACAGTCGGCTTGGCCAGCTTGATCTCGCGCGACAGTTCTTCCAGGCCGATCATCCGCTGATGGGAGAGTTTTTCCAGCACGGCAAGCACCCGCACCGCCGCGCTGACGAGGGGCACGGCGGGTTTCGACGGAGCTTTTTTCGCCATTGTGGACTCGCATTCCATTTCGGTAAGCGCGAATTCTAATCCGTTCGCCTGCGGCCGTATATCGTTTTGTTGGCTGGCGCGGGACCGGATTCCGGGGCTCCTGGCGGACGCCGGCCGCCCTGCGCGGGCGGGAAATCCGGGCGGTCAAGTCATCAGACGACTGATTTTATGCGGACCGACGGCTGTCACTCCAGTCCGGCGGCTTCGCTGGCGCGCTTGAGGCGTTCGCGGCTGTTGGTCAGGTGCATGCGCATCGCGGCGCTGGCGGCCTGCGGGTCCTGGCGGGCGATGGCGTCGAGGATGTTCTCGTGCTCGCGGTTGGTGCGGAAGAGGTAGCTCTGGCCGGGCTCGGCCGAGAACTGCGAGGTGTCGAGGCGGGTGCGCGGGATCGTCGAGGTGCCGAGATGGCGGTAGAAATCCTCGAAATACTTGTTGTGCGTGGCCAGCGCGATCTGCAGGTGGAACTGGTAGTCCGCCTCGACCGAGCTTTCGCCGCGGGCGACGCCTTCCTCGAAGGCCTGCACGGCCTCGCGCATGCGCTGCAGCTGTTCGTCGGTGCGCCGGCTGGCGGCTAGTCCCGCCGCCTCGGTCTCCAGGCTGATGCGCAGTTCGAGCATGGCCAGCACGTCGCGGATGGTGACGACGGTCGAAAAATCCAGCGGGTGCGCCCCCTGGCGCGTGGCCGGCAGGACGAAGGTGCCGACGCCGTGCCGCGTCTCGACCAGTCCGGCCGCCTGCAGGCGGGAGATGGCCTCGCGCACGACGGTGCGGCTGACGCCCTGTTCGGCCATCACCTCCGGCTCGGTGGGCAGCTTCTCGCCCGGCTTGTAGCGGCCGCTGCGAATCCTCTCCCGCAGGTCGTTCATGACTTCGTGCGCCAGGCTGACCGAGCGCCGGCGCGGCAGGGTGGGGGTCTTGAAGGCGCTCATGATGATTCCCGTGTCGATGAGTGGCGGTGGACCTATTGCAATTCTCCTGGCGCTCATTATACTGCGAAATACGTCGTCTGACGACCTACGACGGGGCGGCCAGAATAAAAAACATCGGCTCGCCAAGCCAGCAACCGAAAATCGAATTCCGGAGGGCAACTTGAGTTCAGCACAGCAACGGATCAGCGGCGCGCCGACCATCACCGAACTGCGGGTCATCCCGGTCGCCGGGCAGGACAGCATGCTGCTCAACCTGTCGGGCGCGCATGGTCCGTTCTTCACCCGCAACATCGTCATCCTCACGGACAGCGCCGGGAACACCGGCCTCGGCGAGGTGCCGGGCGGCGAGAAGATCCGCCAGACCATCGAGGACGCGCGTGCCCTGATCGTCGGCAAAACGCTCGGCGAGTACAACGCCATCCTCAACGCCATGCGCGCCGCGTTCGCGGACCGCGATGCGGGTGGCCGGGGCCTGCAGACCTTCGACCTGCGCATCGCCATCCACGCGGTGACCGCCGTCGAATCGGCGCTGCTCGACCTGCTCGGCCAGTTCATGAACGTGCCGGTCGCCGCGCTGCTCGGCGAGGGCATGCAGCGGCAGGCCGTGGAAATCCTCGGCTACCTGTTCTACGTCGGCGACCGCCGCAAAACGACGCTCGGCTACCGCGGCGAGCCGGACGCCGACGACGCCTGGTTCTGCGTGCGCAACGAGGAGGCGCTGACGCCGGAGGCGGTGGTCCGCCTCGCCGAAGCCAGCCGCGCACGCTACGGCTTCAACGACTTCAAGCTGAAGGGCGGCGTGCTCTCGGGCGACGCGGAGATGGAGGCGATCACCGCCCTGCACGAGCGCTTCCCCGAGGCGCGCATCACGCTCGATCCGAACGGCGCCTGGTCGCTGGCCGAGGCCGTCCGCCTGTGCCGCGACAAGCACGGCATCCTGGCCTACGCCGAGGACCCGACCGGCGCGGAAGCCGGCTTCTCGGGCCGCGAGGTGATGGCCGAATTCCGCCGCGCCACCGGCCTGCCGACCGCGACCAACATGATCGCCACCGACTGGCGGCAGCTGGCCCATTCGATCCAGTTGCAGTCGGTCGACATCCCGCTCGCCGACCCGCATTTCTGGACCATGCAGGGCTCGGTGCGCGTGGCCCAGCTGTGCGAGATGTTCGGGCTGACCTGGGGCTCGCACTCGAACAATCACTTCGACATCTCGCTGGCGATGTTCACCCACGTCGGCGCGGCCGCGCCGGGCAAGGTCACCGCCATCGACACGCACTGGATCTGGCAGGACGGCCAGCGCCTGACCAAAGAGCCGTACCCGATCGAGGGCGGCCTGATCCGCGTGCCGGACAAACCCGGCCTGGGCCTGGAGATCGACCTGGCCGAAGTGGACAAGGCGCACCAAGCCTACCGGGCCATGGGGCTCGGCGCGCGCGACGACGCGGCGGCCATGCAGTTCCTGATTCCCGGCTGGAAATTCGACAACAAGCGCCCGTGCCTGGTGCGCTGAGGAAAATCACCATGAGCGAGAAACCACCCTACACCGCCTTCCCGAACAAGTTCCGGCAGGACCTGATCGCCGGCAAGACGCTGATCGGCTGCTGGAGTTCGCTGGGCAGCCCGATCACCACCGAAGTGCTCGGGCTGGCCGGCTTCGACTGGCTGCTGATGGACGGAGAGCATTCGCCCAACGACGTGCTCAGCCTCGTGCCGCAACTGATGGCGCTGAAGGACAGCCCGAGCGCGCCGGTGGTGCGGCCGCAATGGAACGACACGGTGCAGATCAAGCGCCTGCTCGACGCCGGCTTCCACAATTTCCTGATCCCCTTCGTGCAGTCGGCCGAGGACGCGCGCGCGGCGGTGGCGGCCACGCGCTACCCGCCGCAGGGCGTGCGCGGCCTGTCCGTGTCGCAGCGCAACAACCGCTACGGGACGGTGAAGGACTACTTCAAGGTGGTCAACGACAACATCGCGGTGATGGTGCAGATCGAAAACATGGCCGGCGTCGAGGCGATCGACGAAATCTGCGCCGTGGAAGGCGTCGACGGCGTGTTCATCGGACCGGGCGACCTGTCCGCCACCATGGG
>JADHEE010000602.1_pt1 | contig 13182 bp, 13 predicted proteins | sample 8952401 | NCBI WGS metagenome assembly JADHEE01 (sample SAMN16124438, study PRJNA663242) | bioreactor sludge metagenome | isolation source: sludge (ammonium) | place: India:Bengaluru | collected 2019-02-28
AATTAAAAGTTTATCACCAGTTGTTATACCACGTTCTTTTGCATCATTAGGATTAATCCACAATTCATTAGGATTAATTTCACGAATTATGGCACTTTCCCAAAAGCTTGAGTGTGTGCGACCTTTATAGTGATATCCAAAAAGTTGTAATGGGAATTGTGCACGCAATGGATCAAGTGGTCCTTCAATTGCTTCAGTAAACTCTGGTAATGGTGTAATCTTCTGCCCTGGACGTAAAATCCATGTTTTTGCCATTTTTGCAAGATTAGTGCTATAAATCTCAATTTTTCCGCTAGGTGTTTTCAGTGGATTAGCAACAGGGTCATCAACAAATTTTTCAAATGCAATGAATGGTTTTTTAAAAGAAGGAAGTTTCAAAAGTCCCATTTCTCGCATCTGTGTAAACGTTGGCATTTCTTGTTTATCTTTAAAGTTGAGATTCCATAGATGCTCTAGCCATTCTAATTGTGTACGCCCTTCAGTAAAGGCAAACCTTAGTTTTTCACCACCAAGTTTTTCAGCGAGCTCAGTGCATATATCGTACAGCGGTCTAGCTTCACCTACAGGTTCAATTGCACCTTGTGAATAAATAATATAAGGTCTATTACCTGAATATCCTGAATTAGGACGTACAAAATCTTCTTGCTCAAGCGATGTGGCGTCTGGCAAAATAATATCTGCAAAACGGTTACTTGAAGTTCGAGTAATATTAATATCTACGATAAATTCACATAAAGTTTCATCTTCTAAAATTTTGGTTGTTTTATTCGTATCACTATGCTGATTCATTAATAAATTTCCACCAAGATTAATCATCAATTTAATATTACTTTTTAATCTTTTGGTTCCTCTAACACCATCTGTAATATCTGTCATATCTCGCCCTCTAAGAATGGCATCTGTCCACATAAAACATGGGATTGCATCTTTAATAGGATTATTGATTGGGATTTCTGCTGGTTCTACCCATCCTGTTGTATGTTCTCTTGCTCCAGCATTAGTTCCATTTTTCCCAATATTGCCTGTCATCGCAGCTAATGTAGCAATCGCTCGTGATGCTTGTTCACCATTCGAATGGCGCTGAGCACCCCACCCTTGTGCAATAAAACATGGCTTTGTTGTCGCAACTTCATGAGCTAATTGAATAATAGTTTGAGCTGGAATTTTTGTAATTTTTTCTGCCCATTCAGGCGTTTTTTCAATATTGTCTTTTCCCTTTCCAAAAACATAAGCTTCATATGAACTATTTTCTGGCGCTCCCTCTGGTAGTGTTTCTTCACTAAAACCGATACAATATTTTGCTAAAAATTCTTTGTCATGTAAATTTTCAGAAATCATCACATGTGCCATCGCAGCAATTAATGCACCATCTGTACCTGGAGCAATAGGAATCCATTGATCACATGCACCTACCATGCTATCAGAATAACGCGGATCAATATGAATAATTTTTGCTCCACCCTTTTCTAACATGGTTTTATATGCGTATCCTACACCGCCCCCACTCATACGTGTTTCAACAGGATTATTACCAAACATTACAACTAATTTTGCAAATTCAATATGTGCGATATCACTTCCATGGCTACTACCATAAAAATGATTTAGCCCATTAGAAATCTGTCCAGTAGAATAAGAATTATAATAGTTAAGATAACCCCCATAAAGCGATAAAAGACGACGGAAAGGGCCACCTATAGAAGTATTCATAATTGCACCATATGTGCCTGAAGCTAAAGGGAAATATATTGCCTCATTACCATATTTTTCTTTAATGTCTTTCAGTTTATATGCAATGGTTGTAAGTGCTTCTTCCCATGATATTCGAATAAATTTTCCTTCACCTCGTTTTCCAATACGCTTCATTGGGTAACGTAAACGGTTAGGATTATAAATACGGAACCGATTAGAACGTCCTCTCAAACATGCTCTTACTTGTCGATTATTAAAATTATCATTTTCTGTATTATCTGTTTCTATATGATCAATTTTGCCATCCTTAACAAAAACACGAATTGGGCACTTACTACCACAATTGATTGTACAGCCTGCCCATTTAATAGCATCGTATGTTTTTATTGGCATTTTTTTGTCTTGATCTGCAATAGATGGTACTGGCAAAATAGTACTTGTAGCAAGGCTACTTCCTAATACACTACTCCATTGTAGAAATTTACGCCGACTAATTGTATCCATACGATATTCTCCTTTGTTATATAATATTTTCATTAATATAATTTAATAATATTCTAAGTTAATTATTATTATCGAATGATTTGATTTCTATTGCACTATAGGGTGAGAAGAAAAAATCGATTTTGGAAGTATGATTCAAATACTTAAAAAATTATTACAAAATATTTTATAAATATAATTTTATAAATATAAAATAATAAAAGTATAATTTTCTAAAAGTTATTAACACAATATTTATATGTTGTATCAAATATGAAAGAATAAGAAAAATATACAAATTCGCCTAACATTGTAAATAATATAGCTATAAAATATATAACTACTAATACTAAATTTAAATTTAAATTTGTAAATCTATTTTCAAATGAGTTATTCTTTCTTTGTTGAAATTTCAAAATAATTTTCCTTATTTCTATTATTGTGAAACATTGAATGAAGTAAATTAGGCTGGCTAAGTTATACTAACTAGCCAGCTTATATATTAAAATTTATAGTTTGCTCTAAAGCGATATTCGTCAAGTTTTGTTTTTGTATTAACACCACTAACTAATTTATCATTGTCTTGGTTCTCATATTGCAATGATAAAGTTAATCCTTTAAGTGGACCAGAAAGTGCATAAGAAATATCAAATGCGAAAATATCCCAATCTCCGCTTGTTTGACTATTGGCAGATGTTAATCCTTGATTATCATGAGCATATAACGCATAAGACGTCAAGCCTTGAATACCTAATTTTGAAAAATCATATGACACTTTACCTTGATATGATGTTGTATTTCGTGCATAAGATTGAGAAGATGTAAGAATTGATCCAGTATAAGTTGAATCAGGGCCATTACCAATACCAGCGATTAGATCATCACTTTTATCAGATCTACTTGCTGCTGCACTAATACCAAATCCAGCTAATTCATAAAGACCAATACGACCGCCTAAATAGCTACCTTCTAATAAATTGCTATCTAATGCTGAATCTGTTGAGGATTTACGATACATTGCATCAAAACCTAATTTAAACCCATTCATAGGTAATAGATAATTAGCTTCTGTATGATAAAGGTTAATATCGCCTTTATCAGCAACATCGTCTGCTCTTGCATATTGTGCTGTCAATGTCAAATTATTTATTGACTTATTGCTTATCATAATAGTGTAAGCATCATCAATCATAGCACTATCAAGACTTGCACCTTTACCAGTTGAAAGAGCAAATTTTTTCGTAAATTCACCAACAGAACCAATATTTGTAGAGTCAGCAAAAGTACTTGTTCTGGCTGCAAATTTATTTACATATCCTGCAAGAAGAGTTGTTGAAGGAATATCTGTATTAACAATTGTTGCACCTTCAAAAGATTCTCTAATCATACGAGAGCCACTACCTTCAACTAAAGGTGTAGAAATAAATTGGCGACCAATTTTTGCAGTAGTTTTGCCAAGTGTGTACGCTAAATACGCTTCAGAAAGAACTGCTCCTGAACCATATTCATTACTTTTAAACATATTTTTTTCATCGGCAGTAGCAAATGGAGCATAGTTTGATTGTGCTGTTAAACCAAGTTTAAATCCATATAAAGAATCTGTAATGTAGTTTAATCTGACACCTGTACTAAACAAACTTTCGTGAGACGTTGCTGGAGCTGTAGCTGTATGTTTATCACGATCGAAGTACCATGCGCGGAGCTCTCCAGAGATGGTACCTTTTTTGAATGCATCCTCTAAACTATCTGCTGCCATTGCATGTGATACCATACTTACAGCAGCAAGTGCCGCCAAGCTATATTTAGCTAATTTCATTTCTTTCTCCTTTTCGAAATAATGATTGAACCTTCTTATTAGGTCAACTAATAAATATCCATTCCCTAATATTCGGTGCATTGTGCTCATTACTTAATGCCTATTTTCAACTAGATCTATTAAATAATTGATTTACGAATACATCGAACAGCGATTGCATGAGAAGTTTATATTCACAGAATAATAAAAGTATAATTTTTTCTATTTTTTGAAGATAATATAAAGTTTTTAACTACTAATTATTTTTAAATTAATCTTTGAAATTTTCACATGAAGCACTAATTCAACATATATTGCATACTTTTGTTAGCTTTTAATATATTTTTTTCTCTAAAAACTAATTTGTTCGTATTTAAAATTGCTCATTGAAAGGTTATTCCACTATGCTGTTATTCAAACTGATTTTTATATATGTTTTAATGTCTATCTCAATTTTTGCTCACGCAAACATACAAGAAATAAAGAAAGATAACAATAATTTTATTTACGACTTTTTACCTACTGAAAAGGCTTTTTATATTACAGCCTATCATGCAAAGGAAGGAATCATCATTGATATCACGCTAGGAGAGAAGGTTTATTTATACGATGATAAGCTTTCTCTAGAATTAGTCAAGCCACACAAGAAGAATCTGACTTCATCGCTTATCAAACCATTGGCAGAGCATTATCATGATAGCTTGGCACAACGAAAATCTTTTACACTAACCGTACATCAAACCGTTCTTGAACAAACTATTAAAAATGGCCCATTTACTCTGAAACTTTCTTATCAAGGATGTTCAGAAGATGGTATTTGTTACCAACCAACAAGTCAGGAATTTTCATGCAGATTAAATCCAACTGCTTTACAGGATATTGACCAAGAGGAGATAAAAATACCACTACAGTATACTCATGAAGACGATTATATACAGACTCTATTCGAAGACAAAAATATCGTTTTTATAGTAACGACTTTTTTTGGCTTTGGACTATTGCTCTCTTTAACACCATGTGTATTTCCTATGATACCAATCTTATCTTCTATTATCGTACGTTCACAAGAATCTATGAATGCAAAAAAAGGATTTCTTCTTTCATCAGTCTATGTCCTTTCAATGTCATTTGCCTATACACTTGCTGGCATGATAACTGCACGTGTTGGAGAAAATATTCAAGTATGGATGCAAGCACCTTGGGTTATAGGTTTTTTTAGCTTATTCTTTGTGATTCTGGCGCTATCTATGTTTGGACTATATGAACTAAAGATGCCTATGATTCTACAAACATACTTCGATAAAAAATCAATTGCATTTCAATCTAAAGGAATTATTGGTATAGCTTTTATGGGCTTTATCTCTGCATTAATCGTTGGACCATGTGTTGCGGCACCTTTAGCAGGAGCGCTGTTATACATTGCTCACAATGGCAATATATTTGTCGGTGGTAGTGCATTATTCTGTTTAAGTTTAGGGATGGGAACTCCTTTGCTATTTATTGGTACTAGTGTAGGCAAATGGTTCCCAAAGCCAGGAATATGGATGCAAAAAACAAACGAATGCCTTGGTATTATTCTTTTAGGTGTTGCTATTTTCATGGTTTCACGTATCTTACCTTCCTCTTACACACTATTAATATGGAGTCTATTCATCATGCTTAGTACAATTTATTATGGGGCATTAGAACCATTTAGTGAATTTACTAGGCCTTTCAAAAAACTCTTCAAAGGTATATTATTTACTCTTCTAATCTATGGGATTTCTCTATTAATAGGGTTTGAAAGTGGTGCGTATTCGATCTTTAAACCATTTGAAAAATTTACATCTTCTTCTGTTTCTGTAAACCAAGGATCTTCTCCATTAAATTTTAAAACAGTAACCTCTTTTGAGGATTTACAGAAGTATCTTCGGACAACAGATAAAATTGTCATGGTTGATTTTTATGCTGATTGGTGTGTGAATTGTAGCGAGTTTGAGAGCTTTACACTCAATAATGAAAATGTAAAAAAAGAACTCCAATTTATGGAGCTAATCCAAGTTGATGTAACAAAGAATAATGAAGAAAATAAACTATTACAAAAATCTTTTAATATTTATGGACCACCCGCTATTCTCTTCTTTAAAGATGGAAAAGAATTGGCACAATCACGTATCGTTGGTTTTAAAAATGCTAATGAATTCCTAGATCATCTTGCATCAGTAGCACACCACTCCTTATAAAAATAAGGAGTGGTGTGCTACTGATGCGACAGAATAAATTCTAATTTTAGACTCTTTGTCAAGAAGCGGTTATAAATCTGTGAAGAACTTGAACATCTTCTGTATGAATTAAAAGCTCTTTCGAAGTTGCACCTACAATCTCTTGCTTTGTATTTTGAATATACACCAGCACCTCTAATTAGCCTCATTAACCGTCAATGTAATTTGTAAAAATGTTTTGTTAGCACAATAATGCAAATTATCTGTTCAAAGTGCAAAGAATAGTAAACCAACTGCTTATACATGGCGACTTAAATACAGTAATGGCAGGTCTCTTTACTTACTTTGGAAATTATTCAAAAAAGTGTGAGTGCTTTTATCAGTATTAGTGATGAAACAGTGACTTCAACAATGAAACTTTTACGAAATGATAATGTTCCTATTATAGCAGGTGAATCTAACGTTGCTGGATTAACAGGATTTCTTATTATTTCAAATGATGAGCACATGAAAAATGATTTAGGTATAAACAAAAATTCTAAAATACTTTTTTTGGAACAGAAGGAGATACAGATAAAGAGTTGTATCAAAAGTTAGTAAATAACATATTTATTTATAAAAGTGTCTAATATCCGTACTCGATTCAAGATAATAAAACATACAGTATAGATGCCGAAAATCAATTTTGAGCATCTATCTGTAGCTGAAGTATTTATGCAACAGAATAAATTCTAACTTCAGGATCACTCTCTAAAAGTGGGGCAAGTTCTTTCACAACATCTTGTAAAAAAAGTTCTGTAGCTAAATACGCTTGTGCATTTTCTTTGGAATTAAAACCATGAAGGACTTGAACATCTTCATCACGAATTAAAAGATCTTTTGATTCTGCACCTTTAATCTCTTGCAAAAATGCAGATTTATATTTTGAATAAACACCTGCAGCTGCAGTTCTATTTGCATCCTTGATTTTTAATGTGATTTGTAAAAATGCTTTACTCATTTTTTTTCCTTTTATATATTTATTTGATTAGTTAAAAGTAACGATAGTACTTCACCGTATTTTCTATGTTTATCCAATCTGACTTTGCTAGCATTTATTTTGGATTATGGAATTTTATAAAATTGATATAGGCGATGTATACAACATATGTTGCATACATCACGAGTAATAGTCATGTAATATTCCATATCTACTTTAAGGAAATATGATGACTCTTTTTATTTTCAATCACAAACCTTATGATGGTGGTGATATTACGTATAACGCATTACGTCTTGCAAAATCATTGCATCAAACAATCAAAATATTGGTATTTTTTTAATGAGTGATTCAGTTGATATGACAAGAAATATTATGAGTAAGTCAGATTTTTATGATTATGATTTGGTTGCTATATTTAAAGAACTCTGTACTTATTTCGGAAGTGATATTAAAGCAATAATGGATATTTTAATGCAATTGATGATAGAAACACAGAAGGTATTAACATTTTAATGCAACCTTTTTCCTATCAAGCTATTGCAAATGCCACAGAGATACTAGAACTTTGCGGTTTTAGCAATAAAGATACACTTAGACATCATTATCTTGAATTATGCAAACGCTATCACCCTGATCTTTCTATTCAGCCAAACAGTAATAAATTTCAAGAAGTCCAAGAAGCCTATCAGCTTTTAATAAATTATATTGATCATTTTAAATTTAGGTTTGATCTGACTGAGTTTAAAGAGCAACACCCTTTTTTTGATGAAAAAGAGGGTAATGATTGGCTTTACAGGATATAAAATGGTACTTATAAGAGCGTAATTTTACCACGTGCTAATTCAATCACATTTTTATTTTTAAGATCTTGTAAAACTCTATTGATAACAACACGCGATGTTCCTAAATGCTCGGCAATCTCAAGATTAGTAATTTTAATAGTTTGTGTACCAAAAGAGCGTAAGAGTTCTAAAATTCTACTATCGAGTTGTTTATATTTAATATCTTCAATCAGTGTTGTCAAGGAAGAATAGCGAAGAGTAAAGAGTGAAAAAATCATTCTTTGATATGCAGGAGAATGAATAATCAATTCTTGAATAACTTCAGTAGGAATAAGCCACCCCTTAATAGCTGTTTTTGCTTCTGCAGTCGCCACTGCTTTTGTATGAGAAAGAGCACTAGCAATATTAACAAGACATTGTTCACCTTGGCAAAAATCATACAATGGAATTTCGTCCTTACTATTAGCACCAACAGAGAGTTTGATACTTCCCTCTAAAAGATACAAAACATCTTTACATATATCTCCTTCATAAAATAAAATGGTACTTTTAGGAATTTCAACATATTTAGATTTTAATTTGACTAACTCTACATCTTGGATACTCAACTCATTAAAAAAATCAAACTGTTCCACATTTTCTCCTTGTATTCGCAAATTATTATAATTGATTTTGCTCTTTATTTTATGCAACATATGTTGCATAAAATAAAACTTTGATATACGATTATTCACAATAAATATCAAACATGGTCAATATAACTACATAGGCTATTTTTTATAGTAAAAAATATTAAAAATGTGCTGGCTCTAAATGAGTTTATCTAACATACTTCTAATTGCATATAAATAATTAATTTTATGATTATTAAGATTATCTATTAACATCGCACCATTTAAACAAGATAATATGACTTTTGCAAACATTTCATCTTGTTTAAGCAAAAGAAGATTTTGTTTAATCCATTCTTCTATGTACTCAAAAAAATGAATGACTAATACTTTAGTAGCTTTGTCTAAATTGTCATTTTCTGTAGCAATCATGCCGCAAAGACATAATTTTTCATCTTTCAAAGAGGCTTCATATAAATCAAATAATTTATATATCCTATCTTTAGGATTTTCTGTTTTTTGATTAATCTCTTCTAGATATGTAAAAAATGCTTCATTATATGTTCTAACTAGCTCTGTTAAAAGTTCATCTTTACTTTTAAAATGATACATGACAGATGAAGACTTAATATCGACAGCTTTACCCAGTTCTCTCATAGTTAATTTATGAATACCATATTTTTGTATTGTATTTATTGCATGATTAATTAATTTTTCTCTTATTTCACTCATTCTATACCTTATCTAACAAATGTTAGAAAATTATAAAAAAACTTGGCTTTATTTAAGTTTAATTTAATCTAACAACTGTTAGAATTCCATATCTAACAAGCGTTAGATAGACTATTAAAAAAAGGAAGAGTTATGAAGACAATTAATCAGGCATTACTTATTGGCGGTACATCAGGTATGGGACTTGCAACAGCAAAGAAGCTCATTAAGCGAGGGATTAGTGTAACAGTAGTAGGAAGAAGTACAAAAAAACTTCAAGAGGCACAAGCTTTATTGGGGCAAAATGCAAATACGCTTCAAGCGGATCTCTATGACAAAAATTCTTTAAGTCAATTAATTGAAGAGATTAATCATAACCAATCTCCTATTAAATATTTAGTCAATGCAGCAGGTTATTTTAATCCCAAAGCATTTCTTGATCAAGATGAAAATGACTACGATGCATATATGAATATCAATAAAGCACTCTTTTTTATTTCACAAGCGGTTGCTTCAAACATGAAAAAACATGGTGGTGGAAGTATTGTACATATCGGTTCTATGTGGGCAAAACAAGCCATTAAAGCCACACCATCATCTTCTTATTCAATGGCAAAAGCAGGATTACACGCCCTAACGCAACACATGGCAATGGAATTGGCGGATTTTAACATTCGTGTTAATGCTGTTTCTCCTGCTGTAGTTGAAACACCTATTTATGGAACCTTTATTGATCCGAATGAAATCCACAATGCATTACAAGGCTTTAATGCTTTTCACCCTATTGGAAGAGTTGGCACTGCAGATGATGTTGCAGCATCTATAGACTTTTTATTATCTGATGATACTTCTTGGGTAACAGGTGCTATTTGGGATGTTGATGGTGGTGTTATTGCTGGGCGTAATTAAAGACAGGAGCTTATCATGACAGACAATACTCAACAAAATGCATCATGTGGATTATTTACATTAAACGCTCATCTTGATTGGATAGAGGGTACTTATAACAAAGTAACTATTCAAAAGTTTTCCCATTAGAAGTCGATGAAGCCATAGATGATGGAGGGGAAAATCTTGCTCCCAATCCTGTAGAGTTTGTTTTAACTGCAGCTGCTAGCTGTTTTGCAATTGGGTTTGAACTTTTTGCAAAACAGCAAGGTGTCAACATCGAAAAACTTGGCGTTGATGTCAATGCTAATATGGGAGTTGTAGATAATGTACGTCGAATTACGCATCTTGTTATTACGTTGAAAGTGACGACTTCTGAGTCTTTGGAAGAAATTCGAGAGATTGCACTTCGCTCACGCCTAACTTCGGTTGTGCTTAATAGTTTAAAAGCAACGGTTGAATTACATGTAGATAAAGTATCAAACTAGTGGTGATTTAAATTTCAAAAAAGGGATAACAGTGAATAGTGATTATGAGCAAAGAATTCCTCTTGACACAAAAACATTAGAATGGCAAACCATAGAGAACAAAAATATTTTTAAAAAAGTACTCTCTTTTAAAGATGAAGCCGAAACGGCTTTTGTCAAAATGAAGAAAAACACGATTTTAAATCGACATTCAAAAATCAATAGTGTAGAACTATTGGTTTTAGAAGGAACCTACATCAATGAGTTTGGAGAATTTCGAGAAGGTGCGTATCTGCGTTTGCCAAAAGAAGATGAATCTTTTGTGAAAACAACAGAAGGTTGTACTATTTTTCGAAAAATCAACTATTTCAATGATGAGTATAAAGTCATTATCGATACTCAATCATCGCCTTGGCTATCTGGACAAGGCAATTTGGAAGTTATCCCTTTATATGAACATACGGCTTTGGTCAAATGGCCCAAAGGTGAGAGATTTATTCCGCATAAGCATTGGGGTGGGGAAGAAATTCTTGTACTCAAAGGTGTTTTTATGGATGAGCATGGAACATATCCGAAAGGATATTGGATTCGTAGCCCTCATTTAAGCCAACACTACCCTTATGTAGAGGAAGAAACGATTATTTTTGTTAAAACAGGACATTTATAGGCATATATTAGGAGATTGGAGTCGGTCATAATCATGAAAAAAATACTTATCAATTTTGCGCATCCGGCAAAAGCACACTCAAGTATCAATAAAACGCTACGTGCAGCAGTTGAAAATGTGGAAGGGATCACGCTCAATGATCTTTATGCCAATTATCCTGATTTTATGATCGATATCAAGCATGAGCAAATGTTGTGCGAAACACATGACATTATCATCTTTCAGCACCCATTTTATTGGTATTCGACACCTTCGATTATGAAAGAGTGGCTGGATTTGGTACTAGAGCATGGATGGGCCTATGGTTCAGAGGGCAAAGCGCTTAGTGGAAAATTTTTCTTTCAAGCCCTCTCAGCGGGTGGAGATGAAAGTCTTTATGCAAGAGAGGGAGCTAATAAGTTTACTATTACCGAATTAACATCTCCATATCAGGCAACGGCCAACTTATGTAATATGTTATGGCTTCCGCCATTTACCATTACAGGTGTTCATAGAGGTTTGCCTAAAGAGCAATTGCAACGCTATGCAAAAGATTATAGGCGTACTTTAATTGCACTTCGAGACTCCAAATTTGATCTTGAACGCGTTAAGAGCATGGAATACATGAATAGTGATCTAAACAACGTAATTATTGAGAATTAATATGGAAGCTTTTTTATTACAATTATTTATTTTCTTAACCGCCGCAGCTATTGCTGTTCCTATCGTAAAAAAGTTAGGTTTAGGCTCTGTTCTCGGATACCTGATTGCGGGCATAGTAGTAGGTCCATTTGGAGTTTCTTGGGTTAACAATGTCGAAGAGATCATGCACTTTACCGAGTTTGGAGTAGTCATGAACCTATTTTTAGTTGGATTAGAATTAAAACCTTCACTCTTATGGAAAATGCACATACCCATCTTGGGAATGGGTAGTGTTCAAGTCATTTTTACAAGCTTTATTATCTTTACAATCGCCTCTGTATTTCTTCCTTGGCAGCAAGCATTAGCAATTGGGCTTATCTTGTCGCTGTCATCGACGGCAATTGTACTTCAAACTTTACGAGAAAATGGACAAATGAATACCAACGTCGGGCGTTCCATTTTTGCTGTTCTTTTATTTCAAGATTTGGCTGTCATTCCAATGTTGGCAGTATTGCCACTATTGGTAACAGTCGTATTAAGTAATAGTAGTCACCAAGAAGCTGTACTGTTCGATATGAGTAGCCTGCCAAATTATGTTCAGGTCGTTCTTACCATGGCCGCAATAGCAGTAGTGTTGCTTCTTGGAAAATATGTGTGCCAACCCATTTTCAGAGCAATCGCCCAAACAGGCGTTCGAGAGATATTTGTAGCTGCGGCATTGGCAGTGATCATAGGCACATCTTTGCTAATGTTAAGTGTTGGTCTTTCCCCTGCTCTTGGGGCTTTTCTTGCAGGTGTTGTTATGGCAAATAGCGAATTTAGGCATGAACTTGAAAGCGATATAGAGCCGTTTAAAGGCTTGTTGCTCGGTATCTTCTTTATTTCAATCGGTGCTAGTTTAAATTTTTCTCTCATCAGTAATCAGTTTGGATTAGTGCTTAGTTTAACAGCAGGCTTGGTTGCAATCAAAGTCATCGCTCTTGCGATAATTAGTTTTGTATTTAGTTTTAAAGGCGATGAGAAGACACTCTTTTCAATCGCTTTGGCTCAGGGTGGAGAATTTGCATTTGTACTTTTTCAATTTACTAAAATCAACGGTGTACTGCCTTCTGACGTCATAGAACCTTTAGTATCCGCCGTAGTCATTTCAATGTTTCTCTCCCCGTTACTTTTTATTCTCCATGAGAGGTTTTTAAACAACAACGTCGATGAAAATAAAGAGAACGCAGAAGAGGAAATTCCAAAAGGTGAACATAAAGTTATTATTGCGGGTTTTGGTCGT